>Ga0182018_10000366_pt1 | contig 59377 bp, 45 predicted proteins | sample 812P2MmetaG_FD_120490 | JGI IMG/M metagenome (GOLD analysis project Ga0182018, IMG submission 120490) | Permafrost microbial communities from Stordalen Mire, Sweden - 812P2M metaG | ecosystem: Environmental > Terrestrial > Soil > Wetlands > Permafrost | place: Sweden: Stordalen | collected... | reverse complement strand
TCTCCGTCTAGCCAGCGTACTCTGCCCTGCGGCCTTTTCCTCTTCAACTTCTTCACTTGCCTGCCAGAAAAACAAATACGGACTGATCGTAGTGCCGAGAATCGCCACCAGCATCGACCATTCGTCTCTAGTGCGCGGCATCGACGGTACGAGAGTATCGTGGGCCACTCGGCCCCAATCAGCCCCCACCACAAACGCGGTGATCGGATAGGCGAAGAGCACGAGCACCAGCCACTTGAGCACGTTCGCTATCTGGTGATAATGGAGCCGGATCGTTGCCCACGAAATCAGGAGTGCGAAAAGCACTACCAACAAGTGCGAATTGATCCCCGACAGCATTTCGGCCGCATCCGCCATGCCAGCGAGGTCCGCTCCGATATTAATCGTGTTAGCCGCAAGCAGAGCCGTGACGACCACCAGTAGCAACCATCTTGGAAATCGCCGCTTAAAATTTGCAGCCAAGCCTTGTCCCGTCACCTTGCCGATACGGGCGCACATCATTTGAACCGCGGCCATCATCGGCCACGTCAGGAGGGCGGTCCAGAGAAGTTTAGTTCCGAGGTGGGCGCCCGCAACAGAGTATGTGGCAATGCCGGATGGGTCATCATCGGCAGCGCCGGTGATAACGCCGGGGCCAAGCGACTTCAACAGCAGTCGCATCCATCGAGTTGGGGCAAACGTCGGCACGAAAGAGTCGGGGCGAAAACCGCGTACGAATGATAACGTGAATCTGCTCACAATCCTGCGGGCGCCGTGCAAAAGCGAGCGCCAAAGTGGTCTAATCTGACCAGACATCCGTGTGGGCCGCCTTTATCATAATTAACTAGTGAAGATATGAGACGACCGTTATAAGGGTCGGTCTATCTTCCCTCTTACAAGTGAGGCGCAACATTATGGAAACCATATTGGTCGTTCTGTTGGTGGTGTTCTTGCTCGGTGGCGGAGGTTGGGGATACCGTCGTTGGCGTAGCTAAAGTTGGAAACGGCAGCACAGCGCGCCCACACACGAACAGAAAAAGCAGGCTTAGGAGTCAGGGATGACGGCCCAATCGGCACCGAGCCGTCATCCCAATAAACGTCGAAGTGGGTTTTAGCGCAAAGCCGCCGTCACAATAGGCCGGTGGATTATTTGCAACGCTGGCGAACCGCCGTCGGATGTCCGCCCGCCATTGGTTGAGGTCCGTCATCGTCAACCCGCGTTGGTTTTGGACGCCTTGTGCGTAACGGGCGTCCTCTTTAGTCCCATGCTGTTGGACTCTAGATCGGCGTAGATGAGAGTTCGGCCCCAATCAGTAGAGACAATAAAAATCTGAACTTCACTGCCTTATATCCCCCGCCGATCCTCTGACACTGTTCGTCTTCGATAGTTCAGCTCTTGTTCCACGATTGAATGCTACATTCTGCGGACTGGTATTGCCTGTTCATAACTGCCCTGTTGTGAAAACAAATGTCTGACACGGCCAGCTCTGTTCGAAATTGACTGGCATCGTTCATCTGGGACGTTTATCGTTGATTTATGACAGGATCAACTATCGGACAAGAAAGTGATCTCAGCACAATGAACGACGGAATTCGGTTTTCGGAACTACTTGCATACAACGAGGAAGAGACCCTCCGCTGGAGGGAGTGGTTCGCGCAGAACCCCACTGCCCTCGACCTTCCTCTGGATATCGCCAATGCAAAGAACGTCCGCGGTTTGTTGCTGCACATTTCTCTCGTTGAGCTTCATTTTGCCCACATCGTAGCCGGCCTGCCTTCGGTAAACTTTCAAGGTGTGCAGAAAGAAATTGAAAGCAGCCCTGCCGACGATGGCGCTAATCTATTCGCCATCAGCCAAGAATCGGCCGCGAAATACAAACGGTACCTGGCCAGCGCCACAGCGGAAGATCTCGCGTTGGTGTTCGAATTCAGTCCACCTCGTAAGCTGAACGCCAGCAAGCGCAAACTGATCACCCAGGCCCTGACCCATAGCATGCGTCATTGGGCGCAGCTCTCGACCTTCTTGCGCCAGCAGGGATTCGAGCAGCCCTTGGTTCACGATTTCCTGATGAGCAAAGCGATGGAGTAAACCTATCAGTAGCTGTCCATTTCCTGACACGCGTTTCATGGGTAGCCTCTTCGATTTGTTGCAATAAAGTGATTTCGAGTCAGAACCGGATCAGGGGAGACTAGAACCCTCCTCCATCCTTCTTATATTGGTTTGTTTCGTAGATGGTGATCAGATATCTATCCAGAATTACACGGGGATGGCTTCCATAATGCTGACGGCGGAGTTGGTGGGGATGACGCGGTTGAGTTTGAAGTTGGCCTTTTCGAGGAGGGCGCGGTACTCGGGCTCGGTGCGCTCCTGGCCTGGGGTCGTCGCGAGCATGGTGATATCGAGCATCTTGCCGGGGTGGAAGGTATTGCCTTCGGGCAGGACCGACTCGATGACGAGGAGGTGGCTGGTGGGGGCCATGGCGTGGTGGCAGTTGGCGAGGATGACGAGGCACTGTTGCTCGCTCCAGTCGTGGATGACGTGCGACATCATGTAGAGGTCGCAGCCGGTGGGGATGCTCTCGAAGAAGCTGCCAGGGGTGAAGGTAACGCGATCGGCCATGCCGCGGGATTGGATGAGTTCCGTGGCGGCGGACTGGTTCAGCGGGAGATCGAATAGGGTGCCGCGTGGGCCGGGATGGCTGCCGAGGACGGCGGTAAGAATGTGACCCGTACCTCCGCCGATGTCGGCGATGTTGGCGTAGGGGGAGAAGTCGTAGGCGGCTGCGATGGCGGGTGCATCCGAGATGTTATGGCCGATGAGCAGGTCGCTGAACATGGCGGCTTCTTCGGGATTGCTGGTCAGGTGGTCGAAGAAGGGGACGCCGAAGTACTTATCGAAGGAGGACTGGCCGGTCTGGACGGAGTAAAGGAGTTTCGACCAGGGGATGACGAAAAGATCTCCGGTGATGGAGAGAATGGACGTACGGACGGATCCGGGAACGTTGGAGCGGAGGGGCTCGGCGAGCGGAGTGAGGGAGAATCGGTGGGATTCGCCTTCGCTGAAGATGCCGTTACAGGCGAGGGTGCGCAGGAGGCGGTAGAGCGCGGGGGCGTGGGTGTTGGTGAGGGCTGCGAGTTGTTCGGCGGTTTTGGGGCTGTCGGCGAGATGGTCAGCGACACACAACTGGGCGGCTGTGCGGAGGAGAAATGGAACGGCGAAGCCCATCGACATTAGCATGAGCTGGACTTATGGTGGTGGTATTTGACCGGAATCTGCTGCTGACATGTTGTCCTCGTTTGGATCGAGTTGGAACTTTAGCAGGGATGGTCAGAGCGCACAAATCTACAGTCTGTAGTTTGTTTCGTAGTAGCGTTATTGATTCAACTTTGCAGTCCAGTTCAGGATTTGATTTGGGTTTTCTTCACTGCAGCAGAATAGTAAAATCGCTTCAACTAGTGAATCGTCAATTGGAGAAATGGTAGTGACGAGAGACGACGCTTCGAATCTGGCCAAGCTTTGGATCGCGGCTTGGAATGCTCATGATCTGGACTTGATCATGGCGCACTATGAGGATGCAGTCGAGTTGACCTCGCCAGTTGCCGCCCAGCTATTGGGGACATCGGATGGCAACGTGGCCGGGAAGGCGAACTTGAGAGCTTACTTTCAGCGAGGACTAAAAGCCTACCCGGAACTCCACTTTCGGCTTGAGGACGTGCTCTGGGGCCTAAACAGCGTAGTGCTCTACTACACAAACCAAAAGGGGACGCGCACGGCAGAGTTCATGGAGTTGTCAGCGCATGGGAAGGTGACACGAGTTGTGGCGAACTACGGTGGGTAGAAAGAAAATTAGGGGCTACCCCCGCCGCATAACGATGGCAAGGGGTTGTTCGGATGAGGGCTGGCAGCGAACTGCGCGATGGTTCTGTGCTGTCGGGCCGACAACTACGCTCGCTCCAGAATGCACCGACGCTGAACGGCGGCCTCGGTATTGGCACGAATCTCCTCGGTCAACCGAGCCGACAGTGCTTGGGGCATATCCCCCTCGACAACGACCTCAATGTACTTGATGCCAACAGTCAGAGACACGGGCACTCCCGCCACAATGACGCGGGCATCCTCTTCGCCCTCGCAGGGCACGATGGCGTGCTCAATGTTTCGGGGCAACAAGGCTTCGGGTTTAGGCCTTCGCTCTAGCACGAATAGCCCTTCTTCCTGACGAATTGAGAACTCGTACCAGTTATGATTTGTGAGGCACTGCCAGACCCAAGACCTCATGTCGAGGGCGTAGTGCTCGAAGTTCCGACGAATTCGCTGCTGGCCACCATATTCCCGCACCACTTGGCCGCCTTTGATTGTGATGATCCCTGTCGGATCGTAGCTGGCTTCGTGCTCGGAGATCCAGCCTGGCATCTCACCCGAGGTTGCGATCTCGGAGACAGAATATTGCGATAGGTCGAGCGTGTAGACAGGCGTGTGCCCGGGGCGGCGGCAGTCTTGATAACCGAGTCCGCCGACAATGACAATTCGATCACCAGCGACCGTGGCTGTGTGGAAATCCGTTGGCGGAAAAACTTCCTTCGGATAGCCGTAGATCTCGATCTGACCATAGGGTCCGAGGATGATGACATCGTTGTAGATGCAGAAATCCGGGACGTAATAGTCTTCGTGCTCACCCCCGACGCAAATAACTCTCCCGTCATGCAACTGGCTCCGGGAACCGCCCACCCGGTCGAAAGTCCAGATCGGTCCGTCTTCGCGATGCAATGGGATCTTGAAAAGGTCTCGGGAGCGGTATGGGCCGTTTGCGGATTTGAGCTTTCCTTCTCGCATCCGAAGGCAGAGTTCTTCGAGACCGCGTTCCGGATCGGTCGCAGCGGCCTCGCCACCTCGGATCATCCACTCCCAGAACGCAAGCGTAATTCGCTCCGGATTAGCATTCCCGAACCGAGGCTGATGTTGCTGATCGAATACTTCCCGACTGATTACCATCTCTCGTCTATGCCTGAACCGTGAACTCTGATTGTCGGGTATATTCAATACCCTTCTACGAGTCACAAAATCAGGAACCGGGAGCGGATCTAAGTCGCATCATCCCTTTTCCGCAGCCTACTAACCTAAGCGGCCGCGGCCTGAAGAGGACTGCAGAAATCACGCCCGAACCCCAAGCCGTCGGCTGCACAAAGGACTAGCTGCTTCTTCTCGGCCTCAGTCGAAACCGCACAAAGCAGCTGCCGATAGTGAAGGTTCTCAACAGCATTCGATACAGCCAAGCACTCATACAGCAGCATGAGCGGAGCGTCCTCGGAAACGCGCTGACTGGTCTTTGAGCCGAGAACATCGTCGGGTCTACGTGTCGTGGTCCACCCGACCAATACTACTTCTTCGCCTTGACAGACCAAGTAGACTCGGTCGCCCTGCTTCAAGCGCTGCCGATATGTTCCGAGTTCGGAGGGCACTAAAAGTTCTGGATGTTGGAGAGCTATATCTACCAAGTCGCCCATTCCCCCCTCTCTTGCGCTGAGGTCAGAAGTTGAAACCAGCGCTAAAGACGTTGCCTCTCCGTTCACGCTGTTGCTCACGAGGAATAGGTCAATCCCGGCCCTCCCTAGTCGCATCGAGCGGGCAGGTCTCACGGCCGCGTTCACTGCCCAGCTGATCAGCGTTTTCTTATGTCGATGGTAGAGAATCCGAGCCCGAACTCCGCTCGCCCACAAGCGAACCAACCGGAACCTGTGAAGTGTTTCATCATGCCGTTTAGCCAGACGCTGGGCTCGCCGCCCGAGACGGAGGCAGGGAACTGAACTTGCGCGCAAAAGGCGACGCACTTGCCCCTGAATACCGGTCGGCTCGACGTACAGCGAATACGTTTCTTGCGTGTCGGTCATGAATCGATCTTTGAACGGTTCATCCCCGGGGCCGAAGTCAAACTCCCGGGTGACGTTCTCCTGTGCGTAAAGCAAGAGTTTATGGATCAAGACTTCGCCGGGGGAGTAGTCCCCAGCATCCACATCAAACGTCTGCTGGTAGAAGACCCACTTGCCATTCACATGAAAGCTGAAATGCCAGGCTAGGGGCCGGCCGTTCAGTGCCAGAACTCCGAAACGCAACTCCTTGGTCAGATCAAGTTCATCGACCAAATTCCGCAGGAACTTGGCGAACAGCGGGGCAGATGTTTGCTTTCCCGCCAAAGCGCGACTTCGCATCTGATGCCGAAAGAAGTCAGAGAGCTGGACCTGCGCCTCAGCCTTGGTTTCAATATGACGGAACGTAACAGTGCCGGCTTTCCGCAACTTGTTTAGGCGACGCTTGGTGTGTTTCTTTCCAAGAAGCGAGACCAGCACATCGCGATTGCCATCGATCATAATCGTGTGGCAATCCTCGCAAGGCGTCGTTTGTAGATGCTGGCGCAACTTCTTAGGTAATGTGGTCAATTGCCTAAACACGCGGCCGCCAACCTTGAGATTCCGCAGAACGCACTCTCTCCACCCGGGAAGTTGCAACAGGGTTCTAAGAGCGGCCGCGAACACGTCGGCCGCTCGACCGTCTTCGCACAAAATGTCACAGTAGTCTGCCTGTGTCCCTGCTAGAAAGAAAATCCTGTCACCGTCCTTGACCAGAGGCACGATTCCAATCACTCGCTCCCCTTCGAATACCGCCAGGGAGCGAAGCTCAACTTTGCCGCCGTAACAGCGCCACCAAGCGCAGGCCCAGGCAAAGCTCTGAAATATCTCCGCTTCAGGGTCAGCCCGCCACAAACGTTCCCAATCTGACGAAAGCTCCTCCAGTCGGGAAAAACTGGTTATCAGCTCGCAGCGGAGCGTCGAATCCGTGATGGCTACTTCGGTTTGCCTCGTAGCATCCATTAAAGACATATTCATCGTAGCCATGCTACGGTCCACCGGGTTTCCAAACTCGCAGCAGGTTTCATTGTCCTGCTCATCCTTGGCTACTTGGATGATTTCGCTGCTATAGCCCGGTACCCGGCCACCGCAGCATCTTTGTCCCTTCGCTCCCGCTCACCTGCCGAACGTACAGACAAATCTCCTCAGCGCCAATCCCCGTTAATCGAACAACTTATTCAAACTCATGCAGCGCGTCGTTTAGGGAGAGAGCCGGTATTGCCGCTCGCCGCAGCCTTCTTCCTCATCGACCCCTCGTATATTTTCAGCGTTCGATCTGCAATCACGTCCCAGCTAAGGTGTTCTTGAGCCCGCTTCAGCAATCGGGCTCCCACTTCCTGCCGCAAGCGGTCGTTGCTCAACAGCTCCACGATTCGTTCTGCTAGCTGTTCGTAATTATTCTCATCAACCCAGACTCCGCCCTCTCCGAGATGATCGGGTAGCCCGGCCTTTCGAGTGCACACGACCGGCAACTGACAAGCAGCAGCAAGTGACGCCGGGAGACCAGCAAAACTTCCCGTATAGGGCAGAACGCAAACCAGGGAACGCTGATAGAGCGCTACCATATCCTCATCTGACAGTTCGTCTAGCCAAACAACCTTATGTGCAACTCCGTTTTCCCGCGCAAGCCGAGTCGCTTCCTCCACCTCGGGAGGCCCATAGTGCCCGTGGATACTTAGCGTGGGCGCGTTCCCTCCCATCTGTTGGTGAATGATCGACATAGCCTTAAACAGGGTCCCGACGCCTTTGTTGTGCATTAAGAAGTGACCGCCGTAGAAGACAATCCCTTCTCTTTGATTGTCTGGCAACGCGGTCGGCATGTTCGTGCCGTTCAACACGATGTGAATCTTTTCTTCTTGAACATTCAGCCGGATGAGGTGTTGCCTCATCTCATCACAATGCACGATGATGCCGTCCGCTAGGTTATAGGCCTTATTCCTATCAGGGAAATCCAGCTGGTCAGGGTCCAGTTCGTGAACTGTAACAATTCTGGTCGCGTTGGAGGGCTGTTTCAGCCAATGGAACACGGCTTTTGCTCCATAAGCATTCAGGATTTGCTGGAAGTGAACGACTTCCGCGTTCTTTGCTGAGCTTGCGTACCGCCTGGCCCGAAAATACAGGAGCACGGTTCGAGCGGCTGCGCGTAGCCGGCGCTTCCATGCTTTTGCGGACACAAAATCCCCGGGAATGGGCATTTCGAAGTAGTCGTATTGCTGTTTCGGCATCAGAAACTGCCGGCTCACCGCCATTGGAGTTCCGCAGCCGCAGTTCGAGGCTACCCATTGGACTGTGTTGCCAGTCTTCTTCTCGATTGCGGCTCTCAAGGAACTGCCGTACGAACCAAACGACGTTTTGAACGGGCAACAGATTAAGGTTATACGCATGGTGACCTATTCTTCTCTGCTTAAGGTCCGCGAAGTAGGCATCAACCGATTTTGCAGTTGTCTTGGCCGTATCCCCCCGAGCCAAGAAATCTCGCAACACCGGCCAGCTGGCAACCTGTTTCCCTTCGGTCGTACTTACTCGGAATCCCTCTTACCTCTCAAACACCGCGCCCAGTCTACACCCGCTCCACTGATCACGACAGTGTGAAACAATTTTCACTTAATGCGCTACGGTCCGTCATTCGAACCAGTAGGTAGGCCCGCATTACTTCATTTTGCAACCCGCAATCCGTAGGTTGCACCAGCCGTCCTCCGGTCTTCGCTAGCCCTGGCTGCGGACTTCATCAGCGACCAGTTCTCGATTCGTCGGAACAGCGCCGGTCGCCGCCACAGAATCCCTAGGTCGTAGGCCAACTTGCTCGAGCTCCACGCCGACCGTTGGCTATCCGCGGTCAGGAGGCGGTTTGTGGCGATATTACGATGGTTGTAGAGTAACTCGTTATGGTGGGTGGTGAGCTTGCAAACTCCTTCTGGCGAAACCAAGTTTACCTTTGGCTACCGCGGTACCGTCGACCGTAGCCACTGCTTCAACCAACGCGAAATCGTCAATGAACTTGAGGACCTGTATTTCGATCTCCAATCTGTTCCCCGGCACCACTGGGACCAGGAATCTCATCTCATTGATGGAGCCCAGTACAAGAAATTCTCCTGGCTGCGTTCCCGTGCCGGTCGTCTTTGAGAACAAGATGGAAGCTGATTGGCCGATTGCCTCCACAATCAGGGTCCCTGGCATCACGGCGTACTCAGGGAAATGACCCAAGAACTGGATTTCGCTTCCCGTCACATTCTTGGTGGTTCGGATGCTTTTGCCCGGTTCCAGAGAGATTACGGTATCGACCATGATCATGGGCAACCGCTGCTTTAGAGCCGCTCGCACATCCTCAAATGTCATCAAAGGCGTAGTCATTTCTCTTCCTATAACTGTGCTCGACAAATCTTAAATAAGATCAGTGCAATCGCAGCGCTTTGGATTACTCAGTTCATTCGAACAACTACGTTCGGGTCAGGAGGCATGAACTTCACCGCGACCTCAGAATCATAGCGGTAGCGCGCGGTAGAAATCTCGAGCCGGGAGGCACAGCGCTGGCATCGGATACAAGTCGGGTCACACGCAGGCCAACAGTCTCAGCCATTCGCAAAGGCTGGCTTTCCTGGTTGTATTCAAAAACGTGATCTCGCTGCGGTGACTCAAGGGCTGTGCTGAAGAATACAAGTCCGTCTTGCGACACCTGATGGGAAATCGTGTTGAAAAGGGGCTTCGGATCACATAAGTGTTCGGCGAGCATCGCCGATATGACGCCTTGGCATTTTCCGTCAGCGTCTTGGCCATCAGCGTTCAGTGCGTCTTTCACAGCGAATCTAACACGGTCTGTGTGTCCGGAGACGGCTAGCAGCCGATTGGCTACGGCCACTGCCGGAGGGCTGATGTCAGTACCCTCGATCTGAATGTCGGATCGCTCTTCAGCCGCGAGAAGACTTAGAACGCCATGGCCTGCCGCTAGCTCAACGACAGTCGCGTTTCGGGGCAATCGCCTGACGAAGTCATCGCGAAACATCGCAATGTGACTCACCATGGACGGCCAGAACGGATAAATAAGGATGGCGGCCCACATGTAGGGGACCATGTAGCCTTCCTGCTCATATACCCCGGATATGATCTGGGGCATACTTTCAGGGGTATAGCTGCCCGCGCGTTCGTATATCTGCTTTGCCTTAGCGACGCCGACACAATATTCCGCATAGCCATGCGCTGCAACATCGAACACACCACTCCCGTAGGCTGACTCCGCCCATCGCGCTAGCGGATTCAGCAACCACGAGCACAGTTCTCGATTCGCTTCGAAATTTGCCCGTGCAGAGCGTGCAAACATTTTCGCCTTGCGCTCGAGAGCCTCGAGAAATAGTTCGGCCTGCTCCATTTTGACCCTCAATCCTGAGATACTACATGACGCACGAGACGCACCATCGGACGGATCAATTCCGTTCCGTCCCACGGTGAGCTGAAAACATGCATCCTCCCCAGCTTCACGATTCTGTCCACGCCGCTACGTCCTGCGGCTTTGGCCAGTCTCTCTTCCTTCTGGGCATCTCGAACACCCAACCCCAACGTCTGCAACGATCCATCGAACGTTGAGATCACCTTCATGAGGTCATCCACCACTAACACACTGAGCGTTCGACCCTGCGTCGGGTTGGGCATTTCCGCGTTCGTCCCCAACAGAATGGTCCAATCCGGGGAGGTGGGAAAGAGTGCGTGGTTGCCGGCTTCAGCAAGAAGCCAAGACGCTCGGGCCAGACAGATCGCCGATGTCAGTGCTGGTTCGATTTGTCGGCGCGGATGGTGCCGGTTTTCTTCTTGGAAAGCCAACCTGAGGTCTTCCACGAACTCATCGGGATCACCTCCGGCACCGCGCTCGAGAAAGAGGACTTGTGGCGATGAGCAGGCTTGTTGATCAAACTGCCACACGTCCCTTGCAATGCGTCGACACCACGAAGCCCGTTCAGTCCGGTCTCGCCATGTTTCGGCATCCATGGCTGCGGCGGAGAGTCGCGGCCCAAAGACTACAACACGCGCCCAGTGCGGAAATGGCAAACCGCGCACTTGCGAGACCGCCTCCGCGCCTCCCCAGATCATGGCACCATCCACGGATTGCGCCATGGCCTCATGCAGATCCGTACGCGAATGATCGAAACTGGCCATGAAAATGCGATCGATCAATAAGCCAGCTTGATCGACTTCTTGCAGTTTCTCCATCACGCGCCGAGTTATCCAGACCAAGCGACTGGGGACACGCACCAGACAGCCATTCCCGCCGAGCAAAGCGCACGTCAGGGACAAGACGGGCTGGATCTCGATGTTCCCGGCCGGCCAATGGCCGACTATTCCTAACGGAAAGGCCCGCAGTTTTGCGCGTCCATCTTCCTGCCACCCTCCATTCAAAGAACTCGGGCCTAACTCGCGAAGCAGAACGGGCTCCAAGTTGCCGCGCCGGAGCCAAAGACGAAAAAACGTCATCCCAGGGACATCGCGTAACTCGCGGTCATCCAGTGCGGCGGCCCACCGGTCAAAGACCTCTAGAACCATCTGCGGGGTAATCGCTTGTTGCTGCGCAATCTCCCGAAGCCGCCGCGCTGCGCAGGCAATCTCTTGGGGAGAATCCACCGCCTGGATCAGGTCACTCATGCAGCGCGGCTCCTCTTTGCTTGCTGGTACCGTGTGATTTCCAGATTGCCACAGCCTCGAACCTCCGCCTTCGGCGCTCTTCCCGCAAAGCGAAAGCTGGTGCCACGCCTTCCGCAGGGGCACTCGTCGTAGTCGACGACTTCAGCCATGTCCTCGGTCAGCAGCAGAAAACCGGGGAAACTCGTCGGCAGCACACTGCAAACCTGGATAAGACCACGCTGTCCAGCTTCAACAGGTGCGAGTGTGAGCGGACTCCTCACGATGATCTCGGCAAAGGCGGGGACGTGCTTGTTAGCATGATCGCAATCCGGATAGACAACACCGACGTTCTCGACCATGCCGTAGTAATCAACTACGCGATCTGCCGAACAGCTCAAAACCGATGCGACGCCGCGAATGAACACATCGCGAGTGACAGCTTGTTGCTCTAGACGCTTCCAGCCACCGCTGTGCAGCACGTGAATGTTAGGAATGTCGAGAGTGATGCCCTGACGTTGCAGCGGCTGCACAAGCTGAGTCCAAATTACATGAGTAAAGCCATACACCAACACGTCGGCGTGTTTCCACTTTGCAGCACAAGCGAGAAGTTTCTCTAGATCGAGACTCGAATCTCCATCCTGGCTGGCCCGCAGGCAACACACAATTTCTGTCGCAAAAGAGGCTAGACCCTGGATGGCCGCGCCACGTGCTCCCAGCTCAGCCTGCGCTGTCAGGTTCTCCGCTGTGTCGATGACCAGGTAGGGCCTGCGCGCCGGTCCGATGAAATCCCGGATAATCGTGATAACTCCTTTGGACATCCTCCTGGCAGTCGCAGCATCAAGAACTACACGGCTAGGCATTTGACCTGTCGTCGCACTTGAGGTCAGAGTATGCCTGACTTCTTCGGTGCCAATCAATGCCAGCGGCGGGTTGGCCTTAAACACACCCACCGGGAGGTAGGGCAGATCGGCAACTCTGTCCGCCACGCGAAAATCGAGAGGCCAATGCTCCACGTAATTGCGAAACGCTGAATTCCGGTCGCAGGCGTAGGCTAGTTCTTTCTTCAGCAAGGCGAGCAAAGCGGTATGCCGTTGCTGCGGATCGACACCATAAGGTGGCTGCATCAACAGGCTCTCAATTCCCCGGTCGATTTCTCCCAATGCGCTCATACCAATGTCTGCAGCTGAGAACGGGAGATCTTGCCATTCGCCGTCCTTGGTAATTCAGCGACTAGCTTCACCGAAGTACAGGTCCACTGGGGAGGAAGCGCATGACGAACCCTTTGGGCGAGAGCGCGGTCTCCATTTTCTCCAACGATAAAGAGAGTGAGTGCTTCTCCAGCTTCCTGGTGGTTCGATCCCGCAGCTGCGCAGTCGTAAACCCCGGGGATGGTGGCCACCTTCGCTTCGACCTCGGCGAAGCTCACACGGAAGCCGCGAATCTTTATGAACTCACCCGTACGCCCGTTGATCCAGAGGCATCCTTCTTTATCGCGAGCACCCAAATCGCTCGTCTTGAGCCAGCCGTGATCAAACTTGCGCTGCGTCGCTTCGGGCTCATCGAGGTATCCTGCACAGACCGACGGACCACTCACCTGGATCTCGCCAGTTTGCCCATTCGGAAGTTCCTGACCCTTTTCATCCACGATGCGGATCGTCAGATTATCCAACGGGTCGCCGACACTGCCTAGCTTTTCGCCCAAGCGATCCGGAGGGAGACAGGAAATACGGGCCGTCGCCTCAGTCTGACCATACATGACAAAGAAATTCGTGGTTGGCACGATATCGCGCATCTCCTGGACACGTTCGGGGACAAGCACGCCCCCGGCCTGGAGGAAACGACGTAGGCCCGGCAACGCGATGGATTGGAGGCGCGAGCGCCTGAGCAGGATGTTGTAAGCGGTTGGCACGCCGGCAAACGTAGTACAGCCGTATGTGTTGATCGCCTGCAATACCTTGTCAGGGAACATAAACCTCGAGTCAAAAACGACTCCACCCCCCTGATACAAGTGAGTGTGCATAATGCTTGCGCCGAAGCAGTAACTCACCGGCATGATCAGCATGGCCTTTTCGTCCGTTCCGAGATGTTGGCTTCGGATGATTGCTTCCGTGTTGGCAATCAAGTTGCCATGACTGACCATTACTAGTCTCGGCACGCCGGTGGAACCGGAGGTGGGCATCAAAACCGCCAGATCGTTTTCGGCACAAGGGGACGCTCGGAGGAGATGGACGGGATGAGAACCGAAGTCACCCTCGATTTGAGGAAAGCCATTCTTTCTTGCCCAATCCCAGGGAACTCGCTTGGCAGTCCACGCTGCCTTTGCGTGTGCCTTAGCGAACACCATGTCCCCGGAAGCGGCAAGCGTACGCTCATCCACCAGCACCGGCACGCACCCGGCATACATGGCTCCTAAATACGCCAGAGTACTGGTCGGATTCAAACCACAGCTGATCAGCACGCGGTCGCTCGGGCGTAGGCCAATCGACAGAAACCCAGCCGCGAATCCGACAATCAGAGCGGGAACATCCGCAGCACGAAGAGTTTGCCCGGTGGCAGCGTCAATCAGGTCAGAATGTTTTCCCAGCCGCTCAACCAAGCGTCCCGCGAAATTCCATTCACCGGAGGTGCGCATCTTTAGACTTTTCCGAGTTTGGATTGCACGACCCTGCAGATCTCTCTCACGTTCTCCATTTCCATCAAGTCGTCCACATCAAAGTTCAATCCAAACGTGTGCTCGAGGCTGCTCGCCAGCGTCACGTGTCCCATGGAATCCCACGCGGGAACGTCGTCGGGCGATGTGTCAAGCGTGATGGTTCGCGGATCAACGGCGAACGCGGACTTAAACGCGGTCTGCACTTTCGTCAACAGTTCTTCCATGATGCAGATTCCCTCGTTTCCTCTCCAACGCGATCCTCATCTAACTGGTCATGTATTAGCGACCTGTCGATCATTATCTTAGGCGGGCGGGTTTGCCTATCCGGCAAGTCCTCTGAACGCGCTTGAATACGCGCACCGACAGTCAACTGCTTACGTTCAACTTCAGTAATCTGCTCGGGACGGCTCTGAGTTCACCCGTTTGAGCGTGGCCTCTTTCCAAAAAGACCCGAGCGATCGCGACCCCGCGATCCCCATTGCAAATCGCTGCTTCCAAGGCTACGTGCGTTCCAAGCGTCGCGTTCTCCTTGGGGTTTTGCGTTCCAGGCAAATTCTCCAGATACGCCTTACTCCACCCGGTTATCTGCCGCAGTACTTCCGCAATGAAGATCGGACCGCGAGTAGCGTCCTCAACGGTCTGCGATCCGCGCCGGCCTGGTCCGAAATTATGTCAGGCCCCGGCTCACTTTGCAGTACCTCTCGTCACCCTAGACCCGATGCAGACAGATTCCGCTACTGCGTAGCCTTGGCCACTGGGAACGGTTTTGCGAATTGTTTTCGATTCTCTTCGATCCAGCTGGCTGCTCGGCGCTCAGCTTCCGCGATTTCCTCGCGACTCATCTCGCTCGCCAGTTTCATCCTCTCACGCCGGCTGATCTCGATGACCTGAGCCGACTTTTCCGCTAACAAAAAGAACCGATAGGCTTGCGCTCGGTCCTGAGATACTCCGCGTCCTTCGGAATACAACTGTGCCAAGAGCAGTTGGGCAGAGGCAACCCCTTGCTCGGCCAACGCACGTAGCCAATTCACATTGTCATCACGTCGCGCTACGCGCGAAGGTCGCATGGGCACAACATTTGGTTTCTGAACCCACTCTCGCTTCACCGCGAGCGTCAGCTCTAAGCGACTGGAAACACGTAACTTCCCGAATATGCTGAACAGATAGTTTTTTACTGTGTGCTCGCTTAGACAAAGCTTCCGTGCGATGTCTCGCTTTTTCAAACCATCCACGGCAAGGCCAACCACCTCCTGCTCTCGTTTGGTTAGCAACGCCATGCAATTCGGATCCACCGTTGGCATTGAGGTGCCGGCCAACGCTTCGAGAGCGAAACGCAAGGCTTCTGTGCTGGCCCAGACCTGTCCGCCAAATACACTGTGAATGCACTTCCGCAGCGATTGCACGGATCCGTCTCGGATGAAGACCCCGCTGGCATGGGCGCGAAAGGCCTCTACCACGGACGCGCCGTCGAGGTGATCGAGAAGCATCACGACAAATAACTCCGGCTTGATCATTCGCAATCGACGTGCGAGATCAAATCCGCCGGTAGATTGCCCATCGAGGTTGGCGCCGAGTAACACAATGTCGGGAGTGATATCACTCACAACCTGGGATGCTTCTAGAGCGCTGGTGACGGCAGCCACCACCTTGATTTTTGGATCTTGGCCGATAGCGTCGGCAAGAAGTTGACATGCCATCCTCGTACAATCGGCAAGCAGAATTCGAATTGGCCTGCGGTCGCGTGGGTACGATGACATTTGAGATCCCTTGATGGGCACGGCTTTTGGGGCAGGAACGGTTATAACATATTCACTGTGGGAGGAGGTGCTAAAAAATTTATCGCTCCCATAAATTAGCCAACTCCACTCGCGCGACCGAGCACTGATCGTTTCGGCCCATCCATCGGAGCCCTAAGTCCCTGAGAAATATTTCTTGGTCACCTGAGAAATAAGGCCTCGCAGTAGAACAGGCCGCAGTCCCTGAGAATTGTTTCACGGAGCCTGAGATAACCAACCTGCGGCGAACGAGTCCGCCGCCCCAAGTCAGCGGGCTCTTGAAAGATGTGTCAAACGCATTTACCTTTCACGGACTTGCAGCGGTCGGTTTTGATCGTTGATCGCCTGAACCAAATGTGACCCAAGGGGCGGAGCCATGAGCAGCGGAACCCAGCTAACACAAGACGGTCTTTTCACAGAAGTCCCGTTTCTCCGTTTGCCAGTTGGCGAAGCTCGCTGGTTTGCGGTTCGAACTCGCTCTCGCCACGAGAAGATTGTGGCCACTCAGCTGCGGAGCCGAGGCGTAACTGCATTCTTGCCACTCGTTACGCAGGTTCACCGGTGGAGCGACCGCAAGAAAACGGTGGAAGTGCCGCTGTTTCCGGGGTATACATTTGTACAAATCGTTCCTTCGAGCGAGCAATACGTTCGGGTACTTCGTGTCAACGGCGTCAGCAGTTTTGTCGGCGTCCGGGGCGAGGGTACTCCGATACCTGACAAACAAATCGCCGATATTCAAGTGCTCCTCACGAGCGACGTCGCTTACTCGATTTGCCCTTTTTTGAAGGTTGGCCAGAGGGTGCGAATTCGGGGCGGCTGTTTAGATGGGGTCGAGGGACTCCTAGTGGGTCGCAGGGGTGATCGGAAGCTGCTCATTTGCGTCGAGCCAATGCAGCAGTCGCTAGCCATTGATCTCCAGAGTTACGACGTCGAAGCGATTTAGCATTCGGAAAAATAGCTGGGTAGATATTCGCTATTTATTCGCCCCGTGTTGTTCATAGCGTCAGACAGGACCATGATGTTATTACAAGAACTGATGTCGGGCTCCCGTACGATGGGGAATGCGGTTGAACGCCGAACAGCGATTCGATATCCACTTCGCGCACCGGTCGTCTTTAAATCGGTCGACCATCACCGCGCGGCGCCCGAAGCAGGCTTTGTTCAAGACATTAGTACAGAGGGCGTTTGTGTATTGTGTCCCGGCTCTCGGTCGCTGGGGGAGGCGATGCAGCTCGAGATTCTCTTGCCTCGATTCGGGACATATGATGCCAAACTGGTTGCCAGGTACACCGGTCTGGTAGTTCGGGTGGAGGGAGAGGGTGGTTTTGCGGTGAGGGCAAAAATTAGTTTGCACAGATATAGTTCCCGCAGTTGAGGACTTCCTTCGGCTCGTCTCGTTTGTAGCTTTCTGGATGGTGGGGAATGAATCTTCGAGGACCAGCGTAACAGGAGCAAAATGGTCAATCAGTTCTTCGGATTTCGTGAACAACCGTTCGGCGTCACTCCGGATCCTCGTTATCTGTACCTCGGGCCGGGGCACCGGGAAGCGCTCGCTTCGTTGGTCTACGGAATTGAAGCGAACCGGGGGTTTCTGGCCCTTATCGCCCACCCTGGCATGGGCAAGACCACCCTGTTGGTCCATTTGCTCGAGAAGTTTCGGAGTTCAGCCCGCACCGCGTTCTTGTTTCAGACCCAGTGCAGTTCGCGGGAGTTATTGCGGTTCCTGCTGGCTGAATTTGGTATCGAAAGTAAAGTAGACGACCTGGTACGAATGCATGATCAATTCAACCGTTTTCTTATGGAGCAATCCTTTGCCAATAAACGCGTCATCGTTGTCATTGATGAGGCGCAGAACCTCGAACCTTCAGTTCTAGAAACGGTAAGGCTGCTTTCGAACTTTGAAACGCCGCGCGCCAAGCTGCTGCAGATCATCCTGGCCGGACAGCCCGAACTGGCCACCAAACTAGCCGCCCCTTCGCTGAGTCAATTCCGGCAGCGTATCGCGAGTTTCAATGGACTGAATCCTCTGGCTCCGCTGGAAGTTTCACGCTTCATCGACCATCGCCTGCAGGTTGCTCGCTACCAAGGCCCCCCTCTTTTTAACGATGAGGCCAAGGCGATGATTGCGGACCTGAGTGAAGGGATTCCACGGAACATCAATAGTCTCTGCTTTGGCGCGCTCAGCTTGGCCTGCGGACTGCAGCGCAAGACCATCGACACCGAGCTGGTGCGTGAAGTGTTCGGTGATCACGATTTACGAAAGCTGACCTCTCACTCTCAGACCGTAGCCGTACACCATCATTTTGCGACTTGGTCATCACAATGGGCAGACCCAAAGGCCGCATGGTCATCCCAGGCTCCGCTGCGATCTGCGGAAACTAATCCCGCGCCCACAGAAGTCGTTGCTTTATCTGACACCCAGCGCGGTTTCGATCAAGGCAACCACGATGGCGACATAACGAGCAGCCCGGAGAATGATGCAGCGACCCGGCCAACGCTATCGTCACTCGAGGCCCCGCTGCAACCTGCCGAAGCCAGCCCCACGCCAACCGGAGTCTTTGCCTTACCCGATACGCAGCGCGATCTGGACGGAGGCAACCTTGATGACGACATCCTGAGCGGCCTCGAGAATGATGAAGCGCCCAGGCCGATAGTGTCGTCTGTACTGGCTGGGCTGAGAATTGTGGAAGCTAGCCCCGCGCCAACAGAGGTCTTTGCTTTATCCGACACCGAGCGCGATCTAATAATTCTTGAGGCCGCTCGTGATGTCGCCGACGTGGTTGCCTCGATTCATGATGCGCCCAGGCCGCTGGTATCGTCTTCCCCGACTCCGCTGAGACTTGCGGAGGGCAGCCCCACCTCAACCGAAGCCGCTGTTTTGTCGGACAGTCATCGTGATCTAGATAGAGGCAATCTAGATGGCGACATAATGGGGGGAGGGCCGACTGAGAAAGCCGACAGGCTGATTCTCAGGAAGTCGATCCCCTCGTTATTATCGCGGGTGGTAGGTTTTGCAGTGCTCATCCTAATGGTCGGCAGCGGAGTAACCAAAGTTGCCGCTCCCGCCGTTGAAATGGCAAACCTCTCTCCTCTGCCCAACCCGGCAAACGAGCTCTCCGCGAATATGGTCAAGATCGCTGACACCGAAGCGGTGCCACTGGCGCTGGCAGAGACGCAATCAAAAGAAGTACGGCATTCCATTGGGGGTCCTGTCGAGTCAGGGAAGCTGGTCAACGAAGGTAGTAGCAATCAGGAAATTCAACTTGCCGTTCCCGTGGCTAAAATCGCGCGGCCCCTGTCCCGCCCCGAAAACGTGGCTGCGCTCGGTATGGTCAAGAGTTCTGATACCGAAGCGGTGAAACTTCCGCCTACGAAGGCGGATCCAGAACCAGAGCAGAATGCCGCTCTAGATCCTGCGGAGTTATGGAAGCGGGTCGCGCAAGGCAGCGTCAGTGCCGAAATTAGCCTGGCTACCCTTTACCTGGACGGAAGCGCAACCGTCGAACAAAACTGTGAACAGGCGCATCAGCTCTTGGTGGTGGCATCGAGAACGGGCAGTAAAGTTGCCAGCGATCTTCTAAACGGCAAATACCTGGAGCGATGCCATTGATGAGCGGTTCGAACGGCCTAATGACCACCGGCTGGATGGACTAATTTATGAGTAGAAATTTTGAATTGCTACAAAGACTGAGCCAAGATCAGGAAATGTTTGACACCGGCGCAGGCTTGTCAGCGCTCTCGCCCCCTCCGGTCGCATCCCCGCCGCGTCACTGGGAAAGGGAAGGGAAATCCGTTGAGCTTAAACCTCTTAAGCTGGAGATGGAGGAAAAGCAACGCGACGAGATCATGAAGTGTGTGCAGAATGTGTTCTTGATGGGAAAGACAGAAGCCCCACGGACCGTCGTGCTCACCGGTATCGAGTCGGGAACTGGATGTACTTGGATCTGCTGTCGCGCGGCACAGATCCTGGCTTCTCAGGTCAAGGGCCCAGTTTGCGTGGTAGATGCAAACTTGCGGTCGCCTGGACTTCACCAATCTTTCGGCGTGGACAATCACTACGGACTCTCAGACGCGCTGCATGGGACCGAGCCCATACGCGATTTTGTGCGCCCGCTCGGCCCCGAGAACTTGTGGCTGCTGAGCTGCGGCTCCAATCTAACCAATTCCCGCAGCCGCTTGATTTCCGATCCCATGCGGCTTCGGTTGGCGGAACTGCGCGAATACTTCGAATATGTTCTGATCGATGCACCCGCCATGAGCCTGGGCATCGACGGCATTGCGCTAGGGCGGGCTGCGGAAGGCGTCGTTTTGGTCCTGAAAGCCAATGCTTCCCGTCGGGACGCGGCACGAAAAGCGGTTCAGGACTTGCAAACTGCCGGCGCCCGAATCCTCGGAGCGGTTTTGAACCAGCGCACCTTTCCGATTCCGCAGGCGATCTATAGCAAGCTCTAGTTCCACACGGTCCGCCTTAAATCCCGGATCCGATTCCTTGACTCGCTGCCGGGGCAAGGATTTGTGTCCGTCTCGCATCCCTCTCTAGTCGGGCCTATGGAAGCCGGGCCCATAATACCCGTGATTCTGTTCGCTCGAGTCAGTACCCAGCTCTCCGCGCTTCGGACCCACTTATAGCTATCGCCTGTGCGGCCGCGATTTGAACGGTTTTCTCTTTAGAGCCTTCCTCATGAGCAACGCTCGTCGCAGGATATTGTTGAATACGTTCAAGCTCTTCGATCTAGGGCTGATGGTGTCGGTCTTCGTTGTGGCAGCACTGGTTGTGCCCCACCACGGTCGGGATGTCAATCCTACGGAATTATTTTCCGCGCGAGTCAAGATCCAGAACGTCGCGATCTTCTCGCTCCTCTTCCTTACATGGCACGTAATCTTTAGTCTTTCAGGGCTCTATCGGTCTCGTCGGCTGTCCGATCGTGGGAAGGAACTCGTCGACGTCACCAAGGCCACTTTCCTATGCACGCTGGCCGTCCTGATCGGTGCCTTTGTCTTCCGCATTAAGATGGTGACGCCGCTGTTTTTGATTGTGTTTTTGCTGGTGGGCACCGCTTCCGCGGTTGCTAGCCGGCTCATTCTCCGTGCAGCCCTCGCATTCGTCCGAAAGCAGGGAAGAAATTTGCGTAACGTGGTTATTGTGGGAACCAACTGCCGCGCACTGGAATTTGCGCAGCGGGTTACTTCTCATCCCGACATCGGCTATCGAATTATTGGCTTTGTGGATCGAGACTGGGACGGTATCGAAGCGTTCCGGCAAAGTGGTCACGTTCTCGCGTGCGATTTCTGCAATTTCCCCGACTTTCTCCGCAGAAGGGAAGTGGATGAGGTCGTGATGGCATTGCCAGTTCGTTCCCTGCACGAGGAAGGATCACGAATTGCGGCGTTGTGCGAGGAGCAGGGCATCACACTCCGCCTGCTCACGAACATCTTTAACTTGAAAACGGCCCTTTCTTCTGCCGAGGATCTGCAGGGTCACTCTCTAATCACGCACTATATGAGCTCCTTGGAGGGATGGCCCGTCTTCCTCAAGCGAATCCTTGACATCATGATTTCGTCGCTGGTGATTATCTTGCTCTGCCCGGTCCTGCTGGTGGTGGCGATTGCGATTAAGCTGACTTCCCCTGGGCCGGCCCTGTTCGTTCAGAAGAGGCTCGGCCTGAACAAGCGGCGCTTCGACGTATACAAGTTTCGAACCATGGTGGCGGATGCGGAAGCGCGAATGCGCGAGATTGAGCATCTGAACGAAGTGAGCGGGCCGGTCTTCAAAATCCAAAACGACCCTCGCATCACTCGGATGGGAAGATTTCTTCGAAAAACCAGTATTGATGAACTCCCCCAGCTCTTCAATGTTCTAAAGGGCGAGATGAGCCTGGTCGGACCGCGGCCGCTGCCGGTGCGGGATTACGAAGGTTTCAACGAAGATCGGCAGCGGCGACGCTTCTCCGCCAAGCCAGGAATCACCTGCCTCTGGCAGATTCGGGGCAGAAGTTCCATTCCGTTTGAACAATGGATGGAGTTGGATCTGCAATACATTGATAAATGGTCTCTTTGGCTGGATTTGGAAATCCTCATGCGAACCATTCCGGCTGTGCTCAAGGGCTCGGGTGCGGCCTGACCCGAAGACCGATCCAGTCTTTCCCTGGTTCTGCTTCGCAAGAAATACATTCAGCCTCAACAGAGATCCTTTGAAGTCGGAACCGGAGTATTTCTGTCACGCACCAAAGTGCAGCCGAGGACGGGGGTGGCCTCGAGCTTCGGAGCGGGCGTGGGGAAGTCATTGTTGGGGGGCTAAAGACCGCGACATGGTCGCGAAACCTGGGAAGACTTGTTGGCGCGGTTGTTGCAGATGGGAGGCGTAGAGAGTCTGGCTGTCCACAAACTACGGCAACAGGGAGCGTCCTCCGTAAGTCGAGCGTTTGAGGGAACAGTATGCGACCCGTGGTCAGTGTTTAGCATTCTTTGAACTGATGACCCGAGAAATCAGAGTCGCGAACGAGAAACCTGCCGGTGCGAGGATCTCAGATTCCGTGACGGTGAGGGAAGCCTCGTTTGCTGATCATGATGCGATCAGCGTTCTAGCGGCTCGATACGAACTAGAAATCAAAAGCTATGAGGAATGGACTCATCTTTGGCTCGCTAACCTCCTCTATGACGAACCGCAACAACACTGGCCAATCGGCTGGGTATTGGAGGCCGAGGGCCGGCGCATCGTCGGCTACATCGGAAACATTCCCCGCTGGTATGAGTTCCAAGGTAAAAAAATCACTGCGGCCGTCACCTATTCCTGGGTGGTTGATTCCGCTTATCGCAGTTACTCGCTCCTGCTGCTGAATCGCTATTTCGATCAAGACAATGTAGACCTTTATCTAAGCACCACCGTGAACGCACAGTCGTTCAATGCCTTCACCGCGTTCGACTCATTACCGGTGCCGATGGGAGCCTGGGACCGGTCTGCATTTTGGATTACGCACTACCGTGGTTTTGCGGCGAGTTGGGCGACGTTCAAGGCGTTGCCTCTTGCTCGCCCTCTAGGATATGCGCTCTCAGTGCCGCTATTGTTCAAGGATCTATCTACAAGAAGAAGACATGCCTCGATTCAGAATGGGGTTGAGGTTAGCTGTTGTGATAGCTTCGACGAACGTTTTGATGCCTTTTGGGACACATTGAAACGAAAGAACTCGGCCTTACTATTAGCTGTTCGTTCGCGCGAGGTCTTGCAATGGCACTTCAAATATGCAATTCTCAAAAACAAGGTATGGATTTTGACTGTCACACAAGGCTCTAGCTTGGTGGGCTACTCCATTTATTGCAGGCAGGATAGTCCGAAGGTGTGGCTTAAGCGGATTCGTCTTATTGATTTCCAAGTTGTGAATGGCGATATGACGCTTGTGGTGGCTATGCTTTCTCGGGCATTAACGAAATGCCGCGAGGAAGGAATACATATGTTGGAATACATGGGTGTTTGCCCGGAAGTTGAGCGTCTCATTGAAAGCCTCAAGCCCCAACAACGCAACTTGCCGTGCTGCTCATACTATTACAAAAGCAAAGACTCTAGCTTGGCACGAGCGTTAGCAAACCCAAACGTGTGGAACCCGACCTGTTTCGACGGCGACTCATCTCTTTAGGGGCTGAGCAGAAGCTTTTAACAAGTTCGCAGACTGCCTGCTTCACAAGAAACCTCGCGAACAATGGGATCGCGAGGTTTGTGACAAGCGGCACAAAGAGTACATAATTATGGCAGATCAAGCTATTACATCTCCAGACTTGCCGACCCAATCGCAACTGGGTGGGGTTGAGCTGCGGCGACGAACAGCGGGCAATGCAGCGTTGGTGGGTCCCTCCCGAGACGCGTGGGTCCCACAACTCACAACTGCGCAAGTGGCGGTGAACCCTCGTGGTACCGCACTAGTTGCGTGCGATGAAGTGGTCAGCTATTTAGAGTTAGACCAGCGAGCCAATCACGTGGCGCATTATCTACGGTCGCTCGGTGTGGGACCGGGTAGCGTTGTCGGCGTCTGCTTGCCGCGCTCTATCAGCATGGTCGTAAGTGCGCTCGGTATTTTCAAGGCAGGGGGCGCTTATCTCCCGGTGGATCCAGCCTATCGGGATGAGCGCCTGGAGTTCATATTGGAGGACGCGAGAGTACCGTTGTTGTTGACGCAGCAGCATCCCGCAAGGCCTTTGCCTGCTGGCAAATGGCAGATCTTGGATGTGAATGAACTGCCAAGCTCGAATTGCCCCATAGCTCCAATCGAAACTCCTGTGAGCGGAAATGACCTGGCCTACGTAATCTATACATCTGGTTCGACCGGTCACCCCAAGGGGGTCCAGATCACCCATGCTAATTTGCTCAACCTCGTATTCTGGCATCAGCAAGCCTTCGGGGTTCAGGCGTGTGATCGTGCGACTCAGCTAGCCAGTCCGGCATTTGACGCAGCGGTATGGGAATTGTGGCCCTATCTAACAGCGGGAGCCAGCGTTTATCTGCCTGCCGATGCCGTTCGAAACGAGCCGACGTTGCTTCGCGACTGGCTAGTTGCCCAGCGCATCACCATAACGTTTGTCCCAACTCCGCTAGCCGAACGCATGATCACTCTAGCGTGGCCGCAGGATACGGCTCTTCGATTGCTCTTAACCGGCGCCGATACGCTTCACGGGTATCCGCCGCCTGGTCTGCCTTTTGCGTTGGTCAACAACTATGGACCCACGGAATGCACTGTTGTGGCCTCATCGGGTACGGTAGCGAGCAATGAATGCGGGAATGAGTTGCCCAGCATTGGACGACCCATCGCAAATACGGAGATTTATATACTGGACGAACAAATGCGCCGGGTACCGATCGGCGTAAGTGGGGAACTTTATATAGGCGGCGCGGGTGTAGCGCGAGGATATCTAAACCATCCTGAGCTCACGGCAGAAAAATTCATTTCTAATCCATTCGGTTCCGATCCTAAAGATTGCATGTATCGAACCGGAGATCTCGGGCGCTGTTTGCCCGATGGCCAGATCGCATTCGTGGGGCGAATTGATGACCAGGTTAAGATCCGGGGATACCGTATCGAGCCAGGCGAAATCGTCGCAGCCATTAATCGTCACCCGGATGTTGAAGCGAGCCACGTAGTAGCGGTCGGGGACCCAGCAGAGAGCAAACAATTAGTAGCTTACTTGGTGACCCACTCTGGATCGACACTCCGATACAGGCCTCTCCGAGAGTTCCTCGGGAAGCTGTTGCCTGACTACATGGTACCGTCAATCTTTGTGCTGTTGGAGTCTTTGCCGGTGACCGCCAATGGCAAAGTAGATCGCGAGCGGTTGCCGCGGCCAGACGTTGCCAATATGGTGCGCGATGAAGTCGCCACGCTCCCGCACACGGGCCTGGAGCCACGAGTAGCGGCAATCTTAGCCAACCTCCTGAACCTGAAAAGGGTGGATGTAAACGACAACTTCTTTCTACTGGGCGGCCATTCACTGCTTGGTATTCAAGTTATCGGTCGAATCAAGGAGACCTTTGGAGTCGAGCTGCCTTTGTACAGGTTATTTGAGGCTCCAACGGTCACAGAGCTTTCGGCAGAAATCGACCGACTGCTCTTCGCAAAGATATCCGCCATGAGCGAAGAAGAAGCTGAGCGCATGCTCGGTACCGAGATGGCCAGCGGGACGGATACGTTGTGATAACCGCGAACGATAAAACTGAAGCGCCGACCGCTAATTCTCATGCAGCTCTGAGCCTCTATCACCTGCTTGACCAACAGGTGCTGGCTAACCCTTATTCCCTATACAGCAGGCTACGCACCGAGGACCCGGTACACTGGGATCCTTTTCTGCACGCCTGGGTCGTTACTCGGTACGCGGATGTCGTGAAGGTGTTGCACGACTTCTCCGCCAATCGCACCCCAACCCCCGAGCAGTTCAATGCCATGGGACTGTCGGATCTTGGACCGATTGCGCAGGTGATGGTCAAACAAATGCTGTTCATGGATGCGCCGGCGCACACTCGGCTGAGGGCGTTGGCCTCTTCCGCCTTTACGCCGCAGAGAGTTGAGATTCTGCGTTCCCATATCCTAGAGATCGCGAATAGCCTGCTCGATGCGGTGGAAAACACGGGTCGCATGGACGTGATCGCGGACTATGCAGCTCCCTTGCCGGCGATTGTGACTGCCGAAATGTTAGGGGTGCCAGTCGGCGATCACCGCCAATTGAAACAATGGTCGGCGGATTTTGCGGAAATGCTGGGTAATTTCCAGCATAATCCGGACAATGTTCCCCGAGTGCTGCAGAGCCTGGGATGTTTAATTGCATACTTCCAAGATGCGATCCGCCAACAACGCACCCAGCCCCGGGAAGGTCTGGTGCATGCGTTCTTGAATGCCGAGATCGAAGGGGATCGGCTGAGCGAGGAAGAAGTTATCGCCAACTGCATTATCACTATGGTGGGTGGTCAGGAAACGACCACGAACTTGATCGGTAACGGCATACTCTCTCTGTTACGGAATCCACCTGAACTCGAGAAACTTCGGGCAGATGTTTCTCTCATCCCGTCGGCGGTCGAAGAGCTGCTACGCTATGAAAGTCCAAGCCAGCATACGGCCCGTCTGGCTCCCAGCGACACCACGCTGGGAGGCAAACTGATTGCCAAACGTCAGGCAGTTATTGCAGTGATGGCTGCCGCAAATCGTGACCCAGAGCGGTTCCCTGACCCAGATCGACTTGACATCACCCGGAAGGATAATCGCCATCTTGCTTTTGGATGGGCATCCCATTTTTGCTTCGGGGCGCCCCTAGCGCGGATGGAAGGTCAAATCGCATTAGAGACGCTGCTCCGACGCTTCTCTAAACTAGCTCTCGAGCCGGCAGCGCTGGTTTGGAGAACGAATCTTGGACTCCGGGGCTTGATGGCACTGCCGCTCAGATTCGATTTGACAGGAGAAAAGATGTGCGGTGCTGCGTAGCGGTAGGCCGCGAGCGAACTCGCCTCGATAGCCCCATTCCGACGATTTTCGGATGCGAAAAGTCTGCTTTGGCAGAAGACTGGGCCAAATGATGTGCCGCGCCTGTTTCATGTAGAGGAACGACGGCATACAAACGATAGTTCATTGACAGAGGGAGTCTGTTCTGATGTCAAACACGACAGTCCTTTCCGAGGCGAAATGGAAACTGATCGAGAAGTATGGACGAGGAGAGCTATCGCAATCTCAGTCGGCCGTACCGCCCATCAGTCGCCGCCCTGCGGGGGAACAAGCACCGTTGTCCCGGGTCCAAGAACAAATCTGGCTTCGAGAGCTCTCGCTGGTCGGCGCACCGCCCTTCTACAACGAATCGGTGACCATGCATCGAACGGAGCGGCTGGACGTGCCGGCGCTCGAGCGAGCCTTTACAGAGATCATTCGGCGCCACGAAGTCTGGCGAACCTCTTTCGACGTAGTGGATGGTCGGCCCGTGCAGGTGATCCATCCAGCGCCGTCTTCGGTCAGAGTACCCCTGGTAGACCTGCGCGGACTTCCGGAGCACACGCGCGCGGCTGAGGCCTTGCGCCTGGGCAATCAGCAAGCGCAGCGAGCGTTTGATCTACATCGTGGCCCTCTGGTACGTGCCTTGCTGGTGACCCTGGCGGATACGAGACACCAACTGTTTCTGACAATGCACCAGAGTATTGTTGACGGGGTATCTGTGTATCAGATACTGCCTTCGGAACTGGTCTCCCTCTACGATGCCTTCTCGGTTGGCGAACCCTCACCACTTCCCGAATTGCCCTTTCAGTACGGCGACTTCGCGTACTGGGAGCGACAATGGATCCAGGAAGACGTATTGGCTCGCCAGGTGGAGTATTGGCGACAACAGCTCGTCGGCGAAGCTCCGTTGCTCCACTGGCCGGGTCAGCGCTGCCGACCGGCGGTCCAAGATTTCAAAGGCTCGATCCACGCCTTCACGTTCTCAAGTCGTCTATGCGAAAGGTTAAACGAAGTAAGTCGGCGGGAGGGCGTGACATTATTTATGACTCTGCTGGCGGGATTCGCGACCTGGCTACACCACGATACGCAACAGGATGACATTGTTGTCGGCACTGTGGCGCCGGCAGGGCGTAAGAGAAAAGAAGTTCAGCCGCTACTCGGTTATTTCTTAAATCCGGTGGCCCTGCGCATCGATCTATCGGAGGATCCGACCATTCGCCAGCTGCTGCGTCAGTCCCGGGAAGTAACCTCCGGAGCTCTATCCAACGACGATGTACCCTTGGAATATCTGGTGCGAGAACTGAAGCCGAAACCTGATCCTAGTCGGCCTCCCTTGTTCCAGACGGTGCTCACGCTGGCACCGCCGATGCCTGAGACGGATTCGAGTTGGAATCAGACACCCATGGATGTTAGCAGCGGCGGCGCGAAGTGGGATTTGTATGTCGAACTAAGCGAGCGACGGACCGGCATGATTGGACGAGCTCAGTACAACGCGGGCCTTTTTACATCGGCGATGGTCTCACGGATGATGCAGCATTTCGAGTTTCTGTTAGAAGCAATGATTGTCAGTTCCGGGCAGCATATTTCTGATTTGCCACTCTTCGGCTCATGAACTCGAACGGGAATCGCCATGAGAGCGACAGGGTCGCGAACCAACGGGCGGGGATCGAAATCCTTTCCGCTTTTTTCAGGCAAGAAACCAGGCAGGGGCGAAAAACTCAGGATCATGATGAGATTGTCCGGCTTGTTGGTTTTGATTTAGGAGATAGGCAATGAACAAGAGATGGGTAGGAGTGTTATTGGTTGTGGCCATCGCGACCGGGGTGTGCCTCGCGCAGGCGGGCCCGGTTCTTTCAAGCGATCCATCCGGCTCGGTGGATGAGTCTAAGACGAAGGAGATTCCCTCCGATGGCGCGACGGTGGAGCACGGCTTTCAGCAGCGCTATCCCCGGTACAAGCTAGAGCTCGGCGACCAGTTCGACGTTTCCTTCGAACTGAGTCCGGAATTCAATCAGACCGTGATCGTCCAGCCGGACGGATACATTACGCTTCGAGGGGCGGGCGACGTCCATGTGGCAGGCCAGACGGTACCAGAATTGACAGAAACACTGAGGCGCGCGTATGGCAAGATCCTGAATGATCCTCTAATTTCGGTGATTCTCAAGGACTTTGAGAAGCCCTATTTCATTGCAGATGGGCAGATTGGTAAACCCGGAAAGTACGAATTACGCGGGGACACGACTTTGACCCAGGCTATCGCCATCGCCGGTGGCTTCGAGGATAGCGCCAAGCATTCCCAAGTATTGTTGTTCCGCCGCGTCAATAGTGATTGGGTTTCGGCCAAGATTATCAATGTGAAAGAAATGGAAAAGGAAGGAAATCTGCGCGAGGATCCTTTCTTGCATCCCGGGGATATGGTGTTCGTGCCCAAGAACCGCTTCTCTAAGATCAAACCGTTCTTGCCGACTTCGTCCATGGGCACGTTTGCGAAAACTTACTAAGGGAGCGGACAAAGGAGGGTTAGCAATGACATTCGATGCAGTCGCCGGAAAGTCGCATTCGGCCATGAATGCTGCCTGGCCTGAACCGAGACCTCAACACAGGCAGGTTAGCTTCTCCGCGTCCCGTCCGTGATTTCCTCGTATCCGAAGGTTTCTAAGATCAACTTTCGTTCTCACTCGAAAAGCTGCTTGATCTAAATAGGAGTATGCGATATGGAACTACACGATCTCGGCAAGACCGATCCTGCAGGAGGCCATCCCCAAACCATACGGGATGTACTAGCGATAGTGTTTCGGCACCGCAAACTAATGGCCCTTTCCTTTGTTGGGATCTTGTTAGCAGCCACCCTTGTTGCATTGCTGCAGCCTAGCCGCTACCAAGCGCAAATGAAGATTCTGGTCAAACGCGAGCGTATTGACCCGGTTGTGAGTTCTCAAGCCTCTAACATCTTACCGCTGCCTGCTGCTGTGACTGAGGAAGAGCTAAATTCGGAAGTCGAACTGCTCAAAAGTAAGGACTTGCTTGAAAAAGTCGTACTTGCTTGCGGTCTCGAGAAAGGGAGCGACTCTAGTTTGCCCGCGTCGCCCTCAAAAGCTGAAGCCCGCGAGCGCGGCATTGCAATCGAGCGGGCGGTGCATGCCCTTGACAAACAACTCACAGTCGAGGTGGTAACGAAAACCAACCTGATCGGCGTCGAATACGAATCCTCTGATTCTGAACTTGCGGCGCGAGTGCTTTCCACGCTGGCTAGCCTCTATCTGGAAAAGCACGTAATTGTCGCCCGACCACCAGGTACTTTGGGTTTTTTTCAGCAAGAAACTGAGCGATATCGCACGGAACTGGCGGCTGCGGAGGGTCACCTGGTAGATTTCACGCGTGATGGAACGGTCTCCGCGCGGCTGGAGAAGGAGGCGGTGCTGCAGAAGCTTGCTGATTTTGAGGCTGCAGAACAGCAGATGCAACAGGCCATTGGCGAAACCCAACAGCGCATCAAGATACTAGAAACCCAGGCGTCGTCGACGGCGCCTCGCATGGTCACGCAGGTACGCAACTCTGACGATGGCATACTCTTGTCAAGTTTGAGGTCGACTCTTCTAAGCTTGGAGTTGAAACGCACGGAACTGCTTCAAAAGTTCGAGCCCGGATATCGATTAGTTACTGAAGTAGATGCCCAGATCGCTCAAACTCGCTCCGCCCTTGCCGCCGCCGAATCATCGAGGCTACACGACGAAACCACTGACCAGGACCCTACCTACGCGTGGGTGAAAGAAGAGCTGGCAAAAGCGAAAACCGACCTTGCCGGCTTCCAAGCGAAGGCTGAGGTAGCCTCGCGGACCGTAAGAGCGTATCGAGAAGATGCACAAGCTCTCGGACAAAAGGAGATTGTTCAAGAGGATCTACTCCGGACGGCTCGGGTAGGCGAAGACAACTACATGCGGTACCTCCAAAAGACGGAAGAAGCTCGCATCTCTGAAGCCCTCGACCGCAGAGGAATTATCAATGTCGCCATCGCCGAAGCCCCGACTGCTCCCTCATTACCTTCGAATCAACGGCATCTTATTGTGCTGATGGGCGCCCTCCTGGCCACGCTGGCCTGTGTGGGCATAGCTTTCGTGGCGGACTATCTAGATCCGACATTCCGGACCGCTGACGAAGTTAGGACATATTTGGACATTCCTGTACTTGCTTCAATGTCATCGTCGCCGAAAAACGGAAACCATGGGTCATTCTCTCCGATTCCCTCGACCAGATCATCAGCCAGGACTGACCAAGCGCAGGTGTAACTACCGGCCGGAAACACCGCTAACACGCAGCTTCGGTTCGCCACACCCTTAAAGCTTTGAGATCGCAAATTGTCGGTACGTTTGCGAATCGGCGACGCGGGTGATTTGCTTCCAGCCAATAAAATGACAAACAGCATGCCCTCGACCACGCGACTTCTCGAGTTTCCGGCAGACGCAGAACCGTCCGGCAGGGACACTCTACTGGCCCGAGCACTAAAGGTATTTGTTGGCTCCGCTGTCCGGCAGATCCGAGAAGAAAAGGAGTTGACCGACTTTGAGGATTCTGCGGCTGGTGCCGTGTTTTCGCTGTCTCCGTCTGCTGAATTGCGGAAGGCGATTAAAAAGAGGGGTTTTATACACAACCACACCTTTATTGCCCTACCCTCTCGCGGTGTGCCGCGTTGGATAGTACCGACTCACAGTCGAAATGCGATTGTAGCGGCGACGCAGATTTATGAGCCGCATAAATGGGTGATGCGGCTGCTGAAAAGGAGTTTCATCGGCGCGACGAAAATGGGGTGGACCGGCTTGTGTTACCCGAAAGTTCTCGTTGCCACGAAAGATACGTTAACTCTCGAGCGGTTGGTGAGTGCTGTAACTTCCGAGTCGAAGCCCGTGTTTGCATTATCGGTGGGCAGGCAGGCTGCTGTGCGGAAGCTTACGGTCCAGGTCATGTGCCCAAACGGAGAGATTCTCGGATACATGAAACTCCCGCTCACTAGTGCTGCCGCCGAACGCGTGCGCAATGAAGCCAGAATACTGCAGAAGCTTTGGACTTTTCCGGCGCTCCGGCCGCATATTCCTCGCCTTCTGTACGCGGGTGAGTGGTGTGGTACATATGTCCTGTTTCAGTGTCCGTTGCAAGGCGCACGCGGCCCCACATCTTTTACGGAGATGCACAGATCCCTTCTACAGAAACTGCTCGCCGTGCATGCAGTAAGAATGTCCGGCCGGAGTCTAATTGAAGGGATAGGGGCAAATTGGAAACAATCGGTGCCGTGGCTCGGCGCAGAATGGGAGCGCTTGGGGCAGGAAGTTCTCGAGCGGGCAAGTCGCGACTTGGAAGGGAAGTTACTGCGCTGCGGCCTGGTGCACGGAGACTTCGCTCCGTGGAACACTCGCGTGTGGGATGAGCGACTACTTCTATTTGATTGGGAATCCGCTACTTGGGCAGCGCCAGCCTCCTGGGATATCTTTCACTTCCAAGTGCACGCGTCATATTTCTTCCGGAAGAATAGGAAATTTGAGATGCCGAAGCGTGAGCCGTATGAGGAGATTTCATTCATGCTTTATTTGTTGAACTCGGTGGGCCAATTCTTGGCGGAAGATAATCACGTTGCCGTCGCCCACTACAAAACTCTTCTTATCGGTGCGTTTCAAGGAAGACAGGCTTGGGTAGAAGAACCAGCTCCGGCCGCCTGACACCCGTATGTGCAAGCTGAAGATCGTGACCACCAGTTGGGATGACGGAGATCCAAAGGACGTCAGAATAGCGGACTCACTGCGCTCCAGAGGTCTTAAAGGCACATTTTATGTTCCCCTTCAAGGCTACGCAGGAAGAAAAACAATTGAGCATCCGGAGCTCAGAGCGCTCTGTTCCGAAGGGTTCGAGATCGGTGCCCACAGCGTTTCGCATAAAATCCTTTCGAAACTGAATGGCGCGGAGCTGAGTCATGAGGTGCGAGATTGCAAATCGGCCCTCGAGCAAGTGCTGGGCCGTCAAGTGTTTATGTTCTGCTACCCCAATGGACGCTATGACTCCTCGGTAGTCCAACAGGTAAAGGAAGCCGGGTATAGAGGGGCGCGTACCACCCAAATGCTATCGTTACAGCGTGATTTCAAACCGTTCCAGATGCCCACGACCGTGCAGGCGTATCCGCATTTAAGAGCGGCTTACGTCAGAAATCTCGGAAGAGCGCGGAACGTTTCGGGTCTCGTAAGAAGTGTAACGAAGCTCCGGATCTCGCGAACTTGGGTTGAGTTGGGGAAGCAACTGTTCGATGAGGTGCTGGAAGACGGCGGAATTTGGCACCTCTATGGGCATTCCTGGGAGATCGAGGAACTGGGAATCTGGGATGACCTGCTCGAAATGCTGGACTATGTGTCCCACCACAGCAACGTGACCTACCTTACAAACGGTCAGCTGACCGAAGGACGGTTCGGTCTCGGTTCGACGGACTCGCGGCAAAGTAGTGACTCGGCCGGTGCGTGGGGCGATTAGTCGGACCGTTTCGGGCCGGTTGGGGCCGGCCATACCAGAAATAGCCCGAATGGGTCTCATCTCAAGCAAGGATGTTTGTTGGCGTATGAATAAAAGGCTCGACGCAATGCTACCCGCGGAACAGACTTCCGAACCAACCCTGACGCTCGCCGCATGTTATCCATACGCGGCGAGTCCGGAGGGCGTGTCCGGGCCAGCCATCATCCGGCGACCGGTTGGCGCACAAGTACCCCTGTCCTTTGCGCAGCAACAGATATGGCTGCATACACAGCTTGCGCCGGGCGTTCCCCTTTACAACGAAGTCCTGATTCTCGAACGGACCGGTCCGCTCAACCGGGACGCGCTGGATCGAAGCTTCAGCGAAGTCATCCGCCGTCACGCGACGCTGCGAACTACCTTTCCGACTGTAGATGGGATTCCGATCCAACGAATCGCCGAGCACCGGGCTGCGGCGGTATTGTTTACGGACCTAAGCATTGTACCGGACATGCAACCCAACGCTGCGGTCTTGCAGATAGCCACAGACGAAGTGCGTCGCCCCTTCGATCTGGCCAAAGGGCCTTTGGTGAGAGTGCGCCTGCTGCGTTTGTGCCAAGAAAATCACGTACTGGTCGTAACCCTCCATAACATCGTAGCCGACGATTGGTCTCTGAACATCCTTGCGCGCGAACTCAGCGTGCTCTATCAGGCCTACTCGGCTGGCGATCCTTCTCCCCTGTCCGATTTGCCCCTACAGTATGCGGATTACGCATATTGGCAAAGGAGCTGGTTCGAGGGCGATGTGCTCGAGCGACACATCTCCTATTGGAGGGAGCGACTCAACGGTATGCCTCAGGTTCTGGACCTGCCGACGGATCGACCGCGGCCGCCTGTACGGGCGTTTCGTGGTGCGCGGCAATCCCTCATGCTTTCGAAAAGCCTCAGCGAATCACTCAAGGAAATAAGCGAGCGAGAGCGAGTAACTTTATTTATGACGCTCCTGGCCGCTTTCCAGACGCTGCTGTCGCGCTATACAAGACAATACGACGTAGGTATAGGTTCGGTTCTGTCTGGCCGCGAGCGAGCTGGAACAGCGGGTTTAATTGGACATTTTGCCCAGGCGATGATGACTCGCACCAGCACGGAGGGGGATCCCACCTTCCGGCAGTTGCTGTGTCGGATGAGGGACGTAGAGGAGGGCGATGGCAAGCATCAGAATGTGCCTTTCGACCGCCTCGTTCGCGAGCTTCAGTCTGAGAGCGATCCAAGCCGCAACCCTCCTGCTCAGGTGCTGTTTTCCCTTACGCCTTCAATCTCACTGTCTCACTTGGGATGGGAGATGGCCGACCTCGAGGTCGATAATGGTGCAGCAGAAGTCGATTTGCAGCTCCAACTCTTTGACAGGCCGGATGGTATCTTTGCCCGTTTCACCTCTAACACCGATCTGTTTGAGACCGTCACGATCTCTCGAATCGCGGGGCATTTTCAGACGTTGCTGCATGGCATCGTTGCTAATCCCGATCAGTCCATTCGGAGACTGCCGCTCCTAAGTTCTGCCGAGCGACATCAGCTACTGGTTGAATGGAACGATACGCACAGGGACTATCCCAAGGGTCAATGTGTTCATCATCTCTTCGAGGAACAGGTCGGCCGAACCCCGGAGGCAACCGCGGTAGTGTGCGAACGGGACCGACTCAGTTATCGAGAACTGAATGCACGGGCCAATCAGCTTGCACATTACCTGCAAAAGCGCGGGGCCGGGCCCGAAATGCTGGTCGGCATCTGCACCCAGCGTTCCGTGAATTTGTTAATTGGAATCCTCGGAATCCTGAAGGCTGGGGGGGCCTATGTCCCGCTCGATCCGGCCTATCCTAGTGATCGGTTGGCGGCCATCCTAGAAGACTCTAGGGCTCCGATCCTGCTAACTGAACAGCTGCTGCTGAATAGCCTTCCGCAGCATACGGCAGAAATCATTCGTCTCGATGCGGATTGGCCAACGATCGCGGAAGAGTCGCAGGAAAATCCCGTTAGCGACGTAACGCCAGAGAACCTAGGCTACGTCTTGTTCACTTCGGGTTCGACGGGCCGTCCGAAGGGAGTTGCCCTCGAGCATCGCAGCGCTGCAACTTTTATCCACTGGGCTCAGAGTGTCTTCACGCTGCAGGAAGTCGCCGGGACGTTGTTCTCTACCTCCATGTGCTTTGACCTTTCTGTTTTTGAAATGTTCGTGCCTCTCAGCATGGGCGGCAAAGTAATTATGGTGCAGAACGCTCTGTTCTTGCCCGAACTACCCGCGGCCTACGAGGTCACACTGATCAACACTGTGCCTTCAGCGATTGCCGAGTTGGTACGGATGAATGCTGTCCCAACTTCGGTGCAGGTGATCAATCTGGCGGGCGAAGCGTTGGCCTCAAGCTTGGTGCAGCAGATTTACGCTAAGACTGGAGTGCAAAAGGTCTACAATCTTTACGGTCCAACCGAAGACACCACCTACTCGACCTACACCCTCGTGAAAAGAGGGGCGGAAGTCACCATTGGGCGCCCGCTTTCAAACACCCAAGCCCACATCCTGGACGCAAACAGGCAGCTAGTACCAATCGGCGTGCCGGGTGAGTTGTACCTGGCTGGCGATGGATTGGCACGTGGTTATTTTGGTCGACCCGACCTCACGGATGAGCGTTTCGTGCCCAATCCATTCAGCTCGGAGCCAGCTGCTCGCATGTACCGCACCGGGGACCTGGCGCGCTTCTTGCCGAGCGGGGACATTCAGTTCTTAGGCCGCATCGATAATCAAGTGAAAATCCGAGGTTTCCGTATCGAATTGGGGGAGATCGAAGCCACTTTGCTGCGACACCCAGGGGTCGAGACAGCCGTCGCTCAGGTTCGAGAGGATCCGTCGGGAGAGAAGTATATCGCCGCTTACGTGGTTGGCAATTCCAGCTCGGTTCCCCCGGGCAATGAACTGCGTTTGTTTCTGAAGAGCAAATTGCCTGACTACATGCTGCCTTCCCGGTTCGTGTTCTTGGAAGCTCTGCCCTTGAGTCCGAATGGAAAAGTGGATCGCAAGGCTCTGCCCACGCCAACGCAACTGGAATGCACCCAGGATACGGAATACGCGGCACCCCAAGACGCCGTCGAATCTCAACTGGTGAAAATATGGGAGTCCGTCCTCAGTATTCGCACTGTCGGCGTTAAGGAGAACTTCTTTGAGCTCGGAGGCCATTCACTGCTGGTTGCGAAGTTGCTTCGCCGAATCGAACAGGCATTTGGAAACAAGCTTTCGATGGCGGCGATCTTTGAGGCACCGACTATTGCAGAACAAGCGTCCATGCTGCGCAAAGGCAGCGCTCTTCTGCGGCATTCAGCAATCGTTCCGGTGCAGCCGGCCGGCTCGAAGCCGCCTTTCTTCTGCTTTGGTTTCAATGCAGGACCTGTCTTCCTGCCTCTAGCAAAGATCCTTGGTGTTGATCAGCCGCTGCTCGGCGTCGATCCGACGCTTTTGAAGGATAGCGAGCCGAGTGCTCCTTTTAGTATGGAATCGATCGCAGCGAGTCTGGTCAAACAGATCCGTGACCTGCAGCCCGAAGGTCCATATTACCTCGGAGGCTTTTGCACGGGTGGGTTGATCGCGTACGAAACCTCTTGCCAACTTATGGCTCTCGGTCAGCGGGTTGCGTTACTCGCGTTGTTTGAGCCTAAGATTCCGGCCCACCACAATGGGAATTCGAATGGGTCCCAAGTACGCTCGCCGGGGCGGAAGCTAGCGTTTCACCTGTACAATCTCCAGCAGTTAGGAGTCAAAGAAGGACGAGTGTACTATCAGGACCGAGCCCGAGCTTTCTTCGACCGCCTTAAGAAACTGGTAGTGCACTTGTTCCACAGGGCGCCACCGAGCGGAAATGACGGCAAGCCTCGGGATCTCGGTGATGTTATAGACTTTTCTCTCATTTATCGCGATTATCAGCCCCAGCCGTTTCCTGGACGAGTCACGCTTTTTCAAGCTACTGACCGACCATCTGCGCGTGGCTGCGATAGAGAACACTGGAAGAACCTCTCGGCTTCGTTAGATGCCCATGAAATCCCCGGCTATTGGAACTGGATCGCGCGGTTTTTCACAGAACCTAACGTTGAGATTCTGGCGAACAAACTGAGGGATCGTCTGGCATGACTCGGCCGACAGGATGGGGAACAAGGGCATGATTGGCCACGCGCAGTCGGGGATCACGAAGGATGCTGCTGGCCGTACTCACACGTTAACCTTCAGCGGTGAGCGAAGTAGGAGCTGCAAGGATTTTCTTTCGACGCTATTCCGGGCCCTTGATAGCAACGAAGTCCGCTACTGCGTCCTTCACTCCTGGGAAGAATTACCAGAGAAGGTGTCCAGCGATGTGGATATCGCGGTACATCCTAGTGACGTCCGCAAGCTGCCTTACGTATTTCGGGCAGTGCGTGAAAAAGGGTACACGCCGCTCCAAGTTCTTAATTACTTCGTAAGCGCATACTATTTCGTTTTCTTTTGGTTTGAGGGATCAGTACTTAGTTCGGTCGCCATCGACGTCATTTTTGAGCACCGAAGGGGCGGCCTGACTGTACCCTCCGGAGAGGCGCTCGTATGCAACCGCCGCAGGCAAGGAATGTTCTGGATACCCGCCCCCGAATCAGAATTTACCTACCTTTTGGCGAAGAAAGCGTGGAAACGAAAGGCCCCTGCTAGGCAAGCTTGTCGGCTCAGGACACTCGTTGAGCAACTGGGCCAGCCCAAAGCAATGAGGTTAGCCGGCGAACTCTTCGTCGGTAAACTGAAGGTGAAAGTCGTCGAGGCATGCACAAGCGGAAATCTTGATGCTCTTCTCGCACAAATTACTGCTGAGACGTGGAAGACGAGCTTTTTAAGAAACCCATTCAAGTTGGCAGCGTACCTGGTTTCTGACGCTATGCGGGGCGTTCGCAGATGCTTGCAACCCACTGGTCTCTTCGTTATCGTCTTGGGGCCAGATGGAGTCGGTAAGAGCACCCTTATCGAGCATCTTATTCAAACTGTCGGCCCCGCCTTCAGACGCTCCAGAGTGTTCCACTGGCGCCCGATGTTGCTCCATGGCCGGAAGGGTGCAAGCGATTCAACCCGACCCCATGGATATCCTGCACACGGGGGCTTGCGGTCAGTCGCTCGGCTGTTTGTTCATCTGTTGGATTATTGGATGGGGTACTGGCTGGTGATCCGTCCGCTCCTCGCCCGTTCCGGACTGGTTGTGTTCGACCGCTACTTTGACGATGTGCTAATTGACCCGAAACGGTATCGCTACGGCGGCCCGTTCTGGCTGGCCCGGACTCTGCGCCCCCTGATACCCAAACCGGACCTAGCCCTGGTCTTGGACGCCCCGAGCGAAGCCGTTCTCTCCCGCAAGCAGGAAGTAGCAGCCGAAGAAGTGCAGCGACAGAGGCAATTGTATTCGGAATATCAAAACCAGACCTCCAATAGTCGGGTGATAGATGCCGAAGCGTCGATCGCGCAGGTCACGGCTGAGTCTGCTCAGGCGATCCTCGAATGCTTGGCTTTGCGTTTCGAGCGTCGGCACGCATGCTGGACCGTGCAGAGTCGGAATGATCTGGCTGACGACGTTGCTCCTGCGAGCAACATCGTCATATAGTCGCGGGGAGCTTTGTCCGTTCTGGCCCAGTCAGATTCGGCGGCTCCGTTCGTTACACTGGCTCCGCTCGGTCGCAAGCTAGGAAATTCTTCCAATGGCTAGAGTAAACGGCGTGGGCTTGCGAGTCCTTGTTTCCGCCTATGCCTGCGAACCTGGGAGGGGCTCGGAGCCGGGTGTTGGTTGGCACTGGGTCCGGGAGATTGCCCAGTCCCACGAAGTTTGGACGATTACCCGGGCGAATAACCGCAAGGCGATTGAAAGCGCTCTGGCTGTGGAGCCCCTTCCGAATGTGCACTGGGTTTACTTTGATCTTCCGGGTTGGGCCCGCTTCTGGAAAAAAGGCGCGCGTGGTATCCGCCTCTATTATTTTCTTTGGCAGCTCGGTGCGTTCTTTGTCGGCCGAAAGCTGCTCCGGCGGATTGATCTCGACTTAATACATCATCTGACTCTCGGTACCTACTGGATGCCGAGCTTTCTGTCGCTCCTTCCCGTTCCCTTCATCTGGGGCCCAGTAGGTGGAGGGGAATCGGCACCGCGATCCTTCCGCAGCTCTTTCAGGCTCCGGGGGAAATTGTACGAACTTCTCCGTGACGTGAATCGCGCTCTCGGTGAGCTAAACCCGCTGGTTCGTCTGACTGCCCGGCGAGCCGTGGTGGCTTTATCTAAGACAGAGGACACGCAAAAGCGACTAGAGACTCTAGGCTCGCCTCGGGTACTTCTTTATTCTGAAGTTGGTCTACCTGCCGATGAAATCGATCGACTTAACAGCCTTCCTTCGCGGCAGGGCAATGGTTTTCGCTTGGTCAGCCTCGGTCGGCTTATTCACTGGAAAGGGTTCGAGCTCGGATTGAAAGCGTTCGCACAGTTTCACAGCCAGTTTCCAGCCAGCGAATACTGGCTCATCGGGGATGGGCCGGAGCGAAAAAGGCTGGAAAGTTTGGTTCAGAAGCTGGGTGTGGCAAATAGTGTGCGTTTTTTGGGTAGTCTCTCCAGGGCCCAGGTCTTGGAGAGGCTGGCGGAATGTGATGTCCTCGTACACCCCAGCCTTCACGATTCGGGCGGTTGGGCGTGTGTGGAAGCCATGGCTGCCGGACGCCCAGTGATCTGCCTTGATCTCGGCGGACCGGCCGTCCAAGTAACTAAAGAAACAGGGGTTAAGGTTCCTGCTGGCTCACCGCAACAGGTCGTTCGTGACCTGGCAGCAGCCATGAACCTGCTCGCCGCGGACCGTGTTCGACGCGAACGTATGGGGACGGCTGCCCGGAAGCGGGTACGGGAATGCTTCTGTTGGGATAAGAAAGCTGAATGGCTAAATCTTCTGTATTCCCTGAAACCAGGGACGCCAATGCGAGCCGGTGCTGGCTGCCCGCAACCGGATGTACACGTTTGACCCATTTCTTGTCTTTCATGAGCGGCACCTCAGAGGGAAGAAGTTCCTACGTGAAAACAGGAGCTGTCCGGAGCTATTCTCCTTTTTTACCGGCCGCACTACTGGCCATCCAGCCTCGAAAGGATTGAGTAATGCGCAAAACGTCTTCAGAACTCGCAGCCCCAGCCTTGAGTCGACCCCGTGACATCTCTGGCGCGGAAAATGACCGATCTCTGCAACCGACGGAACTCTATACGGCCTTGGAAGCGCAGTATTTCGGGGAAAACATGCATGAGAAGGACGAGATCGAACGCCTTCCAGAGCTGTTGAAGGATGTTTCAGTGTTTGTCGACGTCGGTGCAAGCCTAGGGCAATACAGTTTTTTCGCAAATAAAATTCTGAAGAATGGAAGAATCTATTGCATTGAGGCGGACAGCGTTCGAGTTCAGCGCCTCATCGAGTTGGCCTCAGAGTGGGAGAAACTCTCCACAAATAAGATAACCGTAATCCACGCCGCGGCGGCTGAAAAGGATGGGAAAGTAACTTTCTTCAGAACGGACGCAAATATGAGCGGCGGGATTTTTGTATATAACTCTGCGGTTCAGAACTCGTTGCAATGGACAAAGTGCGAGGTCGATTCGATCACACTGGATAGCTTGTGTAAGGATCTAGAGCCGGACTTGATAAAAATCGATGTCGAAGGATCTGAATACAGCGTCCTGCAAGGGGCATGCCGAATCTTGACGAGGGGGAAATGCCGTTTCTTTGTCGAGGTTCACCCTTGGGGCGACGAGTCTGCCAAGAAGACTCCCGCGGATGTGTTTCGATTATTCGCGCGATTCGGTTACGACTTCAAACGGACGCATCGTCACTGGCTGTTTCAGAGGTCAAACGGAGGATTCAAGCAATTCGTTAAGAGTAGGTTCATAGTCCTCGCCATGGAAAATGCGTGGCTAAAATCAGCTGCGAAGAGCTGCGCTCTCAAACTGCAGGGACTGAAAAGAATCCGGCCTCATTGACACTCTCCAGAACAAGGTGGCGATGTTTCAGGGGCACAGATCGACTCTCACCCTGACGAGGCCTTGACGCCTCTCCATGTGCTGCATCGAGAACGCCGGGCGCGATGCGAGCTCGCTTTCAGCCATTGCTCGCAAAGTTAGTATGTCTGCGACAGATGAAGAAATTGTGTTAGGGAAGGCCAAATTCCGCAGTTTTTCCGGCCGATCTCAACAAACGACAAGGATCAATCGCTTCGTTTTCCTCCCAAGAGGTTCTACCACCGATGGATTACCGGAGTTTCGGCCGTACCGCTTTGAGCGTCTCGGAAATCGGATTTGGCTGTTCGCGGCTCAGCGGAAGCGTCAATTACAAAAGCGACAAGGAAGTTCTCAGCATTCTCCTGCAGGCGTTCGATCGTGGTGTCACTTTCTACGATACGGCGGACATGTATGCCCAGGGGCGGAGCGAGCGACTCCTAGGGGATGCCTTCAGAAATAAGCGTGATGCTGTCATCATCGCAACAAAGGCCGGCTATCATCTGAGTACAGCAGGGAGAGTCGTGGCTAAGTTAAAGCCGCTCTTGCGGCCCTTGGTCCGCTGGACGAGAAGGGCCAGGACCCGGGTTCAGCCGGTTCAACCGACCTGGGGGGCGCAGAACTTTTCGTCAGACTATATTCGACGAGCTATCGACGGGAGCCTTCGCCGGCTGAAAACGGACTACCTGGATATCTTTCAACTGCACAGTCCTCCTCCTGAGATTATCGAAACGGGCGAATTCATTTCAACCTTGGAGCACGCGAAAGCCCAAGGAAAAATCAGATCTTATGGCGTATCGTGCCGCGCGATTGAAGATGCGGCACTTTGTTTCCGCCATCCGGGGATCACTTCGGTTCAACTCCCAATCAATCTGTTGGAGTTCAAAGGTGTCGTTTCGGTCTTAGCATTGGCTGCGCAGAAACATGTCGCTGTGATTGCGCGGCAACCTTTAGCTTCCGGGTACTTGGCACAACCGGTCGCGCTACTCAAGCGCAGACACTTCTCAGAACAGGAACAGGAGTTCACAGAGAAGCTAGAGAGGGCCCGCGCTTACCAGTTCCTTGCACAGGCCGACTGTCGCACAATCGCTCAGGCGGCAATTCAGTTTGTACTGCGACTTTCTGGAGTTTCCGTGGTAATCACGGGAATGAGCACTCGGAAGCACCTGGCAGATACCCTTGCTACGGCGGCGTGTCCTTTGACGCAACACGAGATGGCAAGGATCTACGCCGTGCTCGACCAAGAGATCATAGGAGCTCTGGAAACTACATAGGTCGTCAATTGTGCAAACTCTGCCAAATGGCGCCCTATTCGCCTCCCCGCGTCTTCGCGCGCTCTTTGATATTCAATCAGTCGAAGTCGAGAGAATAAATGATCACTGATGCTCGTCGGCTTCCTCCGAACTCCATCATCAATTGCGACATTTGTATCATCGGCGCTGGTGCTGCCGGCATTGCGCTCGCTAGTGAGCTACTACACTCCGGAAAAGATGTTGTACTTCTCGAGGGCGGCGGCACCAGGCTGGAGCGGGGGATGCAGGACCTCTATAAGGGGGAAGTCGTTGACCCGGATAGACACGGGCGGCTGGAGTTATATCGGCAGCGGCGATTCGGCGGTACCACGGCAGTCTGGGGAGGGCGCTGCGCGCCTTTTGACGAAATAGATTTCGAGTGTCGGCCTTATCTGCCCCACAGCGGCTGGCCTATCCACAAGACCGACTTGGATCCCTATTATGTGCGCGCGCACGAATACTGTGATTTGGGCACGTATGCGTACCGAGTGAGCGAAGCACTACCCAATCAGCCCGAAGAGATGATTCCGGGCCTCGAGTCGAGCGACGTGCATACCGACCGTCTGTGGCGCTTCAGTCTCCCAACCAATTTTGCCAAAGAATACGGAGATGGTCTGCGTCGGTCGCAGACTGTACGGGTGTACCTACATGCGAATTGTCGGAGAATCTGTACAGTCCAGAAGGGCAATGCAGTGGATCACTTAGAAATAGCCTCTTCGGCAGAAGGGAGTTTCAAGCTAAGAGCTCGGCAGTATGTCTTAGCCGCCGGCGGCCTTGAGGTGACCAGATTACTGCTGTCCTCAGATGATGTGCATACTAAGGGCATCGGCAATGATCGGGACTTGGTGGGACGTTTCTATTTGTCGCACATGACGGGGGATCTCGGCGAAGTCCTGTTCCGTCCGAAAGGCCGCGGGGTCGTATGGAATTATGAAAGAACTATAGACGACGTATATTGTCGCCGCGCAATATCGATCTGTGAAAAGCGACAGCGATATGACCGGCTGCTGAACTTTCGAGCCACTCTAAACCATCCACCGGCGGCTGATCCGCGACATGAGAACGGGGTTCTCTCTCTCATGTACTTGGTAAAGCGTTTCTTTGCTAATCGAATTCCGCCGGAGTATAGCCGGACCCTTTCGGGCCTCACACCCTTGCGGCACGTCTTTGCCCACTGTGGCAACGTGGTCAACGACCTCGGGAATCTCACAAGATTCTCTGGCATGTGGGTCAGAAAGCGAATCTCCAGTAGGAGAAAACTCCCGTCAGTTGCGTTTGAGAGTAAGTCAAATGTATATACGCTTCACTTTGACGCTGAGCAGTCTCCGAATCCAGATAGTAGGGTGACGCTAGCTGACACAACGGACGTCTTTGGGATGAAAAGACTCAAAGTCGATTGGCGGTTTAGCGATATCGACCTGGAAAGTGTGGTGCAGTCCTGTCGGCTAATTTCGAGTGCGCTCGAGCGCAGCGGCGCTGGAACAATGTTGTTTCGGCCAGAGGATATCGCGGAGCAGATCAGGACAACTTGCGGCGTGGGCAGCCATCATATTGGAACTACCAGGATGGCTGGCGATCCTTCCCGAGGAGTTGTAGATGACAACTGCCGAGTGTATGGCATCGATAACCTTTACATTGCAAGTAGTTCCGTGTTTCCGACCTCAGGCGTCGCTAACCCGACATTAACAATCGTGGCCCTGGCGATCCGACTCGCCGATCACCTAAAAGGCCGCGCGCACACTGAAAATCATCGAGCACGCACGATTAAGAGCCGCGCAACTGTGAGTGATTCTGAGTCAACGGCACAGCTGACCAACTTCGGGCGACACCGGGTATGAGTGAAAGAGCTTGTCGGCAGCCTCGGCGATAAGAAACGGGGCTGGGATGCGCAGGGTGAAACAAAGAAGGAACGGAGAAACCGGTCGAGTTACCGATGAGGCAAGAACCGGGTGATCGAAGGGCTCGCCTGAAATGCGGTGGCGGAGTACGGCTGTTCAAAGCGCCTAACATCGAGCGGTCAGGGAACGGTGCGCGGCAGCGTACTCGAAGTGCACCTCGACCATGTCGCGGCGAAATATTGCTGGTGCGGTAGCAAAATAAAAACCATTAACGACAATAAGGAGAAAGCATGAATACACGAAAGCACGTGCTCGTAACCGGAGCTGGCGGGTTCATCGGTCACGCTCTCGTTAAACGACTGAAGGGGGATGGCCACTGGGTGCGGGGAGTAGATCTAAAGCTTCCCGAATACGAACCTTCCCCGGCCGACGAGTGTGAAATCCTCGATTTGCGTCGCTGGGACGACTGCCTGCTTGCGACCCGCGGGGGCATCGACGAAGTTTATAACCTGGCGGCAGATATGGGCGGCATCGGATACATCACCGCCTTCCATGCAGATATTGCGCGCAACAACATTTTGATCAATGCACATATGCTAGAGGCTAGCCGACAGAACAAAGCGAAGCGCTTCCTATTCTCCTCTTCAGCCTGCGTGTACGCGCAAAGCAAGCAGAGAACTCCAGAGGTCACACCGCTGCGAGAGGAGGACGCCTTTCCAGCCGAGCCGGAGCCGGGTTATGGATGGGAAAAACTGTTTGCGGAGGAATTGTGCCGCTACTACCAGCACGATTATAAGTTCGACACCCGCATTGTGCGCTTTCACAACGTCTATGGGCCACTTGGCACCTACGATGGCGGCAAGGAAAAAGCGCCAGCGGCGATCTGCCGAAAGGTCGCCCTTGCCGGCGATCCAGACGAGATCGAGGTCTGGGGCGACGGCGAGCAGACGCGCTCCTTCATGTATGTGGACGATTGCGTTGAAGGACTGGTCCGCCTTATGGCCAGTGATTGCTCTGATGCGCTGAACCTAGGTACCGATGAACTGGTTACCATCAACCAGTTGGTGGACTTGGTAGCTGACGTTGCGGGCAAGCGTATCGCCAAGCGTCATAATCTGCAGGGGCCCCAGGGAGTACGCGGACGGAATAGCGATAATAGCCGGCTGCGCGAAGTTCTGGGCTGGGAACCAGCCATAACTCTACGGCAGGGACTTCCGAGGACCTATCCGTGGATCGAGTCTGAACTGCGCAACGCCGGCGCGGTTGGTACGGCGAAGAAAGAGCTAGTAGTTGCCGCCTAGCTCGCTGGTTATGAGTGGAGGCGGAATCTGATTGCAGTCGCTGTTGGGCGTTCACCATTAGAAACCAGCCCGAAAGACTGCAGGTTGCGTGCCGCTGTGGGACAAGAGACGCGTACAGCTGTGGGTTCCGAGGAGCGACGGAAAGGACTCCCTTGCAATGAAGATAGTGCTGGTGCATAACTCGTACCAACAACCGGGTGGTGAGGATGTAGTTGTCGACCAAGAACGTGGATTGCTAGAACGGTCTGGCCATACGGTGATTATGTATCACCGGAGCAATTGGGAAGTTGCTGCCTACTCTGGTCTCAAGCGCCTTGAGTTAGTGGGAAGAACCATTTGGGATTGGGATGTACGAAAAGAGTTCGCTAAATTGCTGTTTCAAGAGAAGCCGGATCTGGTACATGTTCACAACACGTTCGTCATGGTGTCCCCGTCGATCTTTTCTGCCTGCCGCGACGCCAATGTGCCTGTGGTCCAAACGCTACACAACTACAGACTCTATTGCCCGGCGTCGACTTTCTTTCGGGACGGCCACGTCTGCGAAGAGTGCAGAGAGCACGGTTTGTGGCGGGGAGTAGCTCATGGATGCTATCGTGACTCGCGCGCGGCTACCACCGTCGTGGCGACGATGTTGGCTGTGCACCGTCAGCGACAGACCTGGAATCGCGATGTGGACTGTTACATCGCCCTGACGGAATTCTCCCGGAACAAATTCCTACAGTGCGGACTACCAGCGGAAAAAGTCTTCGTGAAGCCCAATTTCGTACATCCCGATCCCGGTCCGCGTCCCGGGGACGAAGGGAAATACGCCCTGTTTGTAGGGAGGCTTTCTCCGGAGAAACGGGTAAGTACCATGTTGGCCGCATGGAATCACCTTCGCAAGCTTAATATTTCCCTTGTCATTCTTGGCGGTGGTCCGGAGCTTGCGCAACTGGAAAAAGAAGCGATCGGTCAAGGTCTTACCAGCGTTAAGTTTCGAGGCCAAGTATCTCGCAATGAAACCTTGGCGATGATGCGCCAAGCACGCGTTCTAGTATTTCCGAGCGAGTGGTACGAACATTTTCCCGTGACCATTGCCGAAAGCTTTGCGTGCGGTGTTCCGGTGATCTGCTCCCGAATGGGAGCGATGCAGGAAATAGTAGAAAACGGGCGCACGGGCTTGCATTTCACACCTGGAGACGCCGCCAATCTGTCCGAGACGGTTGAATGGGCCTGGAATCACCCGGAGGAAATGGCGATTATGGGCAAGGAAGCTCGGCACGAATACGAGACCAAGTACACCGCGGCGAACAATTATCCAATACTGATGGAAATTTACCAACAAGCTCTGCGCAGACAACGGCCGATTTGCGAAATGAGCCGCGAGACTCCGGCCGCGTCAGTTTCCGACCCAATGCCGCAGTAGTCGGACCCTTTTCCTCTTCCGTCTCTATGTTTCCACTGTGAAGCGGGTTGCTTTGTCCCGCCTAAAGCCCGGTTTTCTACATGACGCGCTGGTCGTTCGAGGCAGACTGAAAACGCCTACTTCCTCCTAAAACCCACTTTTGGCGTTCGTCCGACCAACGCCTGCGCCGTTTCCGACAGATGGAATCAATTCGAGCTGTGAATCAAAAATTCGCACATTTCAGTATCAGGGGGCATCGGGAATGATTGACCTATCGGTTCGGGATGCGCAACTGTCTGAACGGCATCGTTCACGGGAAACCAAGTTCAGGGTTTTGGGCGTCGGAGTAAATGCGGTCCAAATCCCTGACGTGGTAGCGCAAATGGAACGCTGGATTTCCGAGCGCGCTACTTGTCACTTCATCGCCGTGACCGGCATGCACGGGGTCACAGAGGCCCATCACACGCCTTCCTTTAAGCACGTCCTGAACTCAGCCGATTTGGTGGTGCCGGACGGCATGCCAATTGTGTGGCTCGGCCGGTGGCACGGATATCCCTTGAAGCGTCGCGTCTATGGACCGGAACTGATGCAGAGTTTCTGCGAGGACACCTGTTCCAAGTATCGGCACTTCTTTTACGGAGGTATTCCCGGTGTGCCCACTCTCTTGGCAAAGATCTTACAAGAAAAGCATGGAATATGCGTGGCCGGGATCTGGTCACCGCCCTTCCGTGTGCTCTCGGAAGAGGAGGATCAAGAAGTTGTAGAACTCATCAACGCGGCAAAACCTGACGTTCTGTGGATTGGTCTGAGCACCCCCAAGCAAGAACAATGGATGTATGAACATCGGGACAGGCTGCAAGTGCCCGTTGCCGTTGGAGTTGGCGCCGCTTTCGATATCAACAGCGGCAGGTTCAGACAAGCCCCCCGCTGGATGCGCGAGCGCGGTCTCGAATGGTTATTTCGTCTGATCCAGGAGCCGCGAAGGCTCTGGCGGCGTTATCTGATCTACGGATCAGAGTTTGTTTTCAATGTCACAGCGGAACTCTTGTTGTTGCGCAGGTTCTGACGGAATAAACATAGCGATTCGCATCCGTCCGATTTGCAGAATTGCGTCCAGAGCTGCGCTCGGAAAAGAGTCCCTTGTGGACGATGCTGAACCACCTAGTTCAGGTCAGCTAACGGTATTTCCAGATTCGCGAACGATCGGCTAGAAGCTCACGAGAAACCGTCGTAATCTATGACTTCCGAAGTCCAGTTCGAAGCAGTATTGCCCGCAGTGGCGCACCGCGACGAACCTAGTGAATACGTGCCGTCCCTGCTGCGGCGTATAACGTTGACGTTGATTTTCGCCTTGGTGTGTTTTCGAGAACATGCAGCAACGGGCGAGCCGAGTTCGCTTTTGTACGACCGCGCGTGGGCAGGATTTCGCTGGGTAGATTTGCTTTTGCTTGGGGTGTTCTATGTCCACGCACTCTGGATCCTGAAGACGCGGCAGCAGCTGCCGCACCTGCCCCGAAGTCTTCGGAGATCTATGCTCCTAATCTTGGGGGCTGTCGGAGTCGCGTTTTTCTATGGCCTGTATCAAGGGGGAGAGCATTTGTACTTCGATTGGAGGAATGTACTACTGGGGGCCGGACTCGCCGTAGTCTTCAGCTGCTGGATACAGACGTCGGCCGCTCTTGAGGACGCCCTCCATGTATTTGCATGGGTGATGAGTGCCAGAATCCTGTACCTTCTAGGCAACTTCATAGCGGGCCGCGGCGTCGAAGGCACGGTCCCAGGTTTAATGACTCCTGTCTATGACGGTCCCACAATTGACGCTGCGGTGTTCCTGGCCCTCCTTGCTTTCCGCTTTACTCAGCAAGAAGTCGGCCGCCTGCGAAAGATGTTGTGGCTGATCGCCGGAATCGCGGCCTTCCTGCTTGTATTGTTGAGTCTTCGCCGAAGTTTCTGGGGCGAGATGGCCATTGGGACCGCGGTCATTGCGACTCTACAGAAGAACAGGAAGTACTTGATGGCTCTGGTTCTGCTGTCGGGCCTCGTCTTTAGCTATGGGGGCAGTCGCTTCTATTTGCGAGCCGAGAGCCTGAATCCCTTGGCAGAGAGAAGTTCGTACGCAATCACCAATGAGGATCACGTTAGTGATTTATTGGATGCGTTCGATGTAGTCAAGGAAAATCCTGTTCTGGGGATTGGTCTCGGTCATCCATACAAGACTCGTCGCATAGCTGATTGGAAAGCGGAGTCCTGGGAGGTCCACAACGGCCTGCTGCATGTGTGGGTATTTTATGGTCTGTTGGGATTGATCGCTTATCTTTCGTTCCATGCAAGTTTGTTTCGTTGGCTTAAGAAGTTTCAGGCAACCGAAGCAGAGCCGCGCCTGCGAGCCTTTTGTCAAGTTGGGCTGGCCTACTTATTCGGCCAGTTCTGTATAAGTTGCGGTTTCGCGCCCTGGTTCTATGGTCAGCTACAATCCGACATTCTTATTTTTTTCATATTAGGCAGCTTGCTGTCTTTACAGCGACGGACTTGGCGGAGACTCCCATGAACTTAGCCGTCAAAGACCTAGAGGCAGACTCCAGCCTGGGTCCGATATCCCCAGAGGCTTTAGGCAACAGAGTTGTAGTTAGGGCAAGAACACTGCTTCGGCTGGCGCCGTTCGACATGTCTACTGAAGAGGGACGGTCGAAGGAGCGCTACCGTCGTGCGACCTTGACGACAATTTCTTCTGCAGCTGCGATGGGGGCATCGCTGTTGACCACGCTGATTTCCGTGCGTCTCACGGTGCGATATCTTGGGACAGAACGTTACGGCCTTTGGATGACTGTCATTTCGTTTCTAGCCATGCTCAGTTTCGCAGATTTAGGGATGGGGAACGGGCTATTGAACGCAATCTCCGAGGCGCATGGAAAGGATGATCGCGAATCGGCGCGCAAGAATGTGTCCAGTGCATTCTTCATGTTGTCAGGGGTTGCTGTGCTCATGCTGCTGGTCTTCGCCATCGCGTACCCCTTTGTGCCGTGGCCGCGAGTGTTCAACATCTCATCACCGTTGGCAGTTAAGGAGTGTGGGCCGACCGTGCTAGTGTTCGTCTTTTGCTTTGCGCTTTACCTGCCTCTCTGCGTTGTCCAGCGAGTGCAGATGGGTTACCAAAAAGGATTCGCGAGCAACCTCTGGCGAGCGACCGGCAGCTTACTCGGGCTAGGGGGACTTCTGCTGGCTATCCACCTAAAAAAAGGATTGCCTGTACTTGTGCTCGCCGTGTTAGGAGGCCCTGCAATCGCCGATCTACTCAACTCGATCGAAGAATTTGGATGGTCCAAGCCGTGGCTTTTTCCTGCATGGAGCTGTTTCGATCGTGAGGTAGCTCGAAGAATCTTGGTTCTGGGATCACAGTTTTTTCTGCTTCAGATTGCAGGCGCCTTGGCGTTCTCCTCCGACAATATCGTGGCGGCACAGGTTTGCGGATCGGCAGCTGTCACCCAGTACGCCGTTCCGATGCGTTTGTTTGCAGCCTCAGCTTCGGTGGTCGGTATCTTTTACAGCCCCCTATGGCCGGCCTATGGTGAAGCTGCTGCGCGTGGGGATATCGATTGGGCAAAGCGCACGCTGATTCGTTCGCTCGGGGGCACACTCATAGCCTCTGCACTACTGGGAACCATTTTGGTGCTCTTCGGAAACGTCATCATCTACTACTGGGTGGGTCCACAGATTCGGCCTTCTTTCTCGCTCCTTTGTGGGATGGCGATCTGGAGTGTTCTGGGGACCTTGGGAGGTGCCCAAGCGATGTTCTTGAACGCCACCAATCGAATCCGTTTCGAACTAATGTGCGCCGTTCCCCTGGCGATCACTGCAGTACTGGCAAAAATAGTTCTGGCTCGCTGGATCGGAATTCCAGGGATCATTTGGGGCTTGGTCATTGCGTATGCGCTTACTACAGTGCTGCCGTCCGCCGTATATATTCCCCGGGTGCTTTCAACTCTGAAGCAAAGCCTGGCTAGTTTATCCGAGGTCCAGGTTCGCCAATGAGCTAACGAGCGGATGCTAGGCGGAAGCACACTATGCCCATCATCACGCTGTTCCGCTCATCCTTCTTGAAATCGTTTACGGTCTTTTCTTCCATCTGAGGTCTGAATGAAAATGGCTCCTCTTCGGATTTGCTTGGACGCCCGTCTGATTAGCGGAAAAGGCGGCGTCGAACAAGTTATCATTGGCCTGGCATCGGGGCTGTCAAACCTGACCGATGGAGATGAGGAGTACCTTTTTTGGACTCACGAGAACGCTGACGAGTGGCTGCGACCCTACGTTCACGGGCCGTGCCGTATTCTCGCCGGGCCCTCGGATGGACCTAGAGATCGTGCAGGGACTTGGCTGAGCGAGCACGCTCCTCGCCTCCGGAGTGCTTATCACAAACTGAAGTATGCTTACGGTCCGCGGTCCGTTAAGCTTGACAATTCGGATGGGACCATCGAGAGGGCGCAGATTGACGTGATGCACTTTACTAAACCGGGTGCGTTTCTAACCGACATCCCGAGCATTTACCAGCCGCATGATCTTCAACACCTGCACCTTCCTCAATTCTTCACTCCTTGGCACCGCATGGACCGAGAGTTCAGATATCGGGCATTCTGCAATCAGGCTCGGATGGTTGTGGCCATGTCTCCTTGGGGCAAGCGTGACCTGGTTCAGCGCTACGGATTACCACCGGAAAAGGTCTCGGTAATTCCCTGGGGACCGGTCACGGCGGCCTACCCCAACCCTGCTAACTCCGACCTAGAGGCTGCTAGAGAGAAGTTCAGGCTGCCGGGTGAGTTTGTTTTTTATCCCGCCGTGACCTGGCAACACAAGAACCATTTGACGCTTCTCTCCGCACTGGCCAGTCTGCGGGACAAGTATCATCTGTCCGTTCAGTTGATCTGCTCGGGCCAAATCAACGGTTTCTACCCAAAGATTACGAAACACATTACGGACCTGGGGCTGAACGACCAAGTCCGGTTCCTTGGTTTTGTGAGTCCGTTGGAATTACAGTGTCTCTACCAAAAGTGTCGATGTGTAATATTTCCCACGATATTTGAGGGATTTGGAATGCCCCTGATGGAAGCGTTTCTGGCCGGTGCGCCCGCGGCGTGCTCAAACGTGACATGCCTGCCGGAACTAGCTGGGGACGCGGCTCTCCTTTTTGACCCTGGCAGACCAAGCGAAGTCGCGGAGGCGATCCACCGGCTCTGGACTGATAGGGCACTCCGTGCGACCCTAGCGGATCGAGGGAGAAGAAATGTGTCGCGCTTTACCTGGGAGCGCACCGCGCGGATATTCCGCGCCCACTATCGCCGACTGGCCAATCGAACAGTGAGCGAAGAAGATCATGCACTTCTGGATGGCAGCCAGGACAGCTACTGTCTAATGACGCAGGTATAGTGGCATCGAGTCGGTATTCTACTTTTCTAAAGGAGCGAGCACCATGGCTAGTTCGCCAAGGATTTCTGTTATAACACCCTCCCTCAACCAAGGGCAATATATCGAGGACTCAATTCTGAGTGTCCTGCAACAGGGATACGAGAATTTTGAACATATCGTGATCGACGGAGGTTCTCGGGACAACACCCTAGAGGTTTTACGGCGTTATCCCCACGTCCGCTGGATTTCCGAGCCTGATAAGTGTCAATCCGACGCACTTAATAAAGGGTTCAAAATGGCAACCGGCGATTTAGTAGGCTGGCTGAATTCAGATGAGTACTATTTTCCGGGCGCACTGAAAACAATTGCGGAACTTGCGGCGAGCAATTCGCAGGCCGATATCTTTTACGGAGACAGCATTGCGGTGAACCAGGACGGACTCCTCCAGCGGTCGCGTCAAACGCATGACTTCGACTTTGGTGTTCTCTTGTACTACGGAAATTTTATTCCTACGGATTCGACATTTTTCAGACGACATCTTTTTGGACAAGGTTTTCTAATCGATGTGGATTATCGCGTCGTTATGGATTATGAGTATTTCGTTCGCTTAGCGGCCCGCGGTAAGGTATTCAAGCACAGCAGAAGCCTTTTAGGTGTTTTTCGATGGCACGGGGCAAACCTTAGCCTACAGGATGACAAGAGGCGGAACGAAAGATTGCGGGTACAGCGCACTTGGAGCCGACTAAAACTACCAGATTGGGGCTACGATACTCTGACAGAAATATATCGGACCAAACGCGTTACTTTGAAGATTCTCAACGGGATGTATTGGCGAGAATGGGAAATACTGCGGCTGGCGGGACGTCCGACCCAGTGGTTCCGGAAGGAAGAGGGTCGCGCAACTTGCGCTCGGTTGTTATCCTTCTGAGTTGATTACTTAGGTCTATCTTCGACCCAATCGGGCTAATCTGATTAAAGTCGGAGCCGACGGCTGTCTACGCGAAAGCAGGGGACCTCCTATCGGTCGCTTCTGAAGGCCTTTGATCTTGGACAGACGCACGTGTGATGCCGGCCCTTGCTTCGCCAGAGGGAAAACGTCGCTCAGCACGTAGGATTCCACCGTGTTGCGCTATCACAGACTCTCCGAAAACTGGTTTTCAACAGGGATGAATGTATGCTGAAAGAAATGGTTCAATCTCTCGCTCATTTGAGTGGGTACGAGATCATGTCGCTCGGCCGCGCCGAGCTCGCCCGGGGCCATCGCCGCTGCGTAGCAACCATACTGAGAGAACAACAAATCAATATGGTTCTCGACGTCGGCGCGAACGTCGGCCAATTCGCGCAGTGGACTCGCAAGATTGGATATAAGGGTCGCATCGTGTCTTTTGAGCCTCTGAGCGAGGCACATCGGAAACTAAGCAAAGTGGCAGAACAAGATCTTCAGTGGACCGTGATGCCGAGAATGGCATTGGGATCTTCGTCCGGGGAGATTCACATTAACGTGGCCAGAAATAGCTACTCAAGTTCCATTCTTCCGATGCTTGCGTCTCATAAGCAAGCAGCGCCTGACTCGGCCTACATTGAGGCCGAGACTGCGACCCTAAATCGACTCGATGATGTCTGTCCGCCTTTGCAAGATGCTCGTTTACTGCTAAAGGTTGACGTGCAAGGATATGAGAAGGCTGTTCTCGATGGTGCCGGCAGCGTCCTGAAAAACTGCCGCGCGATTATCGTCGAAATGTCTCTTGTGCCTCTTTATGAAGGGCAATCGCTGGCAATGGAGTTATGGGATTATCTAACGACGCTTGGCTTTCAGGCTTGCGATTTCAGCCCTGAGTTCCGAGATCCACAATCCGGACGTACACTTCAGATGGACGGCGTGTTCGTCAGGCCGTAAAGTATTGCGGACGGCCGATCCCTTGTGACGACGCTGGCCAAGGCCGTAGTCCGGCGTCCGTCTCAGGCAAAGGTAACGATCGACGGTCCGCCAGCCGTCGATCGTCCACCATTTTTATTCACCGCTTTGTAGGAAAGACACAAGGGAAAACGACAAAAGGATGAGCTAGGTTACTCACTCGGTGCTCCGCATGTAACTCCAGGGTCGTTCTTCACGAGCAGAGCAAGGTCCGCATCATCCCGATGGAAAGCGCACACATCGAAATAATATACCACGGCGCCGTGACGTCGATTTGAAGCCAGATAGCTGTCCAAATCAGCGAAGGCACCGAGCTGTGTTGCATTCGCGCGTAACAATAGGTGGCCGAAATTATCGTAGTAAATGAAGTCAGAATAGCCTACGTTTCTAAGAGCATTAATCGTTTCCAGGCCGGATGTCGGCTCGTTTGGCCGAAAATGTGGGTCATATTCAAAAAAAATGACAGGTCTTGCCTGGCGTATAAAATCAAGAGACCCCCGCAGGATGTCAAAGTCGAACCCCTCCGTATCCGTTTTCAGAAGTTTGGCTCCCAAGAACGCAGGATGTTTTCTGAGAATATCCTGCAGGCTCCGAAACTTGATCGATCCCCCGTGGTTGCTAGCCGCTATCAATGACGAGTTGCGCCCAGCATCGTCGATCAAATCCGGGTCGGCCGTCTGCCCCTCGGAGCCAACAAAGCTCGGTTCTATCACGACATCAGGTCCAAGACTTTCGGCATTTTCCTTCAAAATGGGAAGCAGGGCCGGGTCGCCCTCGACACAAAGGACGGGAATATCAACGACGTTGCGAATCAGAGCAGCCGTGTCCCCGACGTTTGCGCCGATGTCGATCGCGTGAAGATCCAGATACTTTGAGCGTACGACGTTTGCGATGTGGCCGAGCGCCGTATCGTACAGTCGACATTTGCGCTTGTATTCCAATGTGCGGCTGCCGGCAGCGAGGCGGATCCGGTGACCACCAATCGTATCGTACTTGGGGTTAAAGTTGACAGCGGTCGATATACCTTTCAGTAGGCTGCGGATTCGGACCATGAACGCTAAATCTCCTGGCATGCGCCGTATGCTTACCCCGGTTAGACAGCAGCTAACTACGAAAGAGCCTAAGTCCGAAGTTTAGACTTAAACCTCTGGCTTTGCGCATCGTACGCTTGTACCGCTCTCGGTACAACACATTTGCCCCCAGAGTAAGTCGGGCTTCGTTGGCCCGGGACCGATGAGACGTTAGGCGAGGCCAGTGCGTCGTCTACTTGCCTTGCTTGTTCCGTTGCTCGCCATGTTCCTCTTGTCTATGGAACGCTGCCACCGTGGAGGCTGACAATGGTGGGCACGTCCGCATTTGTGTCCGTGATGCTGCGGTAAGTGAGCCTGAGACGTAGACGCCCCCGAAATTACCCGGCACCGAAAGGGGATTCACTCCAGCAGAACCGGCCTGAATCCAATCTTAACGGACCGGTTGGTTATCGTGAACGCATTCCCAGTCAGGTCTCGGTACCGCGTGTACTGGCTGATGGGAGTGTAGATAGAACTGCCTGACGTGTTCCACACCGCCAAGGCTTGATAACCTCCTGGCCGGACCAAACCACACGTCCAGACAGTGCCGCTAACGGAGCAAGGCGCGTTCATCGCGGCTCCCACCATCCAATGATAAACCTGCTCATATGCGATACCCGCTTGGTGGATCCCATTGGTAGAATCCCACAGGGGTCCCCATTCCGCGTTGTCCCACGCATACCAATAGAGGCGGGAAAATCCATTCGACCAGCTCAGCAAATAATACCGGCCGACAAATCCCGCTTGTTCATCCTGGTCGGTGACCTGCCATCCGGGCTGGGTTTGGAGGCCCCATGAACCTTCCGTGCACCAAAGAGGTTTGCCCGTAAGCCCGTATTTGGCCATCACCCGTTTCGCGGCAGCGCCGTATTCAACGATAGCTTCGGGTATATCGGCGAAATGATGTGGGTAGCAATGAGTTGTAACGGCGTCAATGGTTCGCACCCCGCCCGCTGCAAAATACCGATCCAGCCACGTCGCACTAAGACTGACCTGCTGTGGCGCCGGACCGATGATCATCGCTGCTGGGTCTGTCGAGCGGATGATGTTGTACATGTGCTGGGTTAAGGTAACAAAATCGGCCATGGTGCCGGCCCACGAAGACCCTTGATCTGGTTCATTCCACAATTCGTATGCTTTTATCCGGCCTTTATATCTGGCCGCAAGTGCAGCAACAAAATTGTCGAAATCTCGGAGGTCGCTGACCATGGAATTGCAAATGGGCGGCCCTGCCGAGTAATGCGGAGCGCACCCACTTTTATCGCTAACGGCCCATGGGGGAGATCCGTCATTAGCGTACACGAAATCTACCCCGTGGCTTTGTGCCGTATTGACCCAAGCATCTAAATTCGTCCAATCGAACACTCCTTCTTTTTTCTGAATGTAGCCCCAGGTAGTGGCCGTACCCTTGCCCAGAACGCCCACCTGGACAGTAGGCCAGTTCCTTTTCTCCACAAGAGTCATCCCGAACAGGGAAGAAGGAATTATATTTTTGGCCGAGAACTTCGCCACAACTGTGCCAGGTGCGCTGGCCGAATTGATCGAGTTTGTCGCGCGACTGACGGCGGCACTAGCTGTAGGCTTCGCTGACGTGGACTGTGTACTGTAAAGCCCGGAACTCGGCACTGTCCCGGATCCTGTCCCGGACCATGTAAGCTTGCTGTCAGCTGCTTCGGTTACCCCGGTTGCAAACTGCTGCGTACCGCAGGATGGAATTGTAGCTCTCGCCGGGGAGATGGAAATTGTGATCGACTTGGCCGATTCATGTTGATCCCGAAAGGCACTAGCAGAACAGGCAAGTAGCAAGAGCACGGCCACGTGCCGACAGTTAGCGCCAAGCCGTTTAGAATAGGAAGCGTGCAATCGAAAGCGGCTTCGTTCCATCTGCATCGCCATCCTCTGAGATACCGGGGTCAGTGTCTTCAAGTAGATTCTAGCTAAAGCGACAGTCTACTATAATTGACCACGGCGATAAGAAAAACCGCAACCATTCAGGCTGCTATCAGGTTGGCAATGGGGCCTTACCTAGGCTTGTTGTCCCTCGGTCAGGCTGTGAACGACGGCAAGTGATAGCGATGGCGCCGAGTGATTATTCTTGCAGTGCGGTGGGGGTGTAAAACGGATCGAAATCGTCGGATACCGAAGTTGAGTACTATTGCTCCAATAAAATCGGCTCGATTCCAATCGTTACCGAGCCGCCGGTTATCGTGGACGTGTTCCCGGCGAGGTCTTGGTATTGCTGGTACTGTGCAGCTGGAGTGTAAGCAGAAGAGCCCGCAGTATTCCACACTGCCAGGGTCTGAGTGCTTCCTGGTTTAGTCAGCCCGCAGGTCCAAACCGTCCCACTGGCTGAGCAGGGCGTGCTCATCGTAGCTCCTACCATCCAGCTTTCGACCTGCCCGTAGGCAACGCCAGCTTGATCGATCCCGCTGCCAGAGATCCATAGTGCCCCCCAGGGGTATCCGCCCCAGGTGAACCAGTCGAATCTCGATACGCCATTGAACCAGTGCAGCAAATAGGACCTAGCCACCCATGCCGCCTGTTGATCGGAATTGAGATTCAAGCCGGCCTCCTCCACATCTCCCCAGGACGCTTCCGTATCCCAGATTGGGGTGGTGGCCGGGAGCCCATTCCTGGCCATGGCTGCAGTGATATAGGGAACGAATGTGTTCACGATTTCTGGTACATCGTTGTTGTGGTGGGCGTAACCGTGGAAGGCGACAGCATCAAGGGTCTTTACCCCGCCGGCTGCCCAGTAGGCGTCCATGTAGTTCCCTGGGGCATAGTAGGTGTCTGGATCTGTGACACCCATCCCTACGACCAGCGAGGTGGGAGAGTTAGCTCGCACAGCGTTGTACAGAGCAACCGTTTGCGCCACCAGATTCGCAGTGTCACCCGTAAAGAAACCCTCCGGTTCGTTATACAGTTCATACACGGCAATGAACCCGTGTCCGTTCTGCCCGTTGTAACGCTGTGTCAACGCGGTAGCGAAGTTGTTCCAGTCGGTTAGGTCAGTGACATCCGCGGAGCAGGCTTCACCTCCGGCAATAACGATCAGGCCAGAGTCGCAGGAAGTCTGATCCGACACGGCCCATGGCGGTGCTTCGGCTGTTGAATAGTGGAAAGGAACGTTGTGAGCGTTGGCGACCGAAACCCAGCTGTCCAGGTTGGACCAGTTGTAGACTCCCTGCGTCTGCTCGATGTAAGGCCACTCCAGTTCAGTCCCCTTAAGATCTCCGAATGGGACCGTAGGCAAACTTTGATCGTACGTAACTGTCATTCCGAAAAGAGTCGCAGGAATCGCATTCCCAGCCCCAGTAGATGACGTGATGCTCAGCGGCAATGCTTTGGTTGCGGTTTGGACTGGTGTGGAGGAGTCCGTCACTTGAATGTCGAGGGAAAAGCTCCCTGATTGCGTGGGCCCGCCGGAGATCGCTCCGGATGAGGCGGAAAGCAACAGTCCGGCTGGCAAACTTCCCGAACTCAGACTCCAAGAATATGGTGCAGTTCCCCCTGAGGCGGCAAGCGAGGCTGCATAGGTCGATTGCACCTGCCCGGCAGGCAGTGTTGTTGTCGTGATTTGCAAAGGCGTGACTCCGCTCGCGACGCCGCTACCGGTCAGCGTGATCATGGTCGGCGACGTCGGCGCGTTGCTCACCAGCGACAAGCTGCCGGTGACACTACCCGAAGTGGCAGGCACGAACTCGACTGGGATCGTCACCGAGCCGCCAGCCGCCACCGTCACCGGTACTGACAGGCCGTTCGTGTTGAAG
>Ga0182018_10000365_pt1 | contig 59466 bp, 42 predicted proteins | sample 812P2MmetaG_FD_120490 | JGI IMG/M metagenome (GOLD analysis project Ga0182018, IMG submission 120490) | Permafrost microbial communities from Stordalen Mire, Sweden - 812P2M metaG | ecosystem: Environmental > Terrestrial > Soil > Wetlands > Permafrost | place: Sweden: Stordalen | collected... | reverse complement strand
TCCGCCTCCCGTAAAATGCGAATCTTGTCTTCCGTCGTATATCGTTTGCCTTTCATCGTCTGGTCCTTTCTTAAGTCCCAGACTAACTCATCAGGTGGCCCGAAAAAGTGAAGTCACGTCAGCAGCTATACAAATTTGTCCGGTCGCATGAAAGGCGTTAAACCCTGCGATTTCTTCTTGAGTTATTTGTGACTGGTTGACGTAAGCAGGGTTCAATGTTTGCCATTGTGCATCATGGGCAAGACGCACATCAGCTGCGCGACCGGGCGCACAATGCAAATCTCTAGAAAGTTCAGCATCGTAAATATGTTCTTGTTCCCAATTATCCAGCATAGTGGGTTCACTTGGATATTGGTTTAATTGGTTACCCATTCTCAATATCCTCAGAGCAAGAGAATGCATAGTCCGAACACTCACTTGTTCCGCATTAATCGGAGGATTAAGTCCTGCACAGTAATTGCGAATCCGTCCTCTGAGTTCTTCGCAGGTTGCCCGTGTGAATGAGATTACATACACATTCGCTGGATTGGCACCTGGTTGCCTGAGAATATGGGCGACTCGTTTTTCAATCGTGCGAGATTTTCCAGTTCCTGGCCCCGCGATAAGTCGGATTTGTGGAGCAGTATCTTGCGCTGCGTCAAATTGCTGTTGTTCTGCAGCTGCACGTTGAGCCGGAGTTGTAGGCATATGGTCGAATGAAACCTTCGTTTAACGCTGTCACAGTGTGCGCAGGAAAATTCGCGACGTCAATCCGCGTTCATTGGCGGTTGAAGATTTTCGCGTGGTTCGCGTATTTCGCGGTTCACCTTATCCGTGCGAAGATGGAATTTTTTCCTTCAATTCGCGCGGAAAACTTTTAATCCTTGGGCATGGATTCAAAACTGATTCTCGAAGCGGCGCGCGGGACGCTGGACGGCACGTTGTCGTTCTGCCAGTGCTGGTTCAACGCATTCGTGATTTTTGCCAGCCACGTCCGATCTTGTAACTGTTCCAGCAGTTCCGACGCGGCAAAATACTTCACGCTGTTCGGCGGCGTGGCTCAGCTTTTTTGTAAAACCGCGCCGATGCCAATATCAACAATCTGCGACACCACGACCAGTAATCGCCAAAAAACGATATATCCATTGACTTTGTGTCTCGAATAGTAGACTTTTATATTACACATCATTTTTTTTGTAAAAATTGTTATGCCTAAAAATATATTTGTTGGCAGGGTGAAAAATTCATTCCCAACGCATGGCCGGTTGGTTTCGGGGTTTTTTGCACTGCTGCTGCTCACATTTGTTTTCTCCGATCAGGTTCTGGCCCAAATCCAGATTGTGGCATGTAATGCGCCGGTTCAGAGCCCCAAGCGCGGCATTGCCTGCAACACCATGACCGCGGCGGATTTCGAGGCCATTGCACCGGGAGTCTCCTGGTATTACAATTGGGGCGCAACCCCGCTGACGGTGCCTGCCGGTGTGAACATCCAGTTCATCCCGATGGCTTGGAATGGGGCTTCAAGTTTTCAAACGCAAATCTCTTCTTATCTCGCGGCTGGAAACAGGCCTTCAGTAGTATTCGCCCTCAACGAACCAAATCTTGAAGGGCAGGCTTTCATGACGCCATCCAACTCGGCCATCACCTTCGAACAAGTCAATGCGATTTGTAGTAATTATGATATTCCAGTGATTGCCCCCCACATGGCTGAAGGCTCTGCTGCAGATCAAAGCATCACCGCGTATGATCCAATCGAAATGTCAAACGTCACCTACACCTACGAAACGCCTTACCTTGCCGCGTTTGAGTATTACTGTGGTTCAACCGTCCCGGCGGGCATGTCAGACCACAGTTATGGCGGCTACGGTGACCTTGCCTATTGGATAGGCCAAATGCATGCTGATTATCCCACACAAACCGTCTGGGTGACCGAGTTTAATGGGAGCGGTGACGGCCAGACAAATGACGATGCCACCGTTATCGCCAATATGATTCCCTCGGTGGATTATTTGGAAAGGACCCCATGGATTCAAGGTTACTCCTGGTTTATGTCACAGATTAGCGGAGACCCTCATAACAGCATACTGAGCACCACTAACGGCGTCTTGACCGCGGCGGGTCAGGTTTACGTGCAAATGCCGGTGCATGAAACAAACCTTTTTTATAGTATCCCCGGCCAGCTTCAGGCGTGCCGGTATGTCACCGAGACCAATATGACCATTGCGCCGACGACCGACACCAACGGACTTGCCGACATGGTTTTGGCGGGAGCCGGGGAATCTTTGGACTATAATATTTCGGTCGCTTCCCCCGGAAACTATACCCTGAATTTTCGCGTCTATAGTGTCGGTGCGATTGACATTTACGAAGGTGGCACGCTGCTGGGATCTGTCACCCCAACGCAAGCCGGTTGGTCAACGGTTTCGTCCACCACCATTACCTTGCCGGCCGGCACGCAGACTCTTCATCTGGCTTTTCTTGCCACGAAGGACACTGAACGTCTAAACTGGATACAATTCGTGGATGACAATCTGCCACCGGTGCTGGCCGCCATTTCCAACCAGACCGTATTGGCGGGCGTGACGCTGCTGGTTACCAATTCAGCCAGCGATCCTAATGTCCCGCCACTGCCATTGACCTTTAGTTTGTCCAGTCAGCCAGCGGGTTCCTCCATTGACCCCAACAGCGGGATTTTCAGCTGGCGACCGGCCATTGCGCAATCCCCCTCCACTCAGGAAGTCGCTGTCGTGGTCGCGGACAATGGCGCGCCGCCTCTCACTGCCACTCAAAGCTTTGACGTAACGGTATTGCAGCCGGCCAGTCCTACTATCAATGGGGCGTCTATTAGCAACGGTCAATTTGGGTTTTGGATAAACGGTGATATGGGACCGGATTACATTGTTCAGGAATCCACCGACCTGATTTCCTGGAGTTCGATATCCGTAAGTTATTCACCTGCATTGCCTTACTTTTGGGTGGATACCAACTCCATCGCTTATCCATCCCTCTTCTATCGTGTCTTATTGGGTCCGTAAGTCCTTGTAGTCCAAGCTTGCTCAACCTTGTTCATCTGGATTATAAAACGCCGTAGGCGTGACCTCTTTGTAGAAACCAAAACCAAAAAAGAAATTTTAGCCCCGGGAGGGGCGGCATATTCGGTTCATGGCAAATAATGGTTCTTATGTCAATGCGCTGAAGCCCTAGCGCAACTTCTGTTTTTTCAGGATCAATTGGTTTCATTCTACAATAACGCCAGTTGTTTGGTTTGGCATTTCTCCTATTTAGCGCAATTGACCTAGCGGCGGCAATCTTGGAAAATGATGCAACCGTGAAAATCATCATCAGGCTGCTCATCGCGCTAGCTGGCTTAGCTGTGTTAGTTTTATTGTTTTACGCCGAGGAAGATTGGCGCGGCAAGCAGGCGTGGGAAAATTGCAAACGCGAACTCGAAGCCAAAGGCGAGGTGCTGGATTGGAACGCCTACATTCCGCCGCCTGTGCCGGATGACCAGAATTTTTTCAAAGCGTCGAAAATGCAGGAGTGGTTTGTTAAGCTCTACCCACCAACTGTCAGCCCATACACGAATGAATTGGCGGGACGACTTCGCAATGATGACACGTTTGCGACAATCACAAATGAAACCAAAGCGATCAAATATATGGCGTGGAGTGATCAGTTCAAACCAAATTTTGATTTGATTCGTGATGCGCTTAAGCGGCCTTATGCGCGAATGGGCGGTGATTATTCAGACCCGTTTGAAATCCCGGAGCCAGATTTTGTAAATGTCAGGCTGATTAGCCAAACACTCGCACAACGCACGAAATGTTATCATCTCGCACACGGCGAATAACGCCACGGCGCGACCGGCGGCGAGTTCGCCAACGTGCGTATAATGTCGGGTCATAGACGGATTAACAGTGTGTTAAGCTTCGATCAGCGAAGCCTCGTTGCCGGGACAACTTTCACCCGGAAGTTTTCAGGATCACGGTTGCGCGCCGGATCGGATCGCCGGTGGAATTTTCTGCCGGTGTGTTCGCGTCAGGTTTTACTTCGACGCTGAAATGTTTGGTCGCGGCGTCAAATTGCACCGCGCCGGCTTGTCCCGCCTCGACCGACACGGTCGGCGCGATTTCGGCGTAGCCGTGCAGCGTGACCGCATTTTCATTTTCCGCGAACACTATCTTCGCCGTCAGTTTGCCCGGTGAATCTTGCAACGAGGAAATCCGCTGTTTGCCGGTGCCCACAAATTTTTCGCGGTCGCCTAAAAATGCGATGCCGCTTTTGCCGACGGGCGCGACGACGTAAAACACCATGCCGCTTTTTGGCAACGGTGCGGAAAATTTTCCGCCGGCCCCCAGCCGTTGACCCGTTCCGGCAAAATAGTCAAAAACATAAGCCGGTTCATCCAGGCCAAGTTCGGCCAGCGAGAAATCAACCCGGCTCCCGGAAGTTTTTGGACGCCGGAAGGCGAAAACATATTCCGTTTTGATTCCCCCGTGACGCGTGCAAGTGCTGGCGATCAGCGGTGCCGGTTTTTGTTGCGCGTCGGCAAGGTAGCTGCGGTCGAGCGGCACGATGGCGGTGTCGGGTTTGACGATCACACCATCGGCGCGGACGGCTTGGAACAGATTGGTTTTGGTTTCCGCGCCCATGGCATCACCGATGCCGACCGGTCCTGCGGACAGCGTTGCGAGCAGCACATTGCCGGTTTCGGGGCTTTTGAAAACATCCGCCCACGGCCAGATGCCGAGCGAAGCGGCCAGGCGCGAGGTGTAGAGGAAATTATTCCAATGATCAGGATTGAACCGGTCGCCGCTGGTGCGGATGGTTGTCAGATTTTCGTAGCGGCAGCCCTGCATGAAATGCGCGGCCAATGGCATGCAATACTGGAGCGTGATGCCCTTTTCGTCGCAGGCGCGCGCCATGTTGTCGAGAAACATTTCTGCGGTGTCCGCGTTGCTGCTGAACGCGGGCGAGTAATCGCAAATGCGGTCAAGCCAGTCCTGTTCGTAAGTCGCCACGCCGGAAGATTTGAGGTAGGCGGCAATGTTGTCCCACCATTTCGGATCCACCATCGCCAGACCCGAAGACTGGTATTTTTCATGATACGGACTTGCCGGATCAATCCAGCGCGCGTGTGTCACGAGCGGCAGGCCGATGGATTTTTGAAACGCAGCCAGTCCATTCGTAAAAAGCTGCGGGTTCGCCTTGTATTCCAAGGTTCCGCCGTAACGATTCCATTCGCCTTCGGGCAATTTTTCCACCTTCTTCGACTCGCCCGCCGAGCCATCCGCGTTCGTGGTGCTTTTGGAATACCACCAACTGTCCAGTTGCAGATAGCGCAGCGGAATCTGCTCCCGCCGGTAACGCTCAACCAGGGTCGTAAGCGTGCCGATGTAGCCTTTGTCCGGATCGTAGTTGTAATAATAGAACGCACCGTTGTCCGTCCAGTAACCGAGATACTTCAGCACGGCGTCGGCGTCGTTGGCCGGGCGTTTTGCCTGCTGCAACTCCAGCATTGAACGGCCCCACAAATCCCATGTCCGGTTGATTCCCCTGCCGAACGCCACGAGCGTCTGCTGCGTGAATCCCGCCAGCAAATTTCGGAGCTTCGGATTGAAACCGCTGGCGACCTGCTGCGCGCCGTCGCCGATCATGCTGGCAACCATGAAATGCGACGCGGGCGAAATGATGAACGCATTCGCCTGATCATCGAACAGCAGCCACGGTGTCGAAATGTCGCTGGCCGAAAATTGCGGCGGCGCGAACTCCTTCAAGCCGTGGCTGAATATGTGCAGGTTCGCCGGCACCCTCGTGAACGCCGGAAAAGCCGCCGGTGGCATTTCCGCCGCCGCACCGCAGGTCTGCGAAAAAAGTGCGAGCGGCGGTTCGCTGTAAAGACGAATCCAGCCGGTCATCGGCGTTTGCCCGGCGCTCCACGCAAAAGAAATCTGCTGGTAAGCGCCGACCAGATCTTTTCCCCGACTGGTCGTCGCGGCGGCCAGCGGCATTTTGAAACTGCCCGCAAAAACCCATTGCGGATCGCCCGACGAAATCTCATAGTCACCTTTGGCCGTGTCAAGCTGTAGCGACAAACCGTTTTCCGGCGCGGTGAGATGGATGATTGCCGCCTCGCTGCCGTACAAAGAGAGTGCCAGCAGTGCGGCGGCCAGCGACGGCGCGAAGATTTTTGATTCAAGTGTTTGTGACATAAAACGAAAAATTCGAGCGAATGGGATCATGGGTTTGAATAATCCAGATCAACCCGGATTTGCCGCTGTCGTCGCCGCAGGTTAATACAATTCTCAATGAGAATGGCGAGCGTCCCCTTACGACAGGTAATGCCCGGTTTTATTGGTTTTTTACATGATAAAAATCGTTTTACATGTTGTCAGGGGACACTCGCCATGAGAATAATGCACTTCGATTCATTTTTTTTGGGCTCTTCCGGGCTCTTCCGGGCTCTTTCGGGATTATGCACTTCACAAAAATTGACTAAAAACGGTGCTTTTTGGCCGCTCGCGCCTGATTTTCTCACTTCTTGCGCTTGGTGGTCTCCGCACTGGCTTGATTTTTGAGACGTGCCGCAAGGCTTCGTCAAAGTCCATATCGAGTTTTAAGCCGCCGCTCGGTTTGGTCGCTTTCGGTTTCAACGGCCTCATTCTACCAAAGGCAATGGCAGGTTCAACTGCCGACATTTCAATTTTGAAATCTTGCCAGATTGGCTTCCAATGAGCCAAAGGGCGTATTGGAGTCAATTTGCGCAGCAAGTTTTTCCATGTCTGGTGAAAATCTCAAGCGGTCTCTTAAGCCTATCACCATGAGAATCAGCGGCTAGGGATGAAAACGCCAATTCGTGGTCGTGTATGTCAAATTGTTTCCGAAAGCCTGCTGACAAGTTCTTCAACCGTCCAAGTATGGTCTGTCAGACGTGCGCCGGTTGCTGGCGTGCAACCAAGTGTTTGATGACGTTTGCAGAAGTTGTCGGCAACCGTGAATAATGCCATAGAATTGCGGTGGTTTTGCAGTTTGCGTGACCAGCCGACACAAAGGCGCGTGAAGCGTCTGTTAAACGTCCTGACAGTCAAATTGAGGCGTTCAACGTGAGACGTGCAAATCTTGTCCACGTCGGGCAAACCGGCAATGGTTCTCAATTTGATGCCCGTGCATTTTGGCTGGCCGTATCGGTGGTTCGGGTCAATCGTACCTTCGCTTTTGCCATAGAACCGAGGGAAGGAGCTTGCTTGACCGTTACGCAGGCTTACCAGGTATTTTGCCGACTCGCCCAACAACGCAGCTTAAATCTAATAAAACGCTCGATGTTTAGGGAAATGATGCGAGATTTGGTGCGTGAAAAGTTTAATTTAGCGTTGCGTCATGATGTGCCGGATGCATCAAATCGTCATCAGCAGGCATGGAAAGGGTTGGCGTTGGTCAATTCCCGGTTCAGGGCTGCATGAAAGGTCCGGGTCTAAACATCGTCCGTTGTTATAAAATTGTCATTTCTAAATTATGACAAGAATGTGGTGCCACTTAAAAGTCCGTGTGAAATATAGCGAGAAAATTCTTTTACAGTCTGAATTGCCGCTTAAGTCTAGGTTGGCACTCAAGCCCTCCGATTCAAGCTTTTCTCAATTAGCCGAATGTCATCCACTCAACAAAAAAGGCACGGCAGCAAGAGTCTGCCGTGCCTTGGTTGGAATCAATCAGATGCGGCGTCGGCGTGAGACCACGCCTCCAAGCGCCACGATGCCCATGCTCAGGAGAGCGATTGTGGAGGGTTCCGGCACGGACGAAATGCTGATGTCACTCCAAACCGCCTGCCCCGAAGTCCCAGGACCCGTTGAATTATCAATTCCTGCAAGCTGGAAATAAGCTTCCAAGTTATCGCCCGCAAGGTTTCCAGCCCATTGTTGAACCGGGCTTGTAACGGTGGTGCCGTCAGTGACTGAGACCAGCATGTTACCTGTAGTCCCGGTCTGCCAATATACGATTGTCATGTTGACCGTAGTGCCGGCCGTGTAGGTAAAACCGGAGTTAAAGTAGCCAGGTCCGCCAAAGAAACCCAAAAAGCCGCTGTTGGGATCAGCGATGAACTGCATGTCGCCGCCGGGCAAAGAGCCGTTAGCGTTGGGTATAATCCAGCCCGCTTCGTTGTCAACCGTCGTGGCGCCGGTTACCGTCAGGTTCGCGGAAATCGTGAACGAGGTGTCACCGGCCCCTAGAGTGTAGGCGCTGGATCCGTCATTTGAAAATGCCCAAAGATCCTTGTTGGCAAAACCGCTGCCACCCGTGTTGAACTCGCCCGATTCACCGAGAGTAATCGAACCAGGATAGGCGTTGAGGTAAGTCCCGGTCGCGCTCGGGTAATCGTTGAAAACTCGCGGAGTTATTACGGCTGAATTGATGGAACCGATCTGCGCATAGGCTCCATTGGCCGCCGCGAGGCAAAGGCCGACGAGTGTCGCCTTGCAAGTGTAACGTTTTAGTGATTTCATGGTTAAGTCTTGGTTTGATTGGTTTTGGCCTACTGGAACTTTCAAGTTATAGGCGTTGTCTGATAAAATGTCAAGCGTTAACTTTCTTAATTTATTTCCCCACCAAAATCACGGCGCAACTGCGCCGAAACGGATCCAAACCTCTAATTGACAATAAGATGGCTTGATCGCTGAATTTTTTCTGAACCCGCCTATTTGCTCCAGAAAACCGTCGCCGACTTCACCTGACTTGAGTTGCCGCCGATGCGGATGATGAATTTTCCCGGTTCCCAGTCGTAATTTAGGTTGCCGGTATAGAATTTCAAATCGTCCGTGGTAATCTCAAACGTCACCTCTCTGATCTCACCCGGCAGCAAACGCACCTTTTGGAATCCCCTCAGATCCTCAACGCTCCGCGTCACACTGGCCACCGGTTGGCTGAGGTATAACTGCACCGTCTCCTCACCGGCATACTTTCCAGTATTGGTCAGGTTGATCGAGGCCAACAGGGGTTCTTGGCCCGCCAGCGCAGTCTTGCTTAACTTGACGTCGCCGTAGGAAAATGTCGTGTAGCTCAAGCCGTAGCCGAACACATACAAGGGGTCATTCGGCACGTCGAGGTAACGGGAAACAAACTTGGATCCTGGATCACCCATGTAGGGGCGCCCCGTGTTTTTGTGATTGTAGTAAATGGGTATTTGACCGACGGTGCGAGGAAAAGTGGCCGTCAGTTTTCCCGAAGGATTGTAATCGCCGAACAACACATCGGCGATGGCATTGCCCGCTTCGGTGCCACCAAACCAGGTTTCGAGAATGGCGCCGCAATGATCTGCCTCCCAACTCAGCGTCAATGGCCGGCCATTCATCAGCACTAGCACCACTGGTTTTCCGGTTGCCACCAGTGCCCGCAGCAGTTCCTTTTGGCATTCCGGAAGCCCGATGTCGCTGCGGCTTGCGGCCTCGCCGGTCATGCCGGATGATTCTCCCAAAACCGCCACCACAACGTCCGCACGGTCTGCCACTGCCACCGCTTCCGCCATCATCTCTTGCGGTGAACGCGCATCCACTGGAATCTCTTCGCCGTAAGCCTTCAGTGTGGCCCTCAATGCCGGATTATCTATGAGATTCGCTCCTTTCGCGTGCAGGATCGTCACCGTGGAACCGGCTACGTTGCTAATCCCCGCCATAACACTGACCGCCTGTCGCCAGTCGCCGGCGGCGCGCCAACTGCCCAGCAAATTTCGCTGGTCATCCGCCAGTGGACCAATCAATGCAATGGTCCCGGATTTTTTCAACGGCAAGAGCTGTCGATCGTTCTTCAGCAGGACAAACGATTGTTCCGCGATTTCCCGCGCGGATTTCCGGTTTTCCGGCGTGAGAATTTCCCGGCTGGCCCGTTCCTCCGAGCAGCCATGATAGGGATCGGTAAACAACCCGAGTTTATACTTGGCCTCAAGGATTCGCCGGCAGGCCTGATCAATCATTGACTCTGGAATTTCTCCATGCGCGACCAGTTCCGGCAGATTCTTGAGAAATGCTTCGCTCACCATGTCCATGTCCACCCCCGCTTTCAGCGCTAATTCGGCATCGTTTTGAAAATCGCCCATGCCATGTTCGCTCATCTCATTGACGGCCGTATAATCGGTGACGACAAAGCCCTGAAACCCCCACTGCGTTCGCAGCAGATCCGTGAGCAGCCAATGATTACCGGATGCAGGCACGGCATCAACTTCATTGAAGGAACTCATGACGCTGCCAACTCCGGCCTCCACCGCCGCCCGGTAGGGTGGCAGGTAATAATTATACATTTGGAGACGGCTCATATCCACCGTGTTGTACTCCCGGCCCGCCTCCGCCGCGCCGTATAAGGCAAAATGTTTCACGCACGCCATCAAGGCATTGCTTCGGCTGAAGTCGCCTTCCTGATAACCACGCACCATCGCCCTGGCGATTTGCGCGCCCAAATACGGGTCTTCCCCCGCGCCTTCCACAATTCTTCCCCACCGTGGATCCCGGGCGATATCCACCATCGGAGAGAACGTCCAGTTCACGCCATCGGCGCTCGCTTCGGTTGCCGCAATGCGCGCGCTACGTTCAATCAAATCCATGTTCCAGGTGCAGGAGAGCCCGAGCGGCATTGGGAATATCGTCTTGTGCCCGTGAATGACATCATACCCAAACAGCAACGGAATGCCCATACGGCTTTCCTTTAAGGCCTGCATTTGCAGCTTTCGCACCGCCACCGGCGTGTAAGTGTTGAACACCCCGCCAACCTGACCTTGGCGAATCTCGGCGTTCGCGTCCCGGCTAAGTTGCGGCCCGGTCACATCGAAGCCCGCCGACAACAGGTTCAACTGCCCAATTTTTTCCTCTAACGTCATCCGGCTCATCAAGTCATCAATGAAGCTGTTCATCTTGGAATCGGCGACTGACGGTTGGGCGTAAAGACATGCAGCCGTCATCAACCCAACTAACACCAGAACCAGTCTGTTATTTTTCATTTCGCTTTCCTTTTTCTTGAACCGGCTGGACTATTATCACGGTTCACCTGCCTTGGTAAGAATAATTCCAAATGGGTCTGTCGGCGGGGGAAACTCCATAAAGTTGCAAACAACCGTATTGTCCGGCGAAAACGGAGTCAGACGTAAAGTAGAGAACAACCCACGTAAATGGAATTTCGCACCGGGAATTGGCCCTGAAGACTTCGTGAAACCAACGGGCCACTTGGATGCCATTGATCTTTCACAGCCCGATACGTTCTTTACGTTCAAAAGCGCTTAAGGATGATTGCCCGTGCCCACAGCGTTTAGCTGTAGCCAATACAAATCCCCGACCCCGGAATCGCTGGCCGAAAAAATGTGGTCGTTGATCGGCGCTGTCTGGATCGGCTGCAAAATCCACGCGGCATTCCATTTGTGAATCTCGGAGTGCCCGTCGGCAAATGAAAAACCGCCCGCGCCAGCGTGATAGCTGGCGGGAACATCACGCAAGTGAAGGGAGTTGTTCTCGTCGGTGCTGAAAACGCCATCATTGATGCTGTCCTCGCGTTCATCAAGAAACACAAAGGTCATGGCCGGCGACACAATGCTGGCAGTCTTCTGGTAGGGAGGATACGGGCTGTCGCCCTGGGGGTTGGTAAACGGATTAGCGCTGCCATCAGTAGTCGAACGCGACGGCGCTCCGAGAAAATTATTCATCGAGTAGCTGCGAACCCGCGCCATTCTTTTACCTTGAATCAAGGCTGTAGACCGGTCGGCCGGACATTTGAAGGGGGCGGGGGTTTTGATTAAGGAACCCAGATAGGCACCGTATGGATTGGCACTGTTGTCAAGCAGCATGGAGATATTTGTATTGTCCGTGCTGGCGGTGTTAAGCGTGAGCACGCCGGCCACCCAGCATGGAGTGATCGCCGATTCGCCCGCAAGAGGCGACGTAGTGCCATCAACATTGGGCGCCGGCTTGCCGCCGTTGTCGTCCGCATACATGATCCAAGCCAGCATCATCTGCTTGGTGTTGTTCATGCAATAGACTGCCTGGGCTTTCAGTTTGGCCCGGCTTAACGCCGGCAAAAGCATCGCCGCAAGAATGGCGATGATGGCGATGACAACCAGTAGTTCGATCAAGGTGAATCCCGGCCGACGCCGGTAAGCGGAAGCTTTTTCAGCCAGACAATGTGAGTTGCTTGGACAACTGTTCATACTTTATTAGTCAATTGCCTTCTGCTGGAGACCGTGCATCTCAACAAATCTAACCATATTTCATACACATTACCTCCCGATTCGCCGAAGAAATCTGCTTCCGCGTGGTGCTAACCGGGCCTTCATGGCGATGTCACTTTGTAAAACCTTAAACTCCCAGCCATGGGATTGTCGCTCACAGTTGTCTGCGTGCCGTTACCGAGCGCCGTGGTCAAATAGATCCAGTTGCCGGTGGTTAAATTAGTCCGGTAGAAAACCCGGTAGGTGGCACCCGCCTGGGTCGGGAAAGAAACACCGACGTTACTACCAGACCTCGTCGCCGACAAGCTGATGCCGGATGCCGGAACCAGCATGAAATAATTTGGATAGCAGTCGCCAGTGGTCGTGGTAAGCTGCAGGGTGCTCACGCCGCCCAGTTTTAATGCAACCGGCGCCACCAAGCCGCCATCTGTCAACGGAACCCACGCATAGGTTTGCTGGTTGATACCGACACCACTAAATTGGCCGAGCTGTTTTAGCACTTGGTTGGTGGTCCCCGCGCCACTGACGACCTGGGACAGCAACATCGTGAATGGAGTGCCGTTGAGGCCGGCGGTCCGAACGTAAACAAAGAAGCCGCCTGTCGGATATACGTCAGTATAATTGGCCCAGTCCCCGATCCCGAACCAATTCAACTCATAATCATACGCCCCATCATTGATGAACTCCTGCCGCGCTTCCACCGCATAATTTTGCACGAGGCTCTGCGGAATTCCGTTTCGATACGGATATAACTCACCCGACTCTATGGTATGCACGAAGTCAATGTCGACGGTTGCGTCCAAACCTGCATAAGCATCCGGATACCAATCGACAGGACTGATATATTGTCCGCCGTTATAGTCAAAATCCTCCGCTTCAAACATAAAATTATTTTGGGTGAACGTATCGAACTGATTGGTCACACTGATGCCGTGACCGAGCGCATTGGTTGCGGTAATGATCGCCGTATGAGTCGCGTTAACCAGCAGTGCTGGATAAACCACGTTTTCGGTCGAGCCCGAGCCGGTGATCACCAAGTTTGAGGATACGTCAATGCCATCCAGATTCACCTTGATGCCGTTTGCAGGAAAGGTTGATCCGAACGTTGTAACCGTGAAACTTAACTTGTTGGTATACTCGAAGGGGCGCGTGCCGGTGGGATACATGCCGGTCAAAACAGGCAAATCAATCTCGGCGGCGACGAGCATGAAGAAGTTGGGCAACAAATTGCCGCCGCTGGTGACGCGCAAGGTTTCCTTGCCGTTAAGGACGATATTGGCGTTATTGCCATTAGTGTCCTGCAAATAGACGTTTTCAAAAGTCGTCCAGCCCTGCCCGCCGTTGATCGTAAAGGTGCCGAGCAGGTTAGTCGCCGTGGGAGTAACCACGCTCAGGCTCTCGCTGCCGGAAAGTCCGATGTCGGTCGCGAGGCGGGCAATAATCCAATTGGTGCTGCTGGGCCAGTCGCGGGTGTAATTCACCCATTCGGCGCCGCTGAACGTCGGGTTGCCGTTAAATGGATTGATGCAGTAATCCACCCTGTCCGCGCTGACCAGTGTTGGGCGCGAGTAATCTCCTGCCGCCGCCTGCCCCATTGGATCGCCGGAACGATACGGGCCGCCGACGCCGCTAAGGTTATTCTCGTCCACAGCCTGCACGCCAATTTTTCCGAAATAACAGTCAGGGTCTCCAAGGGCATTGCAGAGGTCGGGATTGTCAATATACATTCCACTGTTAAAATCCCAGTCTTCAGCCTCCCACAGGTAGGTGACCGGCTGAATTCCATACCACATGGTTTGGAAATAAGTGCTCGCATTGACGGTGAGGTTGGAGACGTCCGTCGCGCTGATGGCCACCGTGTAAGTCGAATTCGATTGGAGTCCGGAGTAGGCAACATTTTTGCTCGAAGCGGAACCGCTGATGGCCAAGCTTCCGGAAACGTCGGTGCCGTTTAAGACCATGTGTATCGCGCTGCTATTGATGGTGAACCCGCTGGGTGAACTGACGTTAAAACTGATGTTGTTACTGGGATTTACAAAGATCATGTCCTGCGGGAATAGATTGTTAATGACCGGTGGAACCGGGCCGCTGATCTGGTCAAGATCCGCGTCGTCGAAATACGTTGAACCCTGATTGACGGTGTAAAGCACACAATATCGGTAACGGACTGAGGCAGTCCCGAACGGCGCCACCAACTGGCTCACCGAACCCGTCTCCGCGTAAGTGGTGAAATTCGGATCGCCGGTGGACACCGGTTGCGTCAAATCACAGGCGTTGGTTACCTGAAATTGAAACCAGGTGTCCAACCCCACACTGGCGGAGAAAAGAGCCGACTTGTAAAGGGCGAGAACATTGGTGCTCGCATCCAGGAACTCGACTTGAATCCACGTAAAATCACCCGAACCCAATCCGCCTCCGTCACAAGACTTCGAGCCAAGCCACCCGTTGGCCTGATAGATCGAGCCAGGAGCGCTGCTGAAGGTTTGGTATATGCCCGCCACATTAGTTGGTATGCCAGTGGCCCACCACTCCTTCCAATTGAATGATCCCGAATGTGCGGGCAAATAAGGCATACAACCATCGTTCGTTGCAACAATCCAATAATCTTTACCCGTAGTGGACGGCGGCGCAAAAAACGTCCAGCCGGTTGGAATATTTTGTCCACTATTGGCCTCGAAACCCGGGTTCACCAGGATGTTTGTTTGGGCTTGAGCCGGGCCGGCGGCCATCGCCAAAACGGCGGCAATGGCCAAGAACAGAAAGTTTAAGAATGCGCGGGTTAATCTCTCTTTCGGGTTCTGGGAGAACCGAAAGCTGGTCGTTAATGAGTTTTTAAATAATTTCATAAATATGGGGCTTTGGGGCTTGTAGGCACTTTTACGTCTTCTGTCATTGTTGTCAAGCAAATTTACAAATATCTATGCATTATAATTCGTCTCCGTTTTTTAACATTACTTGTAGTAATGTCTGCCTCACCGACTTCCGATTTCGATTCTTTCAGATTTTACATTGAACTCACGTTGTTTGGTGTTATTATGGATTTCAGATTCACCTTAATCACATGAAACCAGCTTTGATTTTTCAAATTCTCTTTTTAACAGCCACTTTTTACACTGCGGTTGCCATCGAAGCCCCAACCGGATTGGTGGTCTCTTCTGGCGACCGAAGCGTCATTTTGCACTGGGATCCAAATTCTGATACCAACCTGGCGGGATACAACGTGTATCGTTCAGCTTCCGGTGCCGGCCCATTTGTCGTGCAGAATACCAACTTGTTGACGACGTTAGGCTTCTGTGATCTTAGTGTCGGTGTCGTTGATGGACAGACGAACTATTACGAGGTCACAGCCGTGACCACGACTGCCCAGGAAAGTCTTCCGTCCTCCGTGGTGTCCACAGTTCCCAATGTCTTTGCAAGCAATGACGCATTCCTCGATTACATCCAGCAGGCCAATTTCGATTACTTTTGGTATTCGGCGAACCCGACCAATGGCCTCATTCCAGATAGGATGCTGAACAGCACAACTCCTTCGGACTGCAGCATTGCTGCGGTGGGGTTTGGGCTGACCGCCATCGGTATTGGTGTTGATCATGGCTGGATCACACGGACCCAGGCCGTGGCGCGGGTTCTCACCACATTGAGCACCTTCCTCAACGGGCCGCAAGGCACCAACTCTTCAGGCATCATCGGGTATCAGGGATGGTTCTACCATTTTCTGGACTATAACGCGGCCACTCGCTCATCCGGCTCGGAGCTTTCTTCCATTGATACGACCTTGCTGCTGGCGGGAATCCTTTATGCCAAGCAGTATTTCAATTGCACCAACGCCGATGAAACCAGCATTCGGACGATGGCGGATGCAATATTTAACGGAGTAAATTGGACGTTTATGGCGCAAGGAACCGACGAGGTGGCAATGGGCTGGCAGCCCACCACGGGCTTTTCAGGATACGGTAATTGGGTTGGTTACGATGAAGGGATGATTCTCTATCTGCTCGGCCTTGGCACCGCGACGAATCCCTTGCCCGCTTCAGCGTGGAGCTATTGGACCAGCGGATACACTTGGGCCACATATTATGGCGAGTCCTTCGTCCCGTTTCCGCCTTTGTTTGGACATGAATACTCGCACTGCTGGGTTGACTTCCGCCATATTGCGGACGCTTACATGAACAGCGAGAGCAGCTCCTACTTCGAGAACTCACGGCGTGCGGCCCTGGCCCAGCAGTCTTATTGCATCGCCAACCCCCTGGGCTGGGTGGGATATAGCAGCAATGTTTGGGGTTTGACCGCCTGTGATGGTCCCACAGGCTACGAGGCGCGCGGCGCTCCACCGGCTCTGAATGATGATGGCACTATCGCACCCACCGCGCCTGGTGGAGCCATGGCCTTCACCCCTGAAATTTCATTGCCGACCTTGCAATACTTCTACAGCCACTACCGGACTCATATTTGGACAGCCTACGGCTTCCGCGACGCGTTCAACCTGACCGCCCAGTGGTATGACACCGACGAACTGGGCATTGATCAGGGCCCCATCGTCATCATGATCGAGAACTACCGCACCCAGCGCCCTTGGCAGCTTTTCATGCAAAATGCAGAGATCCAGCGCGGCTTGCAGCAGGCGGGCTTTGTTTCGCTGCCTTTTATACCGCTCAACATTCAGACTTCGCCTCCAAGCTCCTTCACATTATCCTGGGTCGCCTCGGCTGGCACCACTTATAATGTTGAATATTCGACTAACCTTGCTTCCTGGTTCGAAGCGCAGAATGGGGGGGAAGTGACCGCCACGGGAACCAACGCAAGCTGGACTGATAGCACCCCGCTTGATTCTCAGAGATTCTATCGCGTTTTCCAATTCGCGTCACCATAGGCTGGGTAGTTGAAGTAATTGGCTCGTAATGGCGACATGTCTGGCGACGCCTTCCCTCGAAGCGATGGTCAATTGCTATGCAAAAGGCCTGATAAAGATGCATGCCGACGGCTTGTAATTGCAAAAGTGCATTGGTCATGAAACTTAAACTCCTCCTCTGCCTCGCGCTTGTTTTGAGCAGAGGCTTGCTTGGGAACAATTGTGATGCAGCCATCATTTATCCTAAAGCCCCAGACGGGGGGAGACAGATTGTAAATGAAAGCCTGAAACATCTGCCCCGAAGCATCTCTCGTTATCTCGGCAATTTTCAAATCGAGGATTTGACCATGGCCGATCCGTATCGAGACTATTCTGTTGATCCGACGAATCTGGCTTCCGGTCAATTGCTCTCTGCCACCAAATCCGGTGCTTGGCGGTATCCGCTTATGCACGGAACCAACGCAGTTGCCGCGGCCGAATTGATCGGCGACGGGACAAATGGACAGCCGCTGAAATTTGCCGGTCTAGAACAAACTGATTTTTCCAATGAAACGCTGGAGGCGCTGAGGAAAGCGAAAAAATTACTGCAAATCAAGGATCAAGACTATGAGCTTCGCCGGTTGGACTGCCCGGCCATTCTTTTTGTTTCTGTCTGGTTGCATGGGAAGTCGGACGACATTATCATTCCGTTGCCTCCCGCTCGGGGAAAATGGGAGGCCTTTCAGCCTTATTCCGAACGCCAGATGATCAAGCTTTTGAAGCCGGCGGCTCAAAAGCGGTTGAAAGTTCCCATTGGAAGTCCCCTAATATGATCGCCGCAATTTCAAAATGCCAGCGCAAATCAATGCTGGAATCATGACCACCGTTTCCAGAAGCCGGCAACCGTTTCGCGCAATGCGTCAGAATTCCGCACCTTGACGAATTTCCACCAAGCGGGGAACAGCCGGCGATAACGCAACTCGTCAAACCGTGCATCAATGAGCACCACCACGCCGTGATCCGTTTCCGACCGGATGACCCGTCCAATGGCCTGGAGCACGCGGTTCATGCCGGGAAAAGTGTAGGCGTAATCGAATCCCGCGGCGTTCTGCTGCTGGAAATAGTCGCGCATCAGATTTCGTTCGACACACAGCTGCGGTAGACCCACTCCAACAATGACGGCTCCAATTAACCGCTCACCGACCAAATCTATGCCCTCGCCGAAGATGCCACCCAGCACGGCGAAGCCGACAAGCGTTTCACCATGCTCAACTGAAAAGGCGGCGAGAAACGCCTCGCGTTCCGGTTCGGTCATGCCGGGACGCTGGACCAGCACCGAGACTGGCGGAAAGCGAATCTGAAACTCCTGGAGCGTATCGTTGAGGTATTGATACGAGGGAAAATAGACGAGGTAGTTGCCGCGCCGGCCCTGCACCAAAGTTCCAATCGCCTCCACCACGTCTCCCAGAGATTCCGCCCGGCCCTTGAAATGGGTTTGGATGCGGTCTTGAATCAGCACCGCCAGATTTTGGGAAGGGAATGGCGAAGACAATTGCAACACGGGATCTTCCGGAGCACCGCCCAGCAGCGTGCGATAATAGTCCATGGGCGTGAGCGTGGCGGAGAAGAAGATGGCCGCTTTGCCGCGGGCCAGCGCCTTTCGAAGCAGCAGGGAAGGATCGAGACAAAACAGGCGCACCTTCATTGCCGGGTCACTTTCGATGATGGTCACGAAGTGGTCATCGTAAAGTTCGGCGGTGCGCCGGAATGAATGCAGCCGAAAATACAGCGCAAGCAGGGCTTCGCGAAATTCGGCCGGTTGATTTTTGACCAGCCAGTTCTCTGCCTCGTCCAACGCGGTTTCCAATGGCTCGATTAAACTATCGGGAAATTCGGGGCTCGTGCTGACACCGTTTTCTTCACTCCGGATCGGCGCGGTCTTCACTGGAAACAAATTGAGTTCGCTGGCCGGATCGGACGCCTCAAACGAATCTTCGTGTGGTTTGGTGGCGTTGCCCAGTTTCCGCATCGCCGTGTGCAGTTGGGTCAGTGCCTTGGTGCAACGCCGGGCGGCCTGTTTGATGGCGCGTTTGACGTCCAGAATCTCCCGGCTATCCAGATCAGCGGAGAACATTTCGCGCGCCCGGTCCACCAGATTGTGCGCTTCATCCACGAGGAAGCCGTATGCGCCACCATCCTCGGCAAAGTGACGACGCAGATAAATCTGCGGATCAAAAACGTAATTGTAATCGCAGATGATGGCGTCGGACCACTCGGACACATCCAATGAAAGTTCGAAGGGACACACCTGATGCTTCTGTCCGACTTCTTCGAGCACGGCACGGGTGATTTCTTCCTGTTCCAAAGCTTCGCGGATCGCCGGTTCGATGCGATCGTAATAACCGAGCGCGAGCGGGCATGTCAGTGGATCACAGGGATGCCCTTCGCGCACGCAGATTTTTTCCTTGGCGGTGAGCGTCACCGCGCGCAGCTTCAAGCCGGCTCGGCGTAAATCCACCAACGCTTTTTCGGCGATGGCGCGTCCGACCGTGCGGGCGGTCAGGTAAAAAATGCGTTCGAGTTTCCCTTCGCCCAGCGCTTTGACCGCCGGGAACAGGACTGAGATGGTTTTGCCAATGCCCGTCGGGGCGGCGAGAAAAAGTCGTCCTCCATTGGCGAGCACCCGATAGGCGGCCACCGCCAACTCGCGCTGACCCGGACGATAATTGGCGAAGGGAAAAGCCAGCGCAGCGGTGGAGGCATCACGCGCTAGGCGCCAGTGATGACGTTCACGCAGCCAGTCCACATACATTGCGGTGGTGCTGGCGAAGAAATCAGATAGCTCGGCAAATGAAAATGTCTGGCGAAACTCGGTCACCTTGCCGGCGGCCAATTCCAGATACACCAGTTGAATTTTGATTTCCTTCAAGGCGTGTTCCTGTGCATGGATGAATCCGTAGAATTTTGCCTGCGCCCAGTGCAGTGGATCGGCTGCGTGATTCCAAGTTCCCTGGACAGTTTTGATTTCCTCCAGCAACACTTGTCCGGACGTGATGAGTAAACCGTCAATCCGTCCCCGGATTTGCAGCGTGAACTCATCCGTTTCCACCGTGTATTCCACGGGCAACTCGGTCAGATAACCTGTCGGGCGCGAGCGTTGGATTTTCTGGTGGCCGCGGATGCCGGCGAGGGCGCGGTCGGAGCCGGCAAACTCGCGCTCGCCGCCGAGATCGCCCTGCCGCAGGACAAACTCGACCAAGTCACGCACCGAAATCGTATGCACTGGTTTTGACGCCGAGACGGTCATGGTTGGTTCAAGCTTTCATGCCAGTTAAACGCCAGGGCGCCCGTTGGTGCCGGAAGCCATCATGGCCCAGCCGCTCGGCCCGCAGCCATAGATCGCGAAACATCAAAATTCGTGACGCTGGCACGGCATCATTAAACGTCACTGGCCAGGGCAAAGGAAGTCCAACCGTCTTAAGATTGTCCGTAGTCGGGTAGCCCACTACCGTTTTTACTGACAGGTTAAATTCACTGAATTATGTGTTTAAGCCACGCAATTTTCTAAACAGATTGGCTTCCAATGAGCCAAAGGGCGTATTGGAGTCAATTTGGGCAACAATTTTTTCCACATTGGTGAATCATAAGCGGTCTCTTAAGCCTATCACCATGAGAATCAGCGGCTAGGGATGAAAACGCCAATTCGTTCGAGCCTCGAATAAATTATTGACAAAACGGTGGTTTCAGATATAGTTCTCATCAAGAACTAATCCTTGTGGCCAATGCCAAAGTCATTTTGTGTCCATGCGTAAAATTGACCTGAACAATTTTCAAGTAGCGACGAGCGAGACGGCCCGCGACATCAACAGCCGCATCATGCTGAATCTCGTTCGCAAGCATCAGCCGCTTTCCCGGGCTGACTTGATGCGCTATTCGGGTTTGCAGCGCAGCACGATATCGGTGATCACGGAAGAGTTGATTTCGACGCGATGGCTGCGGGAAGGCGCGGTCGGCCCGGCGCTGCGCGGTCGCCGTCCGACGTTTCTGCATTTGAACGAGGATCGCGCCGGCATATTTGGGATCAATATCCAGCCGGGGACGACGGATGTTGCCCTGGCCAATTTAAGCGGTCGCTTTCTTGCTCAAGAGTCCATCTCCACGCCGTCTAGCCCTGAGAAACTTGTGAATCAGGTCAGCCAGCGCATCCGCGAGTTGAGGAGGGAATATCCGCAAATGGCCTGCGAGGAGATTGGGGTCAGTCTGCCGGGACGCGTGGATTTGTCCTCTCAAAAATTCGTGTTCGCCCCCAATTTGGGCTGGCAGGAAATAGATTTGAAATCGCAGTTGGAGAACGCCACCGGCCTTTCGGTGAATCTGGAAAATGCGGCCAACGCCTGCGCGCTTTCGGAATTTTGGTTTGGGAAGCACGCCGAAGAAGTGCAAAACCTGATTGTGGTCACGGTTTCGGAAGGCATCGGAGTGGGCATGATTTTGAACGGCCAGATGGTGCGCGGAACTTCGGGATTGGCGGGTGAGTTCGGCCACGTTGCCATCAATGAAAACGGGCCGAAATGCGGCTGCGGCAACCACGGGTGCTGGGAAGTTTACGCGTCGAACTCCGCCGCCATCCGCTATTATGCCGGGGCGCAATCTTCAGGTCGCAATGGGAAAACCAGTGGCCGGAAACAGCCTGCGGTCGGAACTTTCGACGACCTTTTGCAGTTGGTGGAACAGGACGACCCCTTGGCGTTGGAGGCATTAAACCACATGGCCCATTATTTGGGGAAGGGCATCACCATGCTCATGGCCGGGTTGGCGCCGGACGTTATCGTGGTGGTCGGAGACATTGCGCGTGTCTGGGACAGGGTGGGGCCAATTGTTGCGGGCGTCGTCAAAGAGCGTTCATCCACGCACGCTGCCACGAAAATCATGGCGAGCGGGTTGACGCCACAACCACGTTTGCGCGGCATCATCGCGCTGGTTTTACAAAAACATTTTGGAGCGCCGACCACCGCATGAACCCCCAAACCCATTTTATTTGCCGATTTTGTTTCAAGTCGAACTAAATCCAACGTCGAGGTTTGAATGAGAATGATTGCCATTGAAGCACAGACAAAAGCTGCCGCCCGGAATTCTTCCGTCGGCCCGGTGGAGCATTACAGGCCGGAGACCGCCCTGCGGATTGAACAGAGTGTCGCCTACATGACGCAACATTTGGACCGGCCATTGCAGGTCGCCACGCTGGCGGCGCAGGCGAACATTTCATCCTCCCATTTCTTTGCCTTGTTCAAGCGGCGGATCGGCAGCGCGCCGATGGATTATTTCACGCGCCTGCGGATGCAGCGCGCCTGCCGGTTGCTCGAAGGCACTTCGCTGAGTGTCAAGGAGATTGCCTCCGAGCTGGGTTACGATGACCCGTTTTACTTCTCCCGCGTTTTCAAGTCGGTCAATCGTGTCGCGCCCAGCGACTACCGGGCGGCGCGAAGGGAAAAGGCTGACAAAACCGGGCACGGCGGTGGGATTTCAAGTTTTTCCAGCGAATCCGATGCGGCAAACATTTCAAGACGTGTCCAATTCGCGTGAATCGCCGGCCAAATTTTATGAAGAACATAGCATCGTCTATTCCAAAAATGCAAAGTGATGTCACAGTAGGCAGAACGCCTTTTCTAAATTTGCCGCAGCACTGTGCCGGGAAGATTGATGGAGCCAATTGATTTATAATTATGTATTTGATATTCCGCCAATCGCGTCCGGAGCCGAAAATCAAACAAGCGTTCACTTTGATTGAACTGCTGGTGGTCATCGCCATCATTGCGATTTTGGCGGCGATGTTGCTGCCGGCCCTGGCCAAGTCAAAATTCCGGGCCAAGGTCATCAACTGCACCTCCGACTACCGCCAGTGGGGCATCATGGCCAATGTTTATGCCAACGATGATCCACAGGGCAATATGCCTTCGTTTGAAGCGACCGGAGCCGGCGGAAATCCGACGGACGTTTCCATCAACTTCATCGTCAATCTGGGGTCTTATGGGTTGAATGTGCCGATGTTTTTTTGCCCGGTCAGGCCGGCAGATTTTGCCGCCGCCAATGCCTGGTTTTATAAATATGGTGTTCCCGGCCATCAGGTGACCATTGCCAACCTTACGGAGCTTAATCAATATTTCACAGGCCCTAGCACCGATGTTCCGCCTGGACGTGATCAGGACGGAGGGTATGCAAAATTGTATCACGACTGGTGGGTGCCGCGGACGACCGGTTTGGATGGCGGCATTTTATTTCCTGTGCCTTCTGGTGTGCCTCAAGAAACAGCCCCTCCCAATGCACTGCCTTGGCCAAAAAAAACCAGTGATCCATCGGTGTCCCTGCAACCCATCATCACTGATTATGCCGAAGGCAATGGCACAACGAATATCAGCACCATTCCCAACACCGAGGCGCATTTTTACAGCGGCGTTTTGTCCTCAATCAACGTGGGCTTTGCCGACGGCCATGTGGAAACACGCGGCAAAAGCGTCATTCAATGGCAGTTCACGGGTAATGGAGGGCAGCAAAGTTACTTTTATTGAGAATTTATGTTAGAGCCGGTCAAATGAAATCAACACGAATTGGAATCATAGGATTATTCATGAGAATAATAGTTCTGTCCATTCCAAAAACCATCCGATGTCTGGTAAATTGAAACAACTCACAAATAGCCAGAGCAAATCAAAGAAACGCAGTCATTAAATTCCACCACTATGAAAACAAACATCAAATTATCCACCGGCATCCTTGCCGTGCTGGCTTTTATTGCGCTGTGCGGCACGGCGCGGGCTGACCTTGTCAATATAACCGCAACAACTTACTCCGCAAATGGGAGTTGGAATAACGATCCCAACTCGAACAGCCCGTTTTATTCAAGTGCAAATTTGGGCGTGTTCGGAAATTTCAGCAATCACGGCGCGCCAACCCCCGCTGCTGGTGCCACCGCCTCCCTGCTCGCCGAAACGATCACTATCACCAACGGTGCCGGCGCCATTGGTGCTGTGGGTGTCACTTCCACCACGAACTATGTCCTTACCGGACTCTCGGTGATGGTATCAGGGTATGACAGCACCCATCCGGTCTCCGTGCATATTTTTGATGTCACCACAAATTTGACCGGCGGCTTGCTCAGTTCAACCGCAACGTATAATTTCACCGCCAATGGCGACCTTTTGGGCGGGGGGAACGGGTTGCTCTGGACGAATGCGCAAGTGTCCGGGGCGGAACAGCAGGTTTATTTGGGTCTCCAAAACGGCCCGATCAGCCAGGACCAAATCGTGCTGGCCTCCAACCATACTTATGCAGTGGAGATCTGGGTTCCGACTGACGTTGGTAGTTTCTTCTGGTATAAATCTTCAGCGGCACCTCAGGATATCGGTGGCTGGTATATGGCCGGTTCTAATCCAAGCCTGGCCGTGTCACGGTTTGCCGCGAATTCATCCACTTTTGGTTTTAACGGCAGCAGCCAGCATACTTGGGCCATTGCGCTTTACGGGTATCCCACCAATGCCGCCCCGACTTACAATGGTTCCACCAACAATGAGGCAAACGTGACCACTTTAATTATTGATCAATTCAACCCCACGAACAACCCTTATGCTGGCACGAATATCTACGCCGTGTATGATGATATCACCAACATTTATGCGGTCGACTTTGGCTCCGCGTTTAGCAATGCGGTGTGGGACCCCACTTCTGACGCCCAAAACAACCCTAATTCCGGTTCATTGAAGATCACCGGAGTTTTCTCGGGTGGGAATCAATATGCGGTTACCGACCTGGGCGCAGGGGCAGATTCGTATCCTGGCATCAGTCCGCCGATAACGAACGGCGTGGGACTTTTCACTTTTCAGTGTGATGTGCGCTTTGATCCCAGTTCCGCTACGACTGTCAACGGCAGCGTGACCAATTACGGCCATCTGGAGTTTGGCCCGATACCGCCTTATAATGCTTCGGATGACTTTGGAAGCGTTGAAGTTCCAGTCGGCACTACCAATTGGGTGCATGTGAGTTTTAATCTCAATCCAGCGGCTGATGCGAATCTTTTGAGTATCGGTGGCATTTTCATTAAGATTAATGGCGGTTATTATGGCACTCACGCGATTACCGGCACAAACATCCTCTGGGTGGACAACATTGAGTTTACTGCGTCGAGCTCTCCTCCTGCTCCTCCTGCTCCGCCGACTTTAAGCATCGCCAAGGCCGTTCCGGAATTGCGGATCTTTGCCGGATCAATCGTCAATAACTATGACCGGGAAGAGCTTGCCACCATGGATGGAAGCCAGTCCTGGATCGGCCAGCCTGGTGCGAGCTATTCGTTCACGCTCTTGGACTATCCGGCCAACATCAATCAGACGCAGATATTCCTCGTGCCGACGGGTGGCAGCAATCTCGGCGGCAACGCCGTTTATCCCAACGAGTATGTTGAATATCAGGCGGCCAACATGCTCTGGATGGTTATCAATCCCGGCCCTGGCACTAATGTCACCGCCTTTGTCCAGTGGAAGACCAATTCGCCGAATGCCAATCCAACCAATACGGCGCTTCAGATCACCAACTCGACCGCCGTCGGCACTTGGACGCTGGCGTTCAGTGGCAACTCAACCGGCACGCTGACCGCGCCGGGAGGCACCCCGCAGTCCTTCACCATCGGCGACGCCAATGTCGTCGCTGATTTTGGCAATCCGCTGACAGCTTATTTTGGATTGCAACCCAACTCGACCGCCGGCGAAGGACAATACGAGGATTGGGGTTCGATCGTGGTCACCCATGTTGCCGGGGTCAATGAAAGTGAAGACTTCACCGAAGAACCCCTTGGCACCGCCGCCGGTGGCGGCGTCTCCGCTGTATGGACCAATAACTCCGCGCAGGTGGCCAGTCTGGTGGTGGTTGCGACCAACGATCTTCCCGCTTACTGGGTGAGTTGGACTTTGCCAGCAGTTAATTACGGGCTGGCAACGTCCATGAATGTCAACGGCAGCGCCAATACACCCCTTCCATGGGTGACGCCGGAATACTTCATTGACTATGCTTATGGCGACACCTTTCCCAGCCAGTCGCAGCAAGGCAGCAAGGTATGGTCAATGATTCCGACTTATGGTTTGCCGACCACCAATGGGTTGCAGTATGGAATGGGCGGGGTGGGTCCTGCCCCGAGCGCATTCTTCAAGCTCATCAATCCCGTGCCTGCAGATTAATTGGCGGCATGTTGAAATAATAAAATTCAAATAACGGTGCCGGGAAGCCGGCACCGTTTTTTATCGCAGATTTTAGATGATAATTCAGATAAAAGCATTAGGTTTGGATCGTAAGGAAATCAAACAAGATTGGTTATAGGTTTTGAAATATGTTCGATTCACACCAATTATTTCGCCGCCATACTATGACTGTGATCGCAAACCGTTCAAACAAATCCCGGCTTCGCGTGCTGAGTGTGTTCGTCCTTGGATTTTTTCTTCATGTCGGCATCGGCACCGCGCAAAACCTTACGACCAATCCCGGCTTTGAGACCGGCAACACGACCGGCTGGTTTGCGTTTGGTTCGCCGACTCTAATCGTGGAAACCACGCAGGTTCATTCCGGCAGCTACGCCTGTCTGGTGACGAACCGCACGGCCACCTACATGGGCATTGCCCAGTCGTTTGCCGGAGTGCTTCAGTCCGGCCAAACCTACAATATTTCGGCGTGGGTACAACTGGTCAGCGGTGCCAGCCAGACCATGCAGTTGACCATCCAGCAGGAAGATGGCAACGGAATAGCCTACTCGCCGGTTGCTTCGGGTTCCGTTTCCACCAATGGCTGGGTGCAGCTTGCCGGCCAGTTCACGTTCAATTATTCAGGCACCCTCACGTCGCTGGTTTTGTATGCGGAGATGCCTTCGAGCGCGACCGTTGCCTACTACATTGACGACCTTTCAGTCCAGTCGGCAGTCGTTTTACCCGTCAACGGCCAGTGCACCGTGGATTGGTCGAATGTCTTCCAGCGCATTGACGGTTTCGGCGCGTCGTCCGCGTGGGACGGCAGTTGGACGACCCCGCAGGCAAACATGTTTTTTTCCACCAACACCGGCACCGGCACTTCCCTCGATGGCAAGACGAATTTTTCTTTCACCGGCGTTGGCCTTTCGCTGCTACGCAATCATATTGTCTATGCCAGCTCAACCGCTTCCACCGCAGTTCCAGGCACGGCTGAAACCAGCATCATGCAGATGGCCCAGACGCTTGGGGCCAGGGTGTGGAGCACGCCGTGGACGCCGGCGTCCGGATTCAAGAGCAATGACGGGCCGGACGGCGGCAACTATCTCGGCAGCGGGGCGAATGCCACCAATCTGGCTTATGCCAGTCAGCTCGCGAACTATGTCGCCAGCATGAAAAACGGCTACGGTATCAACCTCTATGCCCTTTCCGTTCAAAACGAGCCCGACGCCAACGTGACCATCTACGAGGCATGCGTTTGGAATGGCGCACAATTCCATGATTTTGTTACCAACCTTTACAATGCGCTGGTGGCCAAGGGGGTCGGCTCCACCAGGATCATTATTCCTGAAAGTGAGAGTTGGTCGGGCAATCCCGGGCTTTATACCCCGACACTGAATGATCCCAACGCTGCGGCCGACGTGAGCATCATCGCGAATCATGATTATGTGGCCAATAACGAGGTGGGCGACACTGCCACTCCGGTGGCGTTGCCGGTTTCCGGGCAGGCCACTTGGGAAACGGAAGTGTCGCAAATCGGGGACGTTTATGATGGCAGCATCACTAACGCGATTTACTGGGCGGGCCGCATACATCTGTTCATGACGGCGGCTCAAGTGAACGCGTGGCATTACTGGTGGTTGATACCTGCCATCGGAAATCCGGACAACGAGGGACTGACCAACACCAACGGCGTTCCTGCTAAACGAATGTATGCGCTCGGCCAGTTTGCGCGGTTTGTGCGCCCGAATTATTACCGCATTAACGTCGGCAACAACACCGGTTCGGCGCTGGTCAGCGCCTACAAGGATTCCGTCTCGCCGAATTTCGCCATCGTCGCCATCAACTCCAGTTCGACAACCGTCACGCAGGCTTTTAATCTTGCCAACGTCACCGGCGTTGTCAGCGTCACACCGTGGATCACCTCTGGTGCGATGTCGCTGTCCAACCAGCCACCGGTGGCGGTAAGCGGCTCATCGTTCAGCTACGCGCTGCCCGGCATGAGCATCGTTACTTTCGTGGGACAATACCTGACCAATTCGGGACCAACGCTGGTGCCGGTTGCCAGCCAGGTGATCAACGCAGGGGTGACCCTCGTTATCACCAACGCCGCGGCGGATCCGAATGTGCCGCCGGAGACTTTGAACTTCAGCCTGTTGAATGGCCCGACGAATGCGACCCTGACAACTGACAGCAGTGGAACCAACGGCATTTTCACCTGGCGTCCGCTGGTCAGCCAGGCTGGCACGACCAATCCGGTCAGCGTGCAAGTGGCTGACAGTAGTTTGAGTGCGACCAATAATTTTCAAATCATAGTCAACCCGCTCGCCCAACCGGTTCTGGATTCAATTATAGTTTCCGGCGGGCAGGTCAGTCTGGTGGTCAACGGGGCGCAGGGTCCGGATTACACCCTGCTGACGACGACCAATCTGACAACCAACTGGCAGGCGCTTTTCACCACCAATTCGCCGCTGTCGCCGTTGACGCTGGTGGACACCAATTTCAGTGACGCGGCGCGTTTCTACCGCATCCAACTCGGACCATGACGTTCAGCTTTCATTAAACCAGCGAATAATCCATCAATATAATAGAATCGTCCATTCCATAAACCAAAACAAACTGCTATATTAAAAATGCAATCAGGGAAAAAAATCGGAAAAACAATATCTATGAAAACATCTTTCAAAACTTTGGCCCTTGGCGGCGGCATTTTGGCTGCAGCGGCATTCACCCTTCAAGTTCAGGCAAGCGTATCAGAAACTGACGGCTTGGGAACCAGCTGGCTTGGCACACCAACAATTGCTACCGCTACGCCCCCCAGTTCCGATAGTACATCGGAAGGTAATTTCGGCACTGGTGGTATAAGTGGTTTTGGCGCTCAGGCTCAAACTTTTGAACTCAGTTCAGCAGGCACATTGAATAATATCCAATTGTATTTGGCAGGAGCTTCACAGACTGTTAACGTTTATCTTTATGATCTGGGAGCTTACCCCGCTTCAGGATATCCCTCTACATCAGCAGCATACACTGGGACTCCAGGTGCCGATTTGCTCACAGCCGGCGACACATTCACCTACAATGGTGGAGCTAGTGGAGCTCAAAATGTGGCGGAGTTGACTTTTTCAGGTGCCGATGCAAGTGTGAATTTGCAAGCGGGTGAACTTTATGCGCTTGAAATTGATCCAACGGCTGCGGATGACATGTATTGGGTTCGCGGCGGTGTGCAGACGTTCACGGGTCAGGCTTACCGGGCAGCCTCCGGCACCGTCGGTAGTCCGCCTACTATGGACGCGATTAATGGTGCCATTCGTGATTTTGATTTTGCTGTCACGATTACCCCGGTTCCCGAACCCGCTTCAATGACCTTGCTCGGCTTGGGCGCATTGGTCGGCACATTTGTAGCACGTCGCCGGAACAAGTAATCCGTTTTTTTTGTAATTAGCGGCCGTTGCCAATTTTGGTGACGGCCGTATTTTTTTTTGCTATTGCTAACGGGATCATGCGATTCAAATTTCCTTGCATTTCTTTTCTTCTCTTCATTGCGTTGGTTGTCGCCAGCGCGGCTGACAATGCGTCCTTGCCTTTCGTCAGCCCGATGTTCGGTGACAACATGGTTCTTCAGCGCGGCAAGCCGGTTCGATTCTGGGGATGGGCGAAGGCCGGAGAATCAATTCGCGTCGAGTTGGATGGCCGGACGGCGAAGGCAGTGACTAAACCTGATGGTCGTTGGCAGGCGGAGATGAAATCTCCTGCGCCCGGTGGTCCTTATACGGTTAAAATTATCGGAGCGGAACAGAGTGTCGTGTTGCATGAAGTTTTGGTGGGCGATGTTTGGTTGTGTGGCGGGCAATCCAACATGGAGTTGGGTTTGGGCCGGACGCGGAATGGTGCGGATGAAATTAAAAACGCCGATCATCCGGAAATCCGGTTATTCACGGTTCAATCGCACGTTTCCTATTCGCCCGCGTTCGTGCCGCAAGGCTCATGGAGAATTTGTTCGCCGCAATCTGTAGCCGGGGGCGGTGGGTTTTCGGCGGTCGCTTATTTTTTTGGACGGAGATTGCAGGACGAACTTCATGTCCCCATCGGCCTGATTCAGGATTGCCTGGGCGGCACTCCGGCGGAAAGCTGGATGAGTCCTGAATCGCTTCGCAAGCTAAAAGATTTTGACGCGCCATTAAATGAAATGGAAAGACTGCACACCACAGGCGGACCGGAATACGGCAGTTTCCTCATGCACTGGCTGGATGAATATGACGTGGGCTTGAAGACCAACACTTGGGCGGCTGCCGATTTGGATGATTCCAGTTGGAAGACGGTTCAAATTCCCGGCGGCATTCAGGAGTTGGGCGTGGCGGATGTGCCGGGTGTCTGCTGGTTTCGCAAGGAATTCACGCTGCCAAATCCGTTGCCTGCGGGCAAGGCGACCCTTTATCTCGGCTCGATTGAAAAAATGGACACCGCCTATATCAATGGCCAATGGGTCGGTGCCAGTTCGTGGGTGGAAAATCCTAGAGTGTATGGAATTAATGATGGCGTGCTGAAACCCGGACGGAATATTATCGCCGTGCGGGTCTTCAAGTTGAAACCACCGGGCGGATTTCTCGGAAAACCAGGGGAATTACGTCTGATGCTGGGTGACAAAGCGGTCATTCCACTCGCCGGTGAATGGAAAGGTGAGTTGAGTGTTGATGCCCGTCCGCCGCATCCATTGCCTTTGACCTTTGAGAATTATCCGACGATGCCTGCTGTGCTTTATGAAGGAATGATTGAACCCGTTGCTCCACTTTCAATCCGGGGATTCATCTGGTATCAAGGCGAAGCGAACTTTGTACGGGCGCACCAATACCAGACCCTGCTGCCGATGCTGATTGGCGACTGGCGAAAACTTTTCAACGAAGGTGATCTTCCATTTTATATCGTCAGCTTGCCTGCGTTCATGCACCACCGCGACGAACCCGGCGATGATGCCTGGGCTGAACTGCGCGAGGCACAAGCCTTGACCTCACGCACCGTGAAAAATTCTGCGTTGGCCGTTACCATTGACACTGGCGATCCCGACAACATTCACCCGAAAGACAAGCAGGTCGTCGGCGAGCGGCTGGCCTTGTGCGCCTTGGCCAATGAATATGGAGAAAAAATTCCCGATGCCGGGCCAACGTTCAATTCAATGACGAAACTTCCGGGCGCACTTAAACTTCGTTTCAAACACACGGATGGCGGATTGGTGGTAAAGGGAAAAGAACTGGGAGAATTTTCCATTGCAGGAAAAGATCGCAAATGGCACTGGGCCGATGCCAGGGTGGAAGGAGACTGCATTATGGTTTCATCTCCAATGGTGCCTGTACCTGAAGCGGCTCGCTACGCCTGGCAGGCCAATCCGGTGGCAACGTTGTTCAACGGCAGCGGGTTGCCGGCGGTTCCATTTCGCACGGATAATTGGCCCGGCCTGACCGACAAACATAAACCGTGGTGACAATACTTATGGCTCTTCGCTCTCAATGGTTTTCAGCGCAGCGCGCATGAAGCCGAGCGCGTAAGCCATGCCTGCGTGCCACGGCGCGGCACAACTCATCTGCGGCGCGTGGTCGGGAATCAACACGCCTTGAAAATTATTTTTCTTCAGGATGCGGATCACCCGCAACACATCCACTTCACCGTCATCAATGAAAGTCTCCTTGTAGAACGGCACTTTATCGCGCACATTGCGCAAATGAACGTAAGCCAGTTTGTGTTGACGGCTGTAGGTATCCACCGCGTCATAAATGTTTCCTTCCGTCATCTCCGCAATCGTGCCAACGCAGAATTCCAGTGCGTTGCGCGGACTCGGTTTCAAATCAATGAGTTTTTGGTAAAGCTGCGGCTGATAAACCAGTCGCGGCTGTGCGCGAACCGTCGGCAGCGGCGGATCATCGGGATGCGCCGCCAAAGTAACTCCGGCTTTTTCCGCGACCGGAACCAGCTCATCCAGAAATAACTTGAGCCGCTGCCACAGTTGTTCTGAAGTTGCGGATGGCACGCTGCCGGGCGCGGCCTTGCGGTCGTAAACCATGTTCCACACCATGCCGTTCGGCAGCGGTTTGTCGAGTGGCCCGTCCATGCCGACGGCCTCGGCCTCGCCGCGCGCGAATTTGCCTTTGACGCGGCCGGCGACTCCGGCGATGGAGAAATTGTAGCCAAAAACGGGAATGCCCGCGCGTCCGACGTTGCGAATGATCGTTTTAAGATTTTCGATCTGTTGCAATTTTTTCGGGCCGTCGAGCAAAACGTCGTGCCAGTGCGCCGGATCAAAATTTTCGATGGCTTCGAGTTCGAGTCCGGCTTCGTTGATTTCCTTTTTGATCGCGGCCAGTTCTTCAAAAGTCCAGAGCTTGTCCGGATTGCCCGCCAAACCCCAGCCGGTGTCGTCGCCGACTGGCTGGTCGCCGGGTTGGTTGCTGCGCGAGGAACGGAAATAATCCACGAGGTGAACGACGAGATGTGTGCAGCCACATTGTCGGGCAAAGCGATAATGCTCCGCGTTGAGCTGGTGGCGATAGAGTCCGAGCCCGAGTTTCATGTTCGTTTAATCAGACATCGTGTTTCCGCCTATCACCGCCTCTCTCTCGGTTTTCCATGCGTAAGTACTTGATTTTCCCCATCTTTCCCCCTAATTCCCCCTGATTCCGCCTGTTTACTTTGGATCGTCAGAAACCGATGCTGGCACCGCCATCCACGGGCAGTACCACGCCCGTGACAAATCGTGCGGCACGTGAACAGAGAAAGGTGGCGGCCAGACCAACATCTTCAGGCGTGCCGTAACAATTCATCGGGGTGCGGTTCAGGATTTTCTTTGAGCGCTCCAGATCGCCGTTGAGGGCTTTGAGCATCATGTCGGATTCAATCCAGCCGGGAGCAATGACATTCACGCGTACTCCGCTTTGCGAAACTTCCGTGGCCAGCGAACGCGCCAGTCCGAGATAAGCTGATTTTGCGGCGGAGTAGGCTGCGACCAGTGGGATGCCGAACAACGAGGCCATGGAAGCCGTGAACAGGATATTGCCGTGCTTGCGTTCAATCATGCCCGGCAAAACCGCGCGCGTCAGGCTGAACGCACCGACCACATGGGTTTGCAATACGGCATTGAATTCCGTGGAGGTGGTTTCAATCGCCAGCTTTTTGAGATGGATGCCGGCATTGTTGACGAGAATGGAAATGGGACCGACATGCTTGGCCGCGCGTTTGATCAGCGCGTCAGCCTTGTCGTGTTCCGTGATGTCGTGGGTTTCAAAGGTCGCAGCTTTTCCAAGTTTTTTTACGGCATCTTCCAGAATGTTAAGCCGGCGTCCAACCAGAACCACCCGTGCTCCCGCCCGTACAAAACATTCCGCGATGCCGAAGCCCAAACCGCTGCCGCCGCCGGTGATGAGAGCGGTCTCGCCTTCAAGTGAAAATGGATTCGTCATGACAAGGACTATTCTTTCATGAATATCACTAGCTTCAAGTAAGAAACGCAAATCAGAGAATTCTCCATGTAAATCAGAGCATCGTCTATTCCGAAAAAATTTGGTATCCAGTTTAGTGGGCATGCTTCAAATCACAGCCGGAAAAACGAGTTGAATTTATGAATAATCCGCCGCATGACGGAAATCGGACGCGCTGGCTATTGCTCGCTTTAAAAGTTGGCATCGTATTGCTCGGCGTGTTTGCTGACTTCGTTCTTTCCGCCGCGCCGCCCGAACCTCCGCCTAATTATCCCAAGGCGCAATACGACGAGGCAAAAATTCCGCCCTACACCTTGCCCGATCCACTGGTCATGCAAAACGGTCAGAAAGTCACTGATGTTAAAATGTGAAAAGAAGATCGGCGCGCGGAAATCCTGAACCTTTTTGAGACGAATATTTACGGTCGCACCGTGGTTGGCCGCCCCAAAGAAATGATTTGGGAAGCAACTTCGCCTGCGACAAATATTCTGGGCGGAACGGCCATCACCAAAACCGTGACGATATATTTCGCCGGGAAAAAAGACGGGCCGAAAATGGATTTGCGAATCACGCTGCCGGCCAATGCCAAGAAACGCGTGCCCATTTTCCTGACGCCGGGTTTCGGTGGACCGGGCGGACGCGGCAATCAAACCGCCCAGATTTTGATCGGTCGCGGCTATGGTTTGGCCAGCGTCAATCTCGGCATGGTTGAGGCCGACAAGCGTGATGGTTACACAAACAGCATCCGCAAATTTTTTGCACCCGCCGGTCAGATCGAACCGAAGCCGGATGAATGGGGCGCGATTGGCGCGTGGGCTTTGGCGATGAGCCGGGCGATGGATTATCTGGAAACCGACCCTGACATAGATGCCAAAAAAGTCTGTCTCAATGGTGTTTCGCGTTACGGCAAGGTCGTCATGTGGGCGGTCGCGCAAGACGAACGATTTGCGATTATATTCTCTGGCGAATCCGGTTGTGGCGGCCAAACCATTGTGCGCCGTCAATTTGGTGAAACCGTCGGCTCCATCACCGGCTTTGCGCCTTACTGGTTCGCCGGCAACTTCAAAAATTACGCCAATCATGTGAATGATTTGCCGGTTGACTGGCATGAATTAATCGCTTTAATGGCACCGCGTCCCGTTTATATTGCGACTGCGGAACGAGATTATTGGGGCGACCCGCACGGTTCATTTCTCGCTGCCAAAGCCGCCGAGCCGGTTTATCAACTTTTCGGTGAAAGCGGTCTCGGCGTGGACGAATGGCCGCCGGTGGAAACTCCGATTGGCGATTTTATCGGTTATCACAATCGCAAAGGCACGCATGGCCAGAATGATTATGACTAGGAACAATTCCTGAATTTTGCCGACCGTCACTTCGGCCTCGCCAAAATTTAAAAATAATCATGCGTCAAAAACAAATTTACCGTGGCAATAAAACTATTTGCGTTTTACTTGCCCTGTTTGGCTTTTTGGCAATGGGTCATTCGGAATCAACGGTAAAAACTTTTCAGAATCCAATTCTTTCTGGAATGTATCCCGACCCAAGCATTTGTCGCGTCGGCGATGATTATTACACGGTTCACAGTTCGTTTGAATATTTCCCCGGCGTTCCCATTTTCCACAGCAAGGATTTGGTGCATTGGGAGCAAATTGGCTATTGCCTGACGCGCAAGAGCCAGTTGAATCTGGATCACGCACGGGCTTCCGGCGGAATTTATGCGACGACCCTGCGTTATCACGACGGCACGTTTTACATGATTACAACACTGGTGGACAAAGGTGGAAATTTTTATGTGACAGCCAGAAATCCGGCCGGCCCGTGGTCGGATCCAATCTGGGTGGATCACGCCGGCATTGACCCGTCACTTTTTTTTGACGATGACGGAACGGCTTATTACACACGGCATGAAGGCGATGGAAACGGTTACATCGGCCAAAGCAAAATTGATATTCGAACGGGCAAGCTTGAAGGCGACTTAAAGGAAATCTGGCGCGGAGACAACGGCGTCTGGCCGGAAGGTCCGCACCTGTATAAAATCCACGGAAAATATTTTCTGATGATTGCGCAGGGCGGAACCAGTTATGGTCACATGGTGAACATTGCCCGCAGCGATTCGCCGTGGGGGACGTTCTTGTCCGACCCGAAAAATCCCATCCTGACCCAGCGCGACCATCCCGACCATCCCATACAAGCTCTTGGTCATGCTGACCTTGTTGAGACGCCTGATGGCTGGTGGCTGATTTGTCTGGGCATTCGTCCGCAGGGCGGAAAATTTCATCACATCGGGCGCGAAACATTTTTAACACAAGTCAAGTGGTCGGATGATGGCTGGCCGATTGTCAGTCCGGTTGAATTATCGATGCCCGCGCCGAATTTGCCTGAACATTTGTGGAAAAAAGAACCGGCCAAAGATGATTTCAACAACGAAAATCTGCGGCTGGAATGGAATTATTTGCGAAATCCTTACGCGGAAGATTATTCACTTACAGAACGTCCGGGCTGGCTGCGTCTTTGGGGTTCGGCGGTCACGATGAACGACAAGGATTCGCCCACGTTTCTTGGTCGTCGGCAAACAGATCTGGCGTGCCTGGCCTCCGCACGACTTTCTTTTAATCCGCAGCACGAAGACGAAGAGGCCGGACTGGTTCTGCGCGGCAACGACAAAAATCATTACGAAATCGTCGTTACAAGGCACGACGGCCAGCGCCAGGTTTTATTCAGAAAAGTTTTGGACGGCCAGGTCAGCGAGCCGGCTCACTTTGAAAAGATTGATGCGGGAGATATTATTTTATCCGTGAAGGCATCGCCGTTGGCCTACGAGTTTTTTTATCAGTCCTCGCATGGTCGTGCGAAAAGTCTGGGCACCGCGCCAACCCGTGATTTGTCATCGGAAAAACTGACATTTGAAAAAACTGGCAACTACAATTTCACCGGCGTTTATATTGGATTATATGCCACCGGCAACGGCCAAAAGAGCACGGTTCCGGCGGATTTCGACTGGTTTGAATATCACGCCACGGAAAAATGAACGGACGGAAATTGTGAGCCATCAAACTATCATGCGCAGAATGTCGTCGGACAAAATTGCTCCGTTGGTTTTTGCCGGCCTTTTCATTTTTACCGGCCATGTTTTCGCGCTCGGCCAGGTTCAATATGTTGTAGACACTTACAGCCAAGGCTGTTTTTCAATCGTCAAAAAAAACGCCGCCGCAAATCTGTATGTTGATGCAAACGACTTCGCCGGTGTCGTCCGCGCGGCGGGCGACTTGCAGGCGGACATTACCCGCGTGACGAGCCTTTCGCCAACCATTGTGCATGAGGAAAACAGTCTCGGTAAAAATGCCATCATCGTTGGCACCGTTGGAAAAAGTCGGATCATTGACCGATTGGTCCGCGAAGGAAAAATTGGTGTCGCGCAAATTTCCGGCAAGTGGGAATCATTTTTTATTCAAGTCGTGCCGGAACCTTTGCCGGGCGTTGAGAACGCGCTGGTGATTTGCGGCAGCGACAAGCGCGGAACGATTTACGGCATATACGATTTGTCCGAGGAGATTGGCGTTTCGCCGTGGTATTATTGGGCGGATGTTCCAGTGCCGCACAAAGATTCATTGTTCGTGAAGCCGGGCAAATTTATGCAAGGTTCACCGTCGGTGAAATATCGCGGCATTTTTCTGAATGACGAGGCACCGGATTTGAGCAACTGGGTCACGGAGAAATTCGGCACGGTCGCGACCGGCACCAACCCGCCGGTGCCGCCGGGCGTGGCCAATTACAACCACCAGTTTTACGAAAAAATATTCGAGTTGATCCTGCGGCTGAAGGGCAACTACCTCTGGCCGGCGATGTGGAATAACGCCTTCAACGAAGACGACACGAACAACCCGGTGCTGGCGGATGAATATGGCATCGTGATGGGCAGTTCGCATCAGGAGCCGATGCTGCGGGCGCAGAAGGAATGGGACCGGCGTTATCAAAAAACGCTGGGTAGCTGGAACTACGCCAAATATCCGGACGTCGTCGAAAATTTTTGGCGCGACGGCATAAGACGGAACAAAGATTACGAGAGCATCATCACCATCGGCTTGCGCGGAGCCAATGATACGCCGATGGCCGAAGGCGGGCCGGAAGCGAACATGGCCTTACTGAAAAAAATCGTGGATGTGCAGCGGAAAATCATCGCCGAGGAAGTCAATCTCGACGTTACCCAAGTACCGCAGCTTTGGTGTCTCTACAAGGAAGTGCTGGATTTTTACAACGCCGGGATGCGCGCACCGGATGACGTGACGCTGTTGTGGGCCGAGGACAATTGGGGCAATGTCCGCCGTCTGCCGACCGCTGAAGAACGTAAGCGCAACGGTGGCGCGGGGGTTTATTATCATTTTGATTACCACGGCGGGCCACGAAATTATCAGTGGCTCAACACCAGTCCGATTGCGAAAGTCTGGGATCAAATGTCACTCGCCAAACAATATGGCGCGGACCGGATTTGGATCGTGAACGTCGGCCACTTCAAGGGGTACGAATTTCCGCTTGAGTATTTTATGAACCTCGCCTGGGACACGGACCGGTGGAACAATGACAACATTGATGAATTCACCCGGCTGTGGGCCGAACGGGAATTTGGTCCGCGGTATGCCGGCGACATAGCCGACATCATTTCCAAATACACCAAATACAATGGCCGACGCAAACCGGAGATGCTCGCGCCCGGCACTTACAGCCTGGTCAATTATCAGGAAGCGGAAAATGTGGTGGAGGATTTCAAAACCATCACCGGCCGCGCGGAAGAAATTTATGAAAAGCTACCGGAAGACCGCCGCGATGCGTTTTATGAATTGGTGTTATTTCCCACCAAGGCCAGCGCGCTGGTGAATGAACTGTATCTCGCCGCCGGGAAAAATGCGTTGTTTGCCAGGCAGGAACGGGCGAGCGCCAACGACCTTGCCGCCGAGACGCGGAAACTCTTTCAAGAGGACACGGATCTGATGACTTATTTCAACCACACGTTTGCCAGCGGCAAATGGGATCACTTCATGGATCAAACACATCTCGGTTACACCACTTGGCAGGATCCGCCCCGCAATAGCCTGCGCGCGATCAAGCTCTCGGAAATTGAGGTGCCGGATGCTGCGGCGATGGGCGTGGCCGTGGAAGGTTCGGACGCCGCGTGGCCCGGCGCAACGAACGAAGCGGTGCTGCCGGCGTTCGATGTTTTCAACCGGCAGCGCCATTACATTGACGTGTTCAACAGGGGCAACGCGTCTTTTGAATTCACCGCGACGGCCGGCGAGCCGTGGATCACGCTTGGCAAAACGACCGGCACGATTGAAAAAGACCAACGCTTGTGGGTCGGCGTGGATTGGAGCAGAGCACCGAAGGGTGCTTCCAGCGGCACGGTGGAACTCACCGGCACGACCAATAATATCGTCGTAAAAGTGAATGCCTTTAATCCAACGGAGCCGGTGCGCGATTCCCTGCAAGGTTTTGTGGAAGGCGAAGGTTTTGTTTCCATCGAGCCGGAACACTTTACCCGGCAGACCGGCACCGGTGCGAATCGCTGGATTAAAATCCAGGATTACGGACGCACCTTGTCGGGGATGCGGGCGACGCAGCCTGTGGATGCGCCGAGCGCGACGCCGGGAAAAGATTCGCCCTGCCTGGAATACCAGATGTATTTGTTCAGCACCGGCGCGGTTGAAGTTGTCACGATCACCTCGCCAACCTTGAACTTTGTGCCCGGTCGCGGACTGCGCTTTGCCGTTTCATTTGACGATGAAACGCCACAGGTCGTCACGCTCGTGCCGGACAACTACAAAGCGCAGAACGGAAACCATGACTGGGAAAAAATCGTTGGCGACAACGCGCGTTATGCCCGCTCCACGCACACGCTGGCAAAATCCGGATTTCACACGCTGAAATTCTGGATGGTGGATCCCGGCGTCGTCCTGCAAAAAGTGGTCGTTGATTTGGGCGGCGTGAAGCCAAGTTATCTCGGTCCGCCGGAAAGTTATCACGGTGACGGGCCGCGCCAGCCGGCTTCTGCCTCAACGCATTAAAATGCAAAACCGCGAAACTGCTGCTGGACAGGAAAGTTTGAAGCGGACATTCTCAAAGTCGCCCCAATTTTATAAACTTACGAAAACTTTGTTTTCAATCCGGTTAATCGTCATATTCATTCTATTCGCGTCAGGAGTTCATCTGGCTTTTTCGCAGGAAAATCCGCTGGGCCAATTTGATGGTCATGGCGACATTGGCTCGCCGGCGATTTTCGGCTCCGCCAGTTACAACGCCACGAATCAGGACTACACCTTGACCGGCGGCGGCATCAATATGTGGGGCACCAACGACCAGTTCCATTTCCTTTGGAAAAAGATAAAGGGGGATTTCATTGTCCGGGCGCGAATGGAATTCGTCGGCAAAGGCGTCGAAGAACATCGCAAAGCAGGCTGGATGGTGCGCGAAAGTCTTGATTCAAACGCGCCCTATGTGGATGCCGTGGAACATGGCGTCGGCCTCACCTCGCTTCAATACCGGCGGGTACAAGGAACCAACACGGCGCAATTTGTGATGTCCATCACCAACGCGGATGTCATCCAGTTCGAGCGAAGAGGGAGCAATTATATTTTTTCGGCGGCGCGCCACGGTGAACATTTCATCAGCACCAATTTTTCAAACATCGCACTGCCGGATGATGCGTATGTCGGTTTGTTCATCTGCTCTCACAATACCAAGGTGAAGGAAGAGGTTATTTTCCACGACGTGCGGATCATTCGTCCGGCGAAGGAGGGATTTGTTCCGTATAAAGATTTCATCGGCAGCGTTCTGGAAATTCTCGATGTTCAGAGCGGCCGACTGGAAATGATTCACCGTTCCGCGCAACCGTTCGAAGCACCAAACTGGACGCGTGACGGCAGCGCATTAATTTACAATATCAGCGGTCGCGCGGAAGGCTGGGGGCGTCTGGCTCGATTCGATCTTGCGACCAGACAGCAATCTCTCATTGACACGGGTTTCGCGAACAGGAACAACAACGACCATATTCTTTCTTTCGATGGAACGATGCTCGGCATCAGCGACCAGAGTGCGGATCACGGCGGCCAATCCGCCGTTTTCACCGTTCCAGTCGGAGGTGGAACGCCCAAACAAATCACACCCTTGATGCCTTCTTATTTGCATGGTTGGTCGCCGGACGGGAAATTTCTGGTCTATGCGGGAAGAAGAGATGGCAAATTTGATATTAATAAAATTCCTTCCCAAGGCGGCAAAGAAATCCGATTGACCGGTGCCAGCGGATCGAGTGACGGCCCCGAATACACTCCCGACGGAAAATATATTTACTTCAATTCAACCCGCAGCGGGAAGATGCAAATCTGGCGGATGAAACCCAACGGGGAAAAACCGGAGCAGGTGACCAACGACGAATACAACAACTGGTTTCCCCACATCTCTCCCGATGGCGAATGGATCGAGTTCATCAGCTTTCCGGAAGACATAGACCCGAAGGACCATCCTTACTACAAGCAAGTCTACCTTCGACTCATGCCGATCAAGGGCGGCACGCCGAGAATAATCGCCTATGTTTATGGTGGACAAGGCACCATCAATGTTCCTTTCTGGTCGCCGGATGGCAGGAAACTGGCATTCGTCAGCAATACGGGCATGGAATAATTTTTCTGATGAACAAAAATACGTTTGCTTTTTTCATGGTGCTCACGATTGTCCTGGCGTCCTTGTTTTTAACGGCGTGCTGCTGTCTTCACAAACCTCACGACACCACCAAAGGTTCGGGTGCCTTTGCGACGGGGCATTACCGCAATCTGTTCGCCGAGAACGGCCATTCGCAAAAGGAAATCCGGGAAAAAGTTGATTCGGCGTTCCAGCAATTGTTTCACGGTGATCCAACAAACCAAACGGTTTATTATTCCGCCGGCAGCAATTCAAACGGAACCCTCGCCTACATCACGGACATCAAACACAATGACGTGCGCACGGAGGGATTGTCCTACGGCATGATGATCGCGGTGCAAATGAACCAGCAGGCTGAATTCGATGCGCTCTGGAACTGGTCGAAGACCTATTTGTATCACGATTCGCCGACGCATCCGTCCTATGGATTTTTTTCGTGGCAGGCGAAAACGAATGGCGTGACCATGAGTGAATTTGTCGCGCCGGACGGCGAGTCATATTACGTCATGGCGCTTTATTTCGCGGCGAACCGGTGGGGCAACGGCCGGGGAATTTACAATTACCAGGAGCAAGCCGGTCAATTGCTGACGAACATGCGGCATCGCGCGATGATCAAGGGTTCGATTTTCTCCCTGCGGCTAAATACCAATTCGACTTCGATAGTGGCCGCCGGATCGCTTTTTAACGAAGAACACAAAATGGTTCTTTTCTCGCCGAGTTCCGAACGCGCACAATTCACCGACCCGTCGTATCATCTTCCCGCTTTTTACGAATTGTGGGCGCGATGGGGTCCGGCCGCCGACAAGGATTTTTGGACGGCGACTGCCGCCGCCAGCCGCAATTTTTTCCCGCGCACGGTAAATCCGGTCACCGGCCTTGCTCCCGACTATGCGAATTTTGACGGTACGCCGGTCACCAATGGTTGGAACCGGGGCGCATCGAATTTTAGGTTCGATGCGTTTCGCACTGCTGGAAACTGGTCGGTGGATTGGTCGTGGTGGGGAAAAGACATCCGCGAACGGGAATTGAGCGACAAGTTGCAGGCGTTCTTTGAATCCAAAGGAATGGCCAATTATGGGTGCCAGTTCACACTCGACGGCAAACAGCTTGATGACCGGCACGCGCAGGGGCTTGTGGCGGTAAACGCCGCCGCGAGCCTCGCGGCAACGAATCCGCGCTCAAAACAATTTGTGGAAGCCTTGTGGAACACACCAACGCCCGACGGCATCGAGCGTTACTACGAAGGCTTGCTTTATATGATGGCCTTGTTGCATTGCAGTGGTGAGTTCCAAATCTGGTCGCCGCAATAAATTAAATATGGTTTCAAAAATATCACAGCGAATGAAAAGATGGATTTATCCTGGAGCGAGTTTGAGCCTTCTTGTTTTTGTGACAGCGTGCCGCAGTGCTCAAATTTCTCAAAACGACGGGGCATTCGCCACCGGGCATTACCGGAATCTCTTCGTCGAGGCCGGGCATTCGCCGCAGGCGGTGACCGCAAAAATTGATTCCGCCTTCCAACAATTTTTTCACGGCGACCCGGATACGCAGACAGTCTTTTATTTTGCCGGAACCAACACCAACGGCGCACTGGCTTACATTCACGATGTCGGCAGTCAGGACGTGCGTTCTGAAGGCATGTCTTACGGGATGATGATCGCGGTGCAACTGGACAAGAAAGCCGAGTTCGACGCGCTTTGGAATTGGACGAAGACATATATGTATCACGATTCGCCCGCGCACCCTTCCTTCGGCTTTTTCTCGTGGTCAATGAAAACCAACGGCACAGCCAATGATGAAATGCCCGCGCCAGATGGTGAGGAGTATTTTGTCACTTCACTTTATTTTGCAGCGGGTCGCTGGGGCAACGGTTCGGGTGTTTACAATTATCATGCCGAGGCCGACCGTCTGCTCGGGGACTTGAGACATCGCCAACTCATCACCGGCGCAACCGTCAAGGGCACGATGACGGCAGGTGCCCTCTTTGAACCGGATAAAAAACTGGTCCGCTTCACACCCGATGTCAAGAATTGGAACCACACCGATTCTTCCTACAATGTCCCGGCCTTTTACGAATTGTGGGCGCTGCAAGGGCCGGTCAAAGATCGGATTTTTTGGGCGCAGGCCGCGAGCGCGAGCCGTGAGTTTTTTCAACGTGCGGCCAATCCCGTCACCGGCCTCGCACCGGACTATGCTAATTTCGACGGCACGCCATGGGCGGCACCGTGGAATACGAACAGCGCCGATTTTCAATACGACTCGTGGCGCACGGCGATGAACTGGTCGGTGGACTGGGCTTGGTGGGCGAAAGACCCGCGAGAAAAAGAATTGAGCGACCGCATCCAAACCTTTTTTGAATCCAAAGGTATGTCCAATTATGGCAACCAGTTCACTTTGGAGGGAAATCAATTTGGCAACGACCATGTGGCCGGGCTTGTCGCAATGAACGCTGTCGCCAGCCTCGCCGCCACAAATCCGCGCTCACAACAATTCGTCGAGGCGCTGTGGGACACGCCCGTCTCGACGGGACGATGGCGTTACTACGACGGCATGTTGTATCTGCTGGCGATGCTCCATTGCAGCGGCGAATTTCGGATTTGGCCGCCGCAATAATTCCTAAAACGATTACGGCCAGGTGACTCGATAAAACACGGAGTTTCCGGCGGCGGAATTGTCAATGTTCGTGGTGGTGTATCCGCCGGACGGAATCCCTGTCGCCACGTGATCCAATTTGGATCGGTCACGGAATTTTTCTTTTGCACCGAATAAGTCGGCGTGGTCAGCGAGAATTGCGGCGGCGGCGAATTCCAGATAAGTGTTACGGATGACGTGGCGGCGTTGTAAGCCGCGCCAGTAATCTGGAGCGGACTGACTTATGCATAGCTGACCTCGTCATACCACGTGCGGCAGGTATTGCCGACGAGAATGTTCGTGCCAGTTTGGAACGGCCGGTCGTCCACGAGCACATTGACAGTGAGGTTATTAGTAACCACAACCCGGCCGACATAAGCTTTACGGAGGTAATTGCTAGCAGGGCTGGTGTTGGTCAGCACGAGAACGGTGTTCTGTGTCCAAGGCTGGACCTGTTCGCACTTCTCCGACTTACGCTTGTCATGTATGGCTTCATCATTTTCCCAGTCATAACCGGAAAATATTTCAAAAAACTGTATGATTCTCCATGCGAATCGTAGCTTCATCCATTCTTGAAGAAAATTACGATTGAAATACTTCCGCGCATTGCCGAACATTACCAAAATTTATCCGACCCGCCTTGCAAAAGCCACCATATGAAAGAGAAGTCCGCCGCAAAAAATCTGATTTATAAAAATCCCGCCGCGCCCGCCGCCAGACGCGTCAAAGATTTACTCGCGCGCATGACGCTCGAAGAAAAGGCCGCACAGATGATGTGCATCTGGCAGGAAAAAACCACGAAGCTTTTGGACGCTCAAAGCAACTTCGATTTTCAAAGGGCCAAAGCCACGTTCAAAAAAGGGTATGGGGTCGGACAGGTCGGCAGGCCCAGCGACGCAGGCAGCACACCGAGCGACGCAGGTATTGGAAAGAACGCCAAAGAAACTGCGGAATTGGCCAATGCCATCCAGAAATTTTTCATCGAACATTCGCGGCTCGGGATTCCGGTGATGTTTCACGAGGAATGTCTGCACGGCCACGCGGCCATTGGCGCGACGAGCTTTCCGCAGCCCATCGGTCTCGGCGCAACGTTCAATCCCGAATTGGTTGAGCAACTTTTTACGATGACCGCCGAGGAAGCGCGCGCGCGCGGCGCGCATCAGGCGCTCACCCCGGTTGTGGACGTGGCGCGCGATGCACGCTGGGGTCGCGTTGAGGAAACATACGGCGAAGACCCTTTTTTAAACACGCAGCTTGGCATCGCCGCCGTGCGCGGGTTTCAAGGCGACTCCAAGTTCAATGACAAAAAACGCGTCATCGCCACGCTGAAACATTTTGCCGCGCACGGCCAGCCCGAATCCGGCATGAACTGCGCGCCGGTGAATGTTTCGGAACGCGTGCTGCGCGAAACTTTTTTGCATCCGTTCAAGGACGCAATCCAAAAAGGCGGCGCAATCAGTGTAATGGCGTCTTACAACGAAATTGATGGCGTGCCGTCGCATGCGAGCGAATGGCTGCTGCGCGATGTGCTGCGGAAGGAATGGGGTTTCAAGGGTTTTGTCGTCTCGGATTATTACTCGATCTGGGAACTGCAACATCGTCCCGACACGCACGGACACTTCGTCGCGAAAGATAAAAAGGAAGCGTGCGAACTTGCCGTGAAAGCAGGTGTGAACATTGAGTTTCCCGAACCGGATTGTTATTTGCACCTCGTCGAACTTGTTCGCAAAAAAGTTTTGAAAATTTCGCAGCTCGATGAACTGGTCGCGCCGATGTTGTTTTGGAAATTCAAAATGGGATTGTTCGACGATCCGTATGTTGATCCTGATGAAGCCGCGCGCATTGTCGGCTGCGACGCGAACCGCAAACTTGCTTTGCAGGCCGCGCGCGAAACGATCACGTTGTTGAAGAACGAAAATAATCTTGCGCCGCTTAATCCGGCGAAGCTGAAAACCATTGCGGTTGTTGGGCCAAATGCGAATCGCAGCCTGCTCGGCGGTTACAGCGGCGTGCCGAAACACAACGTCACCGTGCTGGATGGCATCAGGGCCAAAGTCGGCGACCGGGTTAAAGTGTTGCACAATGAAGGTTGCAAAATCACCGTCGGCGGGTCGTGGAACCAAGATGATGTGACGCCAAGCAATCCGATTAAAGACCGAAAACAAATTGCCGAAGCGGTTGAAGTTGCAAAACAGGCCGACGTGATTGTGCTGGCGATTGGCGGCAACGAACAAACTTCACGCGAGGCTTGGAATCTCAAACACATGGGCGACCGCACGAATCTGGATTTGATTGGCCGGCAGGAAGAGTTAGTCAAGGCAATGCTCGCGACGGGCAAGCCGGTCATCGTATTTCTGTTCAATGGCCGTCCGCTTTCGATCAATTACGTTGCCAAAAATGTGCCGGTGATTTTTGAGTGCTGGTATCTCGGCCAGGAAACCGGCCACGCGGTCGCGGATGTTTTGTTCGGCGATTTCAATCCGGGCGGTAAGCTGCCGATTTCATTTCCGCGTTCAGTCGGACATCTGCCGGTGTTTTATAATTATAAGCCGTCGGCGCGTCGCGGTTATTTGTTCGACGATGTTTCGCCGCTATTCCCTTTTGGCTATGGATTGAGTTACACGGGTTTTGAAATCAGGAATGTCCGGCTGGCGAAGAAAAAAATCCGGCGCAATGAAACCACACGCGTTTTGGTGGACGTGAAAAATGCCGGCAAACGTGCGGGCACGGAAACCGTGCAACTTTACCTCCGTGACCTGGTGAGTTCAGTCACGCGGCCGGTCAAGGAACTGAAAGGTTTTCAAAAAATTTCGCTCCAACCGGGCGAAACAAAAACGGTTTCACTCGAAATCGCGCCGGATTCATTGGCGTTTTATGACCTAAAGATGAAATACGTCGTTGAACCCGGCGAATTTGAAATCATGGTCGGCAACTCCTCGCGCGACTGCGATTTGCAGAAGGTGATCTTGACGGTGACGAAATAAACCTGAACCACAAAAATTATGGCAGAACAACATTTTCAGCAGAAGCTTTCGTTCTTCGAAAAAGCCGGTTACAGCGCCGCCGACTCTGCCGCGAATTTCGTCTTCATGACGATGATTCTTTTTCAGTCGAATTTTTACACGGATGTGTTCGGGCTGACTGCGGGCGCTGCTGCTGCAATTCTCCTGTGGCCGCGACTGTGGGACGCCATCGCCGATCCGATTGTCGGCATCTTGGCCGACCGCACGGACACGCGCTGGGGCAAATTCCGGCCATGGATTTTGTTCACCGCCGTGCCGTGGTTCGTGGTCATGATTCTGGCCTACACGACGCCGCACGGCTGGAGCATGGCTGCAATGATTGCCTATGCCGCGATCACTAACACGATGCTGATGACGATTTATTCGATGAACAACATGCCCTACGCGGCGCTGGGCGGCGTGATGACCGGCGATGTCAACGAGCGCGCAAAATTAAATTCGTTCCGTTTCATTGCCGTGAACGTCGCGCAGTTCATCGTGGGCGGATTCACGCTGACGTTGGTCGCAAAATTTGCCACCAAACACGCGGCGGGCGCAACCGTCGGTATTGCGGACAAGCAATACGGCTGGCAAATGACCATGACCATTTGGGCGGTGTTATGCCTCGTCCTGTTTTTAATCACGTTCTCGACCACGAAGGAACGCATCAAGCCCATCAACAAGGAAAAGTCGTCACCGAAACAAGATTTTGCGGATCTGCTGAAAAACAATCCGTGGAAAGTGATGTGGTGCTGGACGCTGGTGCATTTTGCGATCCTCTCTTTCCGCGGCGGCGCGCTTTACAATTATTATCATCACTATGTTGATAAAGTGGCGATGTTTGATCTTGTGCAAAAGTTAGGTCTCGTCGTTCCGACAGGTGTGTCTGTGTCCGGTTGGTTTTGGAGGCTTTTGGATACGCTCGGTTTGCTTGTTCATGGCGACGCAACTAATTTGGCAAATTCAAATGTCGCTGATGTCTTCAACAGCTTCGTCAACATGCTTGGCACCGGCCTGACTATCATTGTCATTTTGCTCTCGCCATCACTCGCCAAAATTTTTGGCAAAAAGGCTGTTGCCGCCGGCGGCTTCGCACTAGCGACGGTCGGCTCGCTGTCGTTTTATCTTTTGAGTCCAACCAATTGCTGGGGAATGCTGGCAATCACAGCATTCGTATCAATAGTTTATGCGCCGACGATTCCATTGACGTGGGCGATTTTCGCCGACGTCGCGGATTACTCGGAACTGAAAACCGGCCGCCGTTTCACCGGCATGGTTTTTGCCACGATCGGTTTCGCCTTGAAAGCCGGCCTGGCGCTTGGTTCGGCTTCATTCCTTTGGATAATGATCGGCTTTTTCCATTACGACACGAAGCTGCCAGAGACGGCTGATGCCGTTCAAGGCTATCGTGCTTGCAGCGGCCTCGTCGTGGGGATTCTTTTTGGCATTTGCACCGTGTTGTTGATGAGCTATCAACTCAATAAACGCACGACCATCCAAATGGCCGATGAACTAGCCGAGCGCCGGAAAAAATTCGCGCCGGAAACTCCAGCCACCGCCTGACATTTATGAAATCCCCCATCAAAACAGCGTTTATTTTCACCAGTATTATTATGGCTGCCTCATTGACGAGTTGGGCCGCCGATGACTCACCTTCAACACCGACGCTCAAGGATACCTTCAAAAATGATTTCCTGATCGGCGTGGCGATCAACCAAAAACAATTTACCGGAGAGGACACCAACGGCGTTGCGATTATCAAAACGCAGTTCAGTTCCATCTCGCCGGAGAATGTTCTCAAATGGGAATCCATCCAGCCCCAGCCGGGTGAAGATGGTTATAATTTCGAACCGGGCGACCGCTACGTCGAATTTGGCGAGAAGAATGGAATGTATATCATCGGCCATACATTGGTCTGGCACAGCCAGACGCCAAAATGGGTTTTTCAGGGCGACGGTACGAATTATTGCGACCGCGAAACTTTGTTGAAACGGATGCACGATCACATCCAGACCGTTGTTGGCCGTTACAAAGGCCGCATCAAATGCTGGGACGTTGTCAATGAAGCATTGCAGGACAACGGTGAGTTGCGCAAATCGCCGTGGTTAAAAATCATCGGCGATGATTACATCGCGAAGGCGTTTGAGTATGCGCACGAAGCCGACCCGGACGCGGTTTTGCGTTACAACGATTATTCGTTGGAAAATGAATCCAAGCGCAAAGGTGCGATCGCATTGATCAAGAAACTTCAAACCCAGGGCATTCCCGTCACGGCCGTTGGATTGCAAGACCATGTCAAGATGGATTGGCCGACCATGGAACAGGAAGACGCGACCATCTCTGATTTCTCGAAGCTCGGCGTCAAAGTGATGATCACCGAGTTGGACGTGGACTTATTGAGCCGCAATCGAAGTGCGGATATTGCCGAAGTGCAGCGGCAAGTTGCGTCAAATAGTTACACGAACGGGCTTCCGGATTCGATACAACAGGCATTGGCCAGGCGCTACGCCAACCTTTTCTCCGTTTTTCTCAAACATCGAAATGAAATCTCACTCGTCACTTTCTGGGGCGTGACCGACGGTGATTCCTGGCTGAACCGGGGACGCATGAATTATCCATTGCTGTTCGACCGCAAATGGCAGCCCAAACCGGCGTTTGACGCGGTCATCGGGGTGGCGCATCGGTGATCTGCGATAAATCATCACGCAATAAAACAAGGCCGAGTCTCATGCGGGATTAACAATACGCCGGAAACCCACAACCGGAAGCTTGACTCTTGACCTTCAACTTTCAACCCTGAACCCGCCATGACTTCATTTCAAATCATTTTCACGCCGGCCAGCGCGGCGGAACTGGCGCGGATGCCCAAGGAACTGCAGTTGCAAATCCTCGGCGATTTTCGTGGTCTGCCGCAACAGGTGCGCGGCACGGAACTGGACGAGTTCGGGAAACTGGAGCAGGGCGCGCGGACGTTGCACCGGTTTCGCGTGGGCGATTATCGCGTGTATTTTGAGCGGCATGACCTGGGCGTGCTGGTTCACCGGATTCTTAGCCGGCATACGTTGAAAGATTTTCTTTTCCGGTCCGGCTTGAAAATAGGCGAGGATGAAGCGTTACAGGAAAATCCCAAATTTTGGGAATTAATTGAATCCGCGAAAACTTCCGCCAAGGCATAAATTGTCGTAGCCAAAAATCTTGCCAAAACGCGCCATCAGTCTCCGGCTTCCGTCTACCGTCATCCCGCATCTTCGCCCAGTTCAACATTCCAGTAGGCGAGGTCAATGAAATGTTTCCAACTGTCGTGCCGTTGCAGGGTAAAATTGATCTGCACGAACGGACGCCACTTGGGCCGCTTGGGTTTACGAACGAGCCGCATGCCAGCTTCCTGTGGCGTGCGGTTGGCCTTGAGCGTGTTGCATTCGATGCAGGAGCAGACAATATTTTCCCAAATCGTCGGGCCGCCCCGGTCACGCGGAGTGACATGATCCAGGTTCAAATCTTTACGGTCAAAAACTTCGCCGCAGTATTGGCAGATATTTTTGTCGCGTTCAAAAATGTTGTGGCGTGTGAACTTGACCTCTTTTTTTGGCAGCCGATCATAGATGAGCAGCAGGATGACGCGTGGGACGCGGATACGGAAGGAAATGGCGTGAACGGATTCCTCGTGCGGCGCGTTTTCGGAGAGGTTGCGCCATTCGTGAAAGTTGAAAGTGCGGAACGAGCCGTCTTCAGCGTTCATAACGACCTGCGCCTGGCCTTGAAAAAGCAGCGTGAGGGCGCGGCGGGCGGTGCAGACGTTGACCGCCTGCCATAACCGGTTCAACACGAGGACATGTTGGTGTAGCGCGGTGTTCATGGCATAGACAGGCGGACATTACCAGAGCTGGTGGCGTGGGTCAATTCCGGCGATGTGACGGAATGGTGACGGGGTTTTGCCCGGCGCGCGGCGTTGCCAAACGGCGTGGCGTTCAGGTATTTTACCGACATGAGACTTTTCACCGTTCTTGTCATTTTTTTGCTCGTCGCTGGATTGTCGCCCGCGCGAGCGCAACAGGATGCGGATGACCAATACCTCGTCATTTACAGTTTGATCCAACAGGCCGATACGCTGGCGGATTCCGGCCAGCCGCAACAGGCGCTGGCGCAATACGCCGAGGTACAAAATGAATTGCAAAAATTCCAGAAAATTTTCCCGGATTGGAATCCCAAGATCGTCAACTTCCGGCTGAATTATCTCGCGGGAAAAATTACGGACGTTACGGCACAGCTTCCCGCGACAAACGTGCCGCCGCAAACGGTCGCGGTGACGAATGCAGGTCCGGCCATTGCGACCGCCGGTCCGGATGCAGAACTGGCGGCCTTGCGTGTCCAGCTTCAGCAATTGCAAGCGGACAATACGACGCTCGCCGCGAAATTGAAGGAGGCTTTGGCCGTGCAGCCGACGGCGATTGATTCGCGTGAACTAACCAAGGCGCAGGAACAAATTCAATCGTTGATGAAGGAAAATGAATTGCTGAAAACCAGCCTGTCGCAGGGAAAAACCCGGACGAATGTCGTCACCATCGCCGCAGAAACGGATGCCTTAAAACAGGCGCAGGCGGCTCTGGTCGAAGCAAATCAAAAATTGTCCGAACAGATCGGGCGCGCGGACAAACTCGCGCTGGAAAATCTGGCGTTGGAATCGCGCGTGCAATCATTGCTCGCCAGCCCGGACGCAATAGAGGCGTTGCGCGCGGAAAATGCGCTGCTCAAGAAACAGATTGCCGAATTAAGACTGGCGGCGGCAAATGCCCCGGACACCGCGCGGCTGGCTGATAATTTGAAACAGGCGCAGTTGCAAATCGCCGCGCTGCAATCCGACGCGCAAGTCAAGCAGCTGGAAAAGGCGGCGTTGGAAAATCGCCTCAAGAAAGCGCAGACTACTGCCGTCACGAGCCAGCCGGTTCCGGTTCCAGTGGTTTCGCTTCGGTCGGATCAATCGAAAAACGAGGCGCGCATCCGTGAGTTGACTCAAGAGCGCGATGATTTGCTCGCCAGACTCGGCGTGGCAAACAAGGAACTTCACGCGCGCAAAACCCAGTCCGTGGCGGCGCAGGTCGGTGAGTTGACAGATGAGATCAATATTTTGCACGGGCGGCTGGCGGTGGACGAAGCGCAGGCGGTGCCTTACACGCCGGAAGAACTGGCGTTTTTCAAGTCGTCCGCGCCGACGCCGGCCAATCCCGTTGCACGGGAAAAATCCGTGAATGAACTGCCCGCCGGCTCGGCGGAACTGGTTGCCCAGGCGCAAAATTTTTTTTCGGCGCGGCAATACGGCCGGGCCGAGACCAATTATCTGCAAATTTTGCAACGGGACGAAAATAATGCGCTGGTGCTGGGAAACCTGGCTGCGATTGAAATGGAAGAGGGAAAATTGGACGACGCGGAAAAGCACATCAGGGCCGCGCTCGCACAAAATCCCGATGACGCCTATAATCTTTCAAAGCTCGGCTATCTGAAATTTCAACAGGGAAAATATGACGATGCGCTCAATGCGTTGAGCCGCGCCGCAAAACTGGATCCGCAGAATCCTGAAATTGAAAATTACCTCGGCGTCACCTTGAGCCATAAAGGGCTGCGGATGCAGGCGGAAACCGCGTTGCGCAAGGCCGTGCAGCTTGACCCCGATTACGCCGCCGCCCATAACAATCTCGCCGCGATTTACATCAGCCAGCAGCCCCCGCTCGTGGAACTCGCGCGCTGGCATTATCAAAAAGCGCTCGCCGCCGGCCAGCCTCGCAATCCTGAATTAGAAAAGGCGCTCGCCGCAAACGGTGCACCGCCGAATCCGCAGTGATTTTCAAAATGCTCCACCAGTTTTTCCACGAACTGACCATCATCACGCGCGGGCGCGGGCTTTACGAATTCACGCGCGACGTGGAAAAATGGCTGGCGCAAAATAAATCCAACGACGGCCTGCTGACGATTCATTTGCAGCACACGTCCGCTTCGTTGCTCATCCAGGAAAACGCCGATCCGGGCGTGCGGCGCGATCTGGAGGCGTTTTTCAAACGGCTCGTGCCGGACGGCGATCCGCTTTTCATCCACACGGCGGAAGGCGACGATGATATGCCCGCGCACATCCGCACCGCGCTGACGACGGTGAATCTGGGCATTCCCGTGCGCGCCGGGCGGCCCGCACTCGGGACGTGGCAGGGGATTTATTTGTGGGAACACCGCACGCGCGGCCATGCGCGTCGCGTCGCGCTGCATTTCATCGGCAAATAAAAACTCGCCAAGCGCCGCCGCGAATGGCAGGTTGCCTGCAATTTATGCGAGCCATTAAGTTTTCCCATTGCACCGTTTTTGCGGCGTTCATTTTCAGTTTTGCCTCCGCCGTTCGCGGCGAAAACATCACCAACACTTTTGGCTTCACCGGCCCGGAATTTTATCCGATTGACGACGGCATCAGTCTGTTGCACGCGGCGGATCTGACTGGCGATGGCTTGAACGACCTCATCGTGGTCAATAATCTGCGTTCCAAAATCAACCTGCTCTACAACCGCACGGGCAAAACGAATCTGGTGGATGATGCCAAGCTGTTGCGCAAACTCGAAATTAACGAACTGCCGCCGGACGCGCGCTTCCGCATTGATTCGATTCCGGTGGATGAACACATTGGGGCGATGGTCGTGACGGATCTCAACGGCGATGGCCGGCCGGATATCGCCTTCTTTGGCGACGGCAAAGACCTTGAGGTGATTTACAACCTCGGCACGAACGGCTGGAGCGATCCCAAACGCTGGCACATTGAGGACGGGCAGGTGAACGCAAACGCGCTGGCCGAGGGCGATTTGAATGGCGATGGCCGCACCGATCTGGTTTTGCTCGGCGACAACGGCTCGCTTTATTTTCTCGCCCAAAACGCGGATCACACTCTGGCCGAGCCGCAGAAAATTTCCTATTCCGGCACGCCGAAGGCCGTGCAGATCGTGGACGTGGACGGCGACGGGAAAAATGATTTGCTCCTCGTGGATTTTGACAGCCCGACGCCGTTTCGTTTTCGCCTGCAAAACAGCAGCGGCCAGCTTGGGCCGGAAATTTATTTCAAGGTTCCGCCCATCCGCTCTTTCGACGTGGACAATCTCGGCGGCGGCGCAAAAAATTACGTTGTGACCATCGCGCAAAGTTCCGGGCGCGCGGAAGTTTCGCAATTCACGCGCAAGCCGTCGGAAGTTTTGTCCGGCGCGTTTCATCGCGGACAATTTCAAGTCCTGCCGCTGAACAAAACCGACGTGGCGCAACGCGGCTTGCTGTGGGCGGATGTCAACGGCGATGGCCGCCCTGATCTGCTCGTGGCTGAACCGGCCAGCGGCCAGCTTTCCGTTTATTTGCAGCAAGCCGACGGTTCGCTTGCGCCGGCAAAAACTTTCCCGACGCTCGCGGGCGTGAGCCAGATTGCGGCGGCGGATTTGAACGGGGATGGCAAACCCAGCATTTTCCTTTTGAGTCAGGACGAACGCGCGGTCGGCGTGACACAGTTTGATAAAAACGGACGGCTGCCGTTTCCGACGCTGCTGCCGCTCGACGGCAAACCGCTCGCGATGGCGGTCGGGGCGTTGAAGCCCGGCGCGAAGCCGACACTCGCCATCATCGTGGACAAGGACGGCCAGCGTTCGCTCGTGACGCGCACGACGGACGGCAAAATGAAAACACAAAAATTGAGCGACAGTTTCAAATCGAACCCGGCGTCGTTCACCATCGAGGATGTGAACCAGGACGGGCTGGCGGATCTGGTCGTGTTGATTCCGTATGAAAAAGTAAAAGTGCTGCTGCAAAAATCCGGCGGCGATTTTGACGAGGTGGATGTTGACCCGCCCGGGGGCGCGCTGGACCAGCCGTGGCTCGCTTCGGCGGATGTGGACGGCGACGGCAAACCGGAATTATTGCTGCCGCAGAAAAACTTCGTGCGCGCCGTCGTGCTGGAACGCGGCGACAAAATTCAAGGCTCGACGAACCAGCCGGGCTGGGTTTTCCGCGTGAAAGACCAGATCAACGGCGCGGAAAGTGATTCACGCATTGTCGGCGCGACGGCGATTCAAAACGGGAAAAATTCCACGCCTTCTATTTTTCTATTCGACGCGGAACATAAACAGTTGACGTTTTGTGAACGCGACGCGACGGGCGTGTGGCAGATTGTTCGCAACATTGAATTGCCGGCCACGGATTTCAGCGACCTGCAATCAGTCGCGCTCGGCGGCAAGAATGTTCAGAGCGTGGCTTTTCTTGGCCAGAACACGGTCGCGTGGCTGGCGCTGGCGGGCGATGTCTGGGATTTCACCGCGCTTGACGGTTATGAAACACCCATCAAGGACGGTTATCTGAATGACGTGGTGTCAGGCGATTTGACCGGCAGCGGGCGTAAAGACCTTGTCTTCATGGAGACGGCGAAAAATTATCTTGATCTTGTCAGCTTCAGCGCCAGTCACAAACTGGTGCCTGCCGACCGCTGGCAGGTGTTTGAGCAGCATACGTTTCGCGGACGCGACAATGCCATGCCGGAACCGCGTGAAGCGCTCGTCGCCGATGTCACCGGCGACAAGAAAAATGATTTGATCGTGCTGGTTCACGACCGGATTCTGGTTTATCCGCAGGAGTAGTGGCCTGTTGAATCGTTAAATCGTTGCATCGGAAAAACGATTCACTACGAACGATCTTCAATTCAACTGCGGAGGGCGTGGGGCGAAGGCCTTGAATGAAAGCCCGTCCGTCGTGGTGCTACCGTTGAAAACGGAGAAGAAAAAGTATTTGGAAACCTGGTCGTAATCCGGCAGCAACGAGAAATCCATCCAGTCGCGGAAACCTTTCGGCAGCGCAGCCATCGCATCAAGTCCGCCGTCGGTCGTGGCCTGATTTTTGAACAGGGTGAAGGCGGAGCGCATGATTTCACGCTGATTTTCGTAGCCGAACAAGCCAGTGCCGGTTCCGCCAATGTGTTGCGCCGCTTCGGCGAGACCGGCGGTTTCACGCAGCGGCTTGGCTGGATTGCCGGTGCTGCGCAGATAATTTTCCAAAATTGAAGAGTCGGTGCTTATGGCCACATAACCGCTGCTGGTGGTCAGGTAAAGTGAACGCGCCGGAGCCGTTGTGCCCGTCATGCGTGGCGCGGGCAGGGGGATGCTGTAAATTTTCTTGCCAAGAAAATCACGAGGTTCCGTCGTGCCCTGTCCATACAGCAACGCCGCGACACTTTTGACGGCAGGGATGGTTTGGTCGGGATTCGATGTGGCGAACAGGAAAATGGACGGGGCGCTGTTTAGATCTGCGAGGGAACTTCCAGCGGGTGCTTTTTGATAACCGACGAAATCATCGCCCAGATTGCCGATGAGATTTTTAATTAAGTCAAAGCTCGGGTCTTTTTGCTGCGCGGTGCTGTTGGCTATCGCGATGACGCCATTGAGGCTGATCAATGCGGCGGGCGAAATATTTCCCAGCATGGTTTCCAGCGCGGCCCAGTCCTTCTGGCCGTCCACGCGCCAGCGCCAGGACTTCACCGCGTCAGCCGGCACGAACAGCGGTGCGCCCGCGTCTTTGGGCAAAGCGGCGAAGATTTTGAAAAGACCGGTGCGGTCGGCTTCCGGCACGGAAAAAAAGAAATCCACCTCCGAGCCGTCGTGCGATTCGCGGGCGGCAAAACTCGCGCTCTTCAATCCCATCGCGCCGGAGGCGGCGAGCGCCTTGTCCCACGGAATCTGCGGCATCGGGCTGGGCGCGTCGGGATTCGGCTCCGGTTGCTGAATGCCGGCGAGCACATTGAAAAAGGTTTTCGCGTTGAACCAGCCGAAATACAGCGGCGAGTTGCGGAGCTGCGCGAGTTTGTCGTCGGCAAAAATCGCATTGTCGCTCAAAGCCGGAATTGAGCCGCCAGTCAGGTGCGCGGCGATGGGTTCGACGGCCTTGATTGAATTGCCGACGATCAGCAGCGACTCAAACTGTCCGATGACGATTTCGCCGGGCTTGGCCGGCGGAGTTTCCTTGCCGAGTTCCGAGACGGGTTGGCGCTTGGGAAGCAGCCCGGCCAGCGACGCGGGAATGTCGTTGCTCGAAAGCGGCACGACGGAAAACTGGATGCCGCGAATCGTTTCCGTGCGGATCGGCTTGCCTGCGTCCGTCCATTTTTTTTGCAGCGCGACGAGATTGGTTTTCAACAAACCGCTTTTATCTTTCGCATCCAGCAGCAAAATCAGGCCGGGCAACTGGTCGCCGGTGCCGTTCCAGCCGTTTTGCGTGACGGCGAGCGTGAACTGGCCTTGCGGCAAATCCGTGAAGTCGGCAAGCTTCACGCCGAGGTCTTTTTCCACCGGTGCGACGAGCGATTCATTCCACTTGGCCATGAATTTGTCATGAAACGGTTTCATCGCCGGATCGCTCCACAAAAGCCATTGCGGCGACTGGTTCATCGCGGAACGGAGCGCCGCGCAATCCGGCGCGGTGACGACGAACAAAGTGTCCGCCGGCAAAAGATTTTCGGCGGGCGGAATTGCGGCGCGCAGGGAAGCGGCAAAGGTCAGCGACGCGATGAACGCGCCAAAAAAAATCGGGCGAAGGTTTTTTATCATAAAAAATGAAAATTTAATCGGCTAAAATATAGGTTGTTGAGGCATGGTTTGATACCAGCCTTTGGGTTGGTTCACATTTGCCAAACGAGCAGCCTGTGCTTCTTCAACCAAATGCAGATAATACTGTGCTGCTTGATTTTTTGGATCAACTCGCAAAACAGCCAGCAAGTTCTCTTTCGCCGATTCCAATTTTCCCGATTCATACTGCTCTCTGGCAGTGTCAACTGTCACAGCCTCGAAATTGTGTGACTGGCTCTGCGCGGGCTTTGCGGTTGAACAACCACTGGAGCACAAAGCCATTGAAAAGCTTAAGAAGAGAAAAAATGCGGCTTTCATTTTTCATCCACTTTGTGCTTCGTGCGGCTCGGCGGCTCGAGGTAGCGATACGGATTGTTCGGATTGTCGGCGGCGTAGGCAAACGCGTCGCGATGGTCGAGAAAGTTTTTCACGAGTTCAACCGGAATCGCAAAGCCCAGCCCTTCGCCGAACGTGATTTTCATGTTCGTCACCCCCACGACTTCGCCGGCGAGATTGAAGAGCGGGCCGCCGCTGTTGCCGGGATTAATTTGCGTGCTGGTCTGCAAATAAAGCTCGCCTTCAAGCTCGCGCGTCTTGGTGCTCAAGATACCCTGCGTCACCGTGCGTTCGAGACCGAGCGGGCTGCCGATGGCGAAAACCGGATCGCCCACGTTCAATGCATCGGAACTGCCGAGCATGATGTATTTGAACTTCGGCGCGTTTTTATCATCAATTTTCAGGAGCGCGAGATCGTGAAATTTGTTGATGGCGATGATTTTGACCTGCTTGTAAGTTTCGCGGTCAAGCTGGCCGTCGGTTTGACGATAAACTTCCACGGAAATTTCCGTCTCGCCTTCGATGACGTGAAAATTCGTGATGAGATAACCGTCCGCGTTGATGAAAAACCCCGAACCCAAACCTTCCGGCGTGCGGACCTGGACAACGGCCTCGCCGATTTGCTTGACGAGCGAACTCACGTCACGCGCGGGCGAAGCCAGCGCGTTGGCGTAATAAAATTCCGGCGCGACATTCAGCAGCGGGCTGACGGCCGGAGTTGTCGGTGCCAAAATGTCGTTCGCCTTGGAAATTTTTGTGACAGCGTTGCGCGGCACGACGAGTACGGTGTAGCCGACATCCACGACGAGGGCGTCCGGTTTCTCGGCGAGGATTTTGCCGGTGACGGCGGCTTTGTCTTTGAGCTGGATCGTGTCAGCGGACGCGACGCTCGCGGCGCAGAAAATCAGGACCGGCAATGCAAAATGTTTCTTCAACGACATTGCTAGACGATAATGGAGCATGGGAGCTTTGACAAGCGGCGCAAAATACATTTAATCAACAGGCAAAGTTTCAATTTCTGAATCGTTGAAGGCCGCGAAGACATAACTCTGTGCTTTTGGAAAAAACATTCCTGAAAGCCAAATTACCAAGTCGGATTTATCCTCAAAGTCAAGCCGCACAAACGATCCACTGCCTCCGTCTTTTTCGATGTAAGTGTCATTTTTATTCGGAATTATCCCCTTGACAAAGGGAAGTTTGAAATTGACCGTGCCGGAAAAATTTCACATTCTAAAGCATTATGCACTATTGGCTTCATGTTATCCACCGTGCCGGAGGCGACACGGCGGATTAATTCAAGGAGTCTGGCTATATGACCACAATCGGAATTTTCCTGATTATGGCCATTTTGATTTACTTTCGGCGTGGCCACAAACACTTGAAGGAAATTGGGATTATGCACTTGACAAACTTTCTGCGTCTGTCATGCTTTGGGCATGAAAACGAAGTCACCGCTTAAAGACCTAACGCTGATTCAAATAATCCTGCGCTTTGACACCGACGAAAAGGCG
>Ga0182018_10000364_pt1 | contig 59481 bp, 58 predicted proteins | sample 812P2MmetaG_FD_120490 | JGI IMG/M metagenome (GOLD analysis project Ga0182018, IMG submission 120490) | Permafrost microbial communities from Stordalen Mire, Sweden - 812P2M metaG | ecosystem: Environmental > Terrestrial > Soil > Wetlands > Permafrost | place: Sweden: Stordalen | collected... | reverse complement strand
GACGATATCTATGGATATGACGCGGAACTCGAGAAAGCGTTGGCCGCCGGTTATCCCCGTGCCTGGTAAGCGCCTTAAACAAGCCGCCCAGCATCTAACACTGGATGGGTCTGACGGGGCAATTCATTTTTGATGCGAGTGAAACAACTTCGGTGTCATCGGCGGGAAGAAAAAGCAAATCCGGCCTCCGGCGTTTGTCTCTGATTCTCCTGTTTCTGCTGGTGCCGCTGCTCGGGCACGGCGGCACAGAATCTGCGTCCGCGGCCACACACGAGTACCGGCTCCGCTTCTATCACACTCATACGGGCGAACGGCTGGATGTCGTCTATCGTCGCGGTGATCAATACATCCCCGAAGCGCTAGACGAGCTCGACCACTATCTTCGCGACCACCGTACCGGAGATGTGCGTCATTTCGATCCTCGCCTCTTCGATCTTATCTACGACCTGACCGCGTCGCTCGGCGATTCCGGTGGTGAAATCGATGTGATTTGCGGCTATCGTACGCCCTGGAGCAACGAATTCCTGCGCACGAGCAGCCCGCACACCGGCGTGGCGCAGCACAGCCTGCATATGCAGGCCGAGGCCATCGACATTCGCCTGCGTGGGATTCCGACGTCGGAATTGCGTGACGCAGCCCTGCGCCTGCGTCGTGGAGGAGTGGGGTACTATCGCAGCTCGGACTTCGTGCACGTCGATGTCGGGCGTGTGCGCCATTGGTAGTTGCTGCTTAACGCTTCAATAAACGAGATCAGTGTTGATCTTGCGAACCATCGCGCGCCGAGTGACAGAGCGCGCCTATCAGCCTCGCTAAACGTTCTACGTAAACTGCCCTGGGTCCGTTTGGATCCCGGAACTCTGAATTGCACCCGCCAAGAACGCATCCGACGGTGCCTCCCCGTCGACTGAAACCGTGGCTGGCCCCTCTCTATATATACCTTGACAAGTATATGCTATGTGGAGTATATGAAGCAAATGGAATCTGTGTTCGAAGTCATTGCGGAGCCGAACCGCCGCGCGATATTGGGCCTCCTGGTCTCGTCACAACAGTCGGTGGGGGAGATCGAGCGTCGGCTTCATATGCCGCAGCCGACCGTGTCCAAGCACCTGCGAGTGCTGCGCCAGGCCGGTTTCGTGGAATCCACGGTGGACGCACAGCGCCGTCTCTACCGGCTGAAACCCGAACCACTTCAGGAGCTGGATGCCTGGCTGGCTCCGTTCCGCCGGTTCTGGTCCGCTCACGTCGATGCTCTCGAACGCCACCTCGACCGCATGGATCAAGGTTCGCATAGATCAACAACACCAACAAAAAAACCAAGGAGAAGACGACGCGGCCCAAACCGCGAAGGTGACAAAGGAGAAACCAAATGAAAATCAAAATGACCAGCGTATACGTGGACGACCAGAACAAGGCCCTGCGCTTCTATACGGAGGTCCTCGGGTTCACAAAGAAGACGGACTTTTCGCAGGGGCCATATCGCTGGCTGACCGTGGCCTCGCCCGAGGAGCCGGACGGCACTGAGCTGCAGCTGGCGCTGAACAACAACCCGGCAGCCACAGCATATCAGCAGGCGCTGTTTCAACAAAACCAGCCCGCGGCCATGTTCTTCTCCGACGACGTGCAGGCCGAATACGAGCGTATGAAGGGCTGCGGCGCCGAGTTCACCATGCCACCAACGGATGTGACGGCCTCGAAGATCGCCATGCTCAAGGACACCTGCGGCAACCTCATCCAGTTGACGCAGCTGAGGCGCTGGTAGGGCGGACGGTGAGCGGATGATCCAGGCTGACGTAAGGAGAAGAAGGTGACCGATCGCGAGCAGTACATACCGGGTCCGGCCAGCGGGGCGCAGGTACGAAAAGACCGGGGAGAAAACGGTAAAGAGAAAGACAAGTGGACGCTCATTCTCGTCAGAGAACTCCACCACCCGCCGCAAAAAGTCTGGCAGGCGCTTACCGACCCGGCGCATCTGCGCGAGTGGGCTCCCTTCAACGTTGATGGGAGCCTGGGTACGGTTGGAACGGTGAATCTCACCTGGGTGGGAAGGCCCACGCCGCTGGAAACAAAAGTGACGCGAGCCGACGCTCCCAAGGTGCTGGAGTACAGCGATATCCGGTGGGAACTCGAGGCCTCTGGTGGCGGCACGCGCCTGACGCTGTGGCACAGTATCGATCGCCGCTTCATCTCGTGGGGCGCCGCGGGCTGGCACATCTCCTTCGATGTCCTTGAGCGATTCCTAGCGGGTAAGCCACTTGGACGAATCGTCGGCGCCGACGCCATGAAGTTCGCCGGCTGGCAACGGCTGAACGCCGAGTACGCCAAGCAGTTCGGTGTTGAAACGCCCAGTTGGTCGCCTCCAGCTCAAAAGTCGTGAATCGCGGCGGATGAAGCGCGGAAGCGCTCTCCCTTTCTCGGAGGATAAATGGAGCGCAAATTAGTTATGAAGGAAGCCACCAAACGTTCGATTTTTCGCTGGATTCACATCATCTTCAGCATTCCGATACTCGGTTACATTTATAGTCCGTTTGAAAAACTTCCAGACTATGCCCCCGCAACTCGGTTTGTCTTTCTTCCAGGGATGGTCCTTACGGGATTGTGGATGTGGAAAGGCCATTTCCTTCGACGACTTATTTCGAAGAGATCGGCCCAGTGATTTGCATGGAATGGGTGGCCCTCGATAAGAGCGAAGGCCACCCGTCCGATATCACCCGTCTTTGGGCTACTCGGCGGTTGTCGGATCGATCATTGATTTGACTTCCGAGACACGGTTCGCCGGGAAGCCTCCTCGTTCCGCGTGTTCTCGAACCGTCTTTTCGTCCGGGGCAATATAGATGCAATAAATCTTGTCCGCGGTTACGTAGCTGTGCAACCACTGGATCGTCGGTCCAAGTTTATTGAGAAGACTGCAGGATTTCTGCGATATAGCCCGGACTTGGTCCTGCGTCGCGTTTCCAATTCCCGGAAGGTCGCGCTCGATGACGTATTTGGGCATGCCGTTATCCTTTCTTTTTTTCTGTGATCAGCGGCAAGCACAAAGAGGGAGGCGAGCGCCTGCCGCCGTTCCCGCCCTCCCGATTTGTCTTTCCGTCGCCACGCCTACGAGGACACACAGTGTGAGCAGAGGTCTCCCTGGCAATCTATTCCCCTGCGCAAGTCACCTGATTGTTCCAGTCCACGTAGGCCCCCTGAGGGTTGGCTCTCCAGGCCCAGACGTGCAGCTCGAAGAACGCAGGTATGTTGAAGCGGTTGGGGCTATCGACGAATTGGAAGACCTGGCCGTCCAGCACCGGAGGGTTGTTGTCATGACTCTTTAGCCAGGCTTTGGCAAAGACTATGAACTCGACGCCCACCAATTGCATGCCGCCGTTCGATGGCTCGTAGATCAGGGCTTGCGGGTGTGCGGCGTCAATCTCGCCCGCGGTGAGCAGCGCGCCGCTGACGTAGTGCACGCCCATGGCACCGTGGTCCGATCCGGTAACGCAGCCGAGGAAAGGCGCGTAGCCGGCCGCGGTGGCGGCATTGACGTTGATGTACTGCTGCGTGCCGGCGCGTACGAGTTGCACGAGATTAGACGAGCTGGAGGTGGAGTCCTGTTGCATTTCATGCTGTGCCAGGGCAAAGGACGAAAGTGCCAGGACGGCAATAAACAGCACACACCTCGTGATAAACGCTTTGGTTTTCATTTTGTTCTCCTTTTGTGAGCGCAAATTGAAGATTCCTCCCAATCGGAACTTCTTGTGCTCTATCTCTAACAGCGCAATGGCGGCGCAAATCTGATCATGGGTTACAAATATTTCGCCTCGAGGCAGAATTCTGGCTCGGCAGGACCTTGTGCGCTCTGGTTGACATCCGACGCGGACATGGCTACGCTAACTCGCAAACGCTTCCCTTGAGGCCTCTTTTGGGGCAGACCTCTACAAACGAAATTACGAAGCTTCTGCACAACTGGCAGGGTGGTGACCGCGCCGCGCTCGATGCTTTGGTGCCAGTGGTTTATAAAGAACTGCATCGCCTGGCGCACTGCGAACTGCGAAAGGAGCGTCCGGACCACACTCTGCAGAGCGCAGCGCTAGTGCATGAGGCTTATTTCCGGTTGCTTGGGCAGAAACCCCCGCAGTGGGAGAGTCGCACCCATTTTTTCGCAATCGCAGCCCAACTTATGCGCCAGATCCTGGTGGACTACGCTCGCCGCCGTCGCGCCTCCAAACGTGGCAGCGGTGTCTGCATGCTCACACTGGACGACGCCATGGCCCTGCCCCAGCGCAAGGATAAAGATGTGGACGTCATCGCGGTCGACGATGCCCTCAATGCCCTTGCTGAGATCGATCCGCGGCAGAGCCGCGTAGTGGAGTTGCGATTCTTTGCCGGCCTTTCGTTGGAGGAAACCTCTGAGGTGATGGGGATCGCGACCGCGACCGTGCAGCGCGACTGGACTGCGGCCCGTGCCTGGTTGCATCGGGAGATTTCCCGGAGACCCATTTCCCGGAGACCCAGGACATGACCTCGCAACGTTGGGAACGGACCAAAGAAATCCTGGAGCAAACGCTGCGCCTGGCTGCCGACGAACGGCAAGCCTATCTCGAGGCGGCGTGTGGTTCGGATGTCGATCTGCGCAGCGAAGTGGTGTCTTTGATCGCTTCCCACGAGGAGGCCGGAAGCCAGTTTCTGCGTGCAGCCGCGCCGGATGTTCTGCGGTTGGCCCCACCCCGCACCCTCCACTCTGGCACGAAGCTCGGACCGTACGAGATTGTCGAACTGCTGGGCGCCGGCGGAATGGGCGAGGTATACCGGGCGCGGGATGCACGGTTAGATCGCATGGTTGCGATCAAGATTCTCCCCGCAGCATTCTCGGCAGACAGGGATCGGCTGCAGCGCTTCGCGCAGGAAGCACGCTCAGCCTCCGCTCTCAACCACCCTAATATCATCACCATTTACGAACTCGGACAGGACGGTCCCACTCACTACATTGCGATGGAGTTGGTAGAGGGGAAGACGCTGCGCCAGTTGCTTGTCTCCGGATTGCTGCCAATACGAAGAACAATTGAAATCGCGGCGCAGGCCGCCGAAGGGCTGTCCAAAGCCCATGAAGCGGGCATCGCCCATAGGGATCTGAAGCCCGAGAATCTGATGGTTTCTCACGATGGATTGGTCAAAATCCTCGACTTTGGGGTGGCGAAGCTTTCCTCGCCCAGTGAAGAGCCGCCAGATCGGCGCTCTACGTCTGGAGGGTTGACGGCAGCCGGCCAGGTTCTGGGAACCGTGGGATACATGTCACCGGAGCAAGCCGGCGGTCAGGGTGTGGATTTCCGGTCTGACCAGTTTTCGTTCGGCTTGGTGCTCTACGAGATGGTAACCGGAAAGCGCGCCTTTGAGAGACAGACGGCAGCGGAGACATTGGTGGCCATCCTCCGGGAACGGGTCGAACCGATCGGACTGCAAAACCGCGACGCCCCCGCTCCGCTGTGTTGGGCTATCGAAAGGTGCCTGACGAAAGAGGCCGATAAGCGCTACGTCTCTACCCGAGATCTCGCGCGAGAACTTGCAGTCATTCGCGATCGCTTCTGGGAGAAGCCGGTTAAGCAGGCGGAAACCCGCCCAGCCAATCTTCCTGTGCAGCGGACCGGTTTTGTAGGGCGCGAGAAGGAGGTCGCTGCCGCCCAAGAACTCCTGCTGCGTCAGGATGTGCGCATGGTCACGGTCACGGGTCCAGGCGGGATCGGCAAAACACGCCTCGCGGGGCAGGTGGCGAGTGGCATGGTTGAGCACTTTCCAGGCGGCATTCATTTTGTTCCGCTGGCTTCGCTAAACGATCCGGGCCTAATCGCTTCCGTGATCGTTCAGACGTTGGGGATCCGAGAGGCGGGAGGTCAGTCGCCGCTCGAAATACTCAAGGCGAACCTGCAGGATTCATTGTGCGCACCAATGTTGCTCCTGCTCGACAACTTCGAGCATCTGGTTCCGGCCGCGCCTACCGTGGCAGAACTGCTGGTCGCAGGTCCCAATCTTAAAATCCTGGTAACGAGCCGCGCAGCGCTGCACGTGTACGGGGAACATGAATTTCCGGTGTCGCCGCTGGCTCTGCCGGATTCGCGATCCAAGCCCTCAGTGGAGATCCTGTCACAATGCCCTGCGGTCGCGCTGTTCGTCCAGCGCGCCGCCGCGGTGAAGCCGGATTTTGAACTGAACCCCGAAAATGCATCCACCGTCGCCGAGATTTGCGCCCGGTTGGATGGCCTGCCCCTGGCGATCGAATTGGCAGCCGCCCGCGTCAAAGTCCTTTCGCCGTCTTTAATGTTGACGCGGCTGGCGAGCCGGTTGCAGCTCCTGACGGGCGGCGCGCGCGATATGCCGCTCCGGCAGCAGACGCTTCGCGCCGCTATTGATTGGAGCTACGATCTCCTGACCGCCGCCGAACAGAAGCTTTTCCGGAGATTATCGGTGTTCGTGGGCGGATGCACACTGGAAGGTGCGGAAGCTGTTTGCAACGCCAAAGGCGATCTCGACCTGGACCCGCTCGATGGTATGGCATCCCTGCTGGACAAAAGTCTGGCGCAGGAGTTTGAGCCAGTCCAGGCTGAATCGCGGTTCGTGATGCTGGAAACGATTCGCGAGTATGCTCAGGAAAAACTGGAGGCCAGCGGGGAGATGCCCCTGACGAAGCGGGCCCATGCCGCCTACTGCCTGGTGCTGGCGGAAGAAGAGGCTATCGAGCAGTACGGAGCGGAAGGGACGAATTGGTCGGAACGCTTCGCGCGCGAACATGATAATTTTCGCGCGGGCCTGGAGTGGCTTCTAGAAACCGGAGATGCAGAGTGGGGCCTGCGGCTCGGGACAGCGCTGTTTCGCTTTTGGGAGATTCGCGAGTATCTCGCCGAAGGCAGAGACCAGCTGAACAAACTGCTGAAACTCGCAGGAGCAGCAGGCCCCACGAAGGCACGGGCACGCGCGCTCTTTGCCGCTGGAGTGCTCGCCGGCGAGCAGGGAGATTACGCCTCGGCGGATAAGCTCATCAACGAAAGTCAAGACATCGCTCTTCAGTTGGGTGACAAAAAGGGTGTCGCCGTCTCTCTAAACGCGCTTGCCGTCTTCGCTCGCGACGGGGGCGATGTCGAAAGGGCGCATATCTTGTTCGAAGCAACTCTTGGGTTGTGGAGAGAACTTGGCGACCAGAAGGCCGTCGCTCGGGCTCTCAGTAACCTGGCCAATGTCCTCAAGTTGCAGGGAGACTATGACCGCGCCAACGTCCTGCACGTAGAATGTCTTTCGATCTTCCAGGGACTGGGAGATCGGACAGGCGTCGCCTGGTCGCTAAACTATCAGGGGGATGTCGCACGTGAGCATGGTGATACTGCCGCCGCGCGGGCATTGTATGAACAAGGACTGGGAATATTTCGGGAACTCAGTGACCGCTGGGGCATTGCTGGCACGCTCGCTGATCTGGGGAACTTGGCGAGAGAAGAGCGAAATTATTCCGGTGCGCGCTCACTCTACGGGGAAAGCATTAAGCTTTTCCAGGAGTTAGATCATAAACGCGGAGTTGCGCGCCTGATCGAGTGCTCCGCGTGCTTGGCGGCTGCTCAACTCGATGCCGAGCGTTCGCTGCGGTTGGCAGGCGCCGCCGCTGGGTTGCGCCAAAACATTGGCGCTCCGCTCACGCCGGCGGAACAAGCCAAACTGCAGGTAAGTCTGCAACCGGCGCGGGAGGCGTTGACCTACACGGTCGGTACGCAGGCCTGGTTAGCAGGTTGGGCGTTGCCCGTCGAGAAAGCTGTTGGTGAGGTGCTGACGCCCGAGACTTCATCTCCCTAGCGTTAGTGGTGCGTAAGCTGTTGCACTTGATCTTTGGGTGGTGCGTAGGTGTTGCACTTGATTTTGGGTGGCGCAGCGGTTTACCGCTGCGATAGCCGCACTATTTAAATAAGGCTTCAGCCGCTGAGGGCGTGGCTTTCGCTCAAAACGCCTGGTCGAGGCGCTGATGGCGAAAGAAACTCGCCAATGGGAAGCGTTCAACCAGCGCTTATCCAGCTACTGTCGGGTCGAGAAGTCGCCGCACAGCGGAGATGCGGTTGGCAGGAATGCCCACCCGTCTGGCGTGCTCCTGGATGGTTGCTTCGTCCGGAGCGAGGTATATGCAGTACACCTTGTCGCCGGTTACGTAGCTATGGAGCCACTGGATCTCGGGACCCATTGCTTTTAGAACACTGACCGACTTCTGAGACATTTCCCGCAATTGGGTTTCGGATAGACTACCGGCTCCCGGGACTTCGCGTTCGATGACGAATTTGGGCATGGGCACCCCCTGACGTGCACCGATGCTAGCATGCAGATGGAGCGGCTTCAAGACGCCAGGACCCGGAAGCGTCTCGATCCGCGAATTGTGACTGAGAAACAAAAAGTAGGGAGGTCGCCGTGGATATTCGATCGCTTCAGAAGCCGTTGAAAGAGCAATACCGCAATGACCCAGATGCTTCGAAAATCAAAATGCGTGCAAAAGGCGGACAGACGGATGTTCCGGTGGCATGCTCCGTCGATATCGGACGTGCCATCTACCAGGCCGAAGCGCACAGCGGAGTTGGAGGCGCCGGTGCCGGCGCCTGTTCGGGTGACCTTTTGCTTGGCGCTTTGGCAGCTTGCGCGCAGATCACCTGTCAGATGGTGGCCGCGGCGATGGGCATACCGGCCGAGCGCATTGAGGTCATCGTGGAGGGAGACTTGGATCTCCGAGGTACACTCGGCATATCAAAAGACGTCCCGGTGGGCTTCGAAAGCATTCATCTTAATTTCGATGTTGTTGCGCCCAAGGCAACCCCGGAACAACTGCGGGCATTGCAGGAGAAAACAGAACAGTATTGCGTGGTGATGCAGACCCTAATGCGGCCTCCAAGTCTGCAAACGAAGTGGCTTGGTCACGACTGAATGCAGATCGCGCGGGTGGCCCATTCAAGCCTGGTTTTGGCTTGAGTGGGGCACTTCTACAGCTCGACAGAAGCTTTCACTGGCGGAGGTTGCAGGTCACGCATGAGCGCAGCTGAATTAGTTGCGAGAGTGGAACTATATATGAAAAAGCCCGTCCCGGAAGAATCTGCCTCCGCATTCATCGCCTCTGGATTCATCGATGAGAAGATCAAGCAACTTGGTGACTGGCGCGGGAAGACGCTTGCGAAAGTGCGCGCAATCATACACGCGGCAGACCCTGAGATCGTTGAAGAGTGGAAGTGGAGGGGAACTCCCGTCTTTTCCCACGGCGGCATCGTCTGCACGGGAGAGACGTACAAGAACGTCGTGAAGATGACATTTGCCAAGGGAGCTGCGTTGAACGACCCTTCCGGTCTATTCAACTCCAGCCTCGACGGGAATGTCAGGCGCGCCATCGACATCCACGAAGGCGAAAAGGTCGATGAGGCCGCGTTGAAGGATCTCATCCGCGCTGCAGTGGCCCTCAATCTCAAGGGCAAGCTCAAGCCCAAGTCGAAGTCCAAGCCCCAGCAAGCGAACAGCAAGCGGGTCGACTAGCTTCATCGCAGCCGGTCATATCTCCTCCCATAGGGCAAGAGCTTCGGCACCTGCTTCATAGGCTTATTGCGGGTACCAGTCGAGCAACCGCACTTCGATTCCAGTTCCTTCCAGCCCTTTCTTGAACACGGCAAGATCGGAGCCACGATAGTGATAAGGAATCACGACCTTCGGATGGAATGCCTTCACCGCGTCCGCCGCTTCCTCGGGAGGCATGGTGTATGGCAGATTCATGCAGACGAAAGCCACGTCGATGTTCTTCAGGGCGCGCATTTCCGGAATACCCTCCGTGTCACCGGAGAAGTAAAAGCGTACGCCGCCGTACGTGAGCACGTATCCGTTGCCGCGTCCCTTGTCATGGAAGGATTTGCCGGGAGCCGGGCCGCGCGTGAGGTTATAGGCGGGGATCGCCTCAATGGTCCAGCCCTGCCACCTTTTGGTTTCACCATTCGCAATCGGCTTGGCCGCCGTGACCGTCGCCACTACAGCGGGCGGGGCCATGATCTCCGTTCCGGGTTTGCTGATTGCGGCGATCGAAGCCGGGTCCATGTGGTCGCCGTGAATGTCGGTAATCAAAATGAGATCCGCTTTCGATGACGGGAAATTCGCAGGTTTGGCCGGGTCGAGGTAGATAACTTTTCCTCCCGCCTCGATCAGTGTGCTGGCATGATAGAGCGGAGCGATCTTCACGTCTCCCGCCGAAGTTGTGAACGTCTGCGGGACGGCCGCGGCATAGGCAAAACCCGACATAACGAAGAAAGAGCAAAGCAGCGTTAGAAGTATTTTCATCTCAACCTCATAAAAACTTTCCAGCACAATTTTAAGGCCGGCGAGCCCTTTGCGGGCCTCAAACGAGGGACAAAATAAAAATAGTTCTCCTGCGACCGCTTCCGGCTCCTTGTCATCTAACCAACCCTTAAAGAGCAGGTCGGGGTCGGCTTGCCTTACAATGTGTGATTCGTCCAATCGCCCCTTCCAGACCGGGAGCGCCACATGCCTGCTGCGGAAAAGACCGTTACGTTTCCTGTCGTATCTTCTGACGACGTTTCCCACGATGCTCACGGCCAAGTTCACGGCCGAGGTCACGACCAAGTTCCGCGCGAACTGATGCACCGGTTGGCCGATGCGCGCCGCCGCAGCGATGCACTTTTCAATGTGGTGCGCCCCAGCTCTCTCTATGAGCGGCCGATTCCGGAGCGTCATCGCATCATCTTCTATGTGGGACACCTCGAAGCGTTCGATTCGAACTTGCTAAGCGAACGCGCCCTCGGGCTGAAGAGCGTTCACCCTGAATATGACCGCCTGTTTGCCTTCGGCATCGATCCGGTTGGCGGCGGACTGCCCACCGACCTGCCATCGGACTGGCCGTCGCTGGATGCGGTCCGCGATTACGTGAGCACGGTGCGCGGCGCTCTCGACAAACATCTTGAGAGAGTGATTCAGAAGGTAATTCTCGAACCAAATTCCGCGACGGGCAATGGCTTTCCGCTGTCCATGCTGCTTAACGTCGCGGTTGAGCATCGGCTGATGCATATCGAAACGCTCTCCTACATGCTGCATCAGTTGCCGCTCGATATGAAAGTTCGGGAAAAAGTCCGGGAACTCGACCCATCCCATCCAGCGGGTCCGCCCGTCGCCCACGGGATGGTCTCCATTCCTTCTGGCATCGTGACCCTGGGTCTTCCGCGGGGGAGCCAATCCTTTGGCTGGGACAATGAGTTCGAAGCTCATGACGTGGAAGTTCCCGCATTCGAGATTGATCGATACAAGGTGACAAACCGGCAGTATCTCCAGTTCATGGCGGCTGGCGGCTACGAAACTCGCGCTCTCTGGAGCGACGACGACTGGGAGTGGAAGACGAGTCATCAAATTTCTCATCCGCTGTTCTGGAAGAAGGCAGGAGACGGCTGGCTCTGCCGTACCATGTTTGACGAAGTGCGCATCGACGAAGTGTCGGACGAAGTATCGCTGGACTGGCCTGTGTATGTGAGCCAGGCTGAAGCGGCGGCTTATGCGCGCTGGGCGGGGAAGTCGCTCCCGACCGAGGCGGAGTGGCAGCGCGCTGCCTATGGTACCCTCGACGGCGAGACAATATCCTACCCGTGGGGGAACGAGCCGGCCGATTCCGGCCGCGGCAATTTTAATTTTTATGGTTGGGATCCCGTGCCGGTGAATTCGTTTCCAGAAGGCCAAAGCGCTTTCGGCGTTCACGATCTTTTGGGCAACGGCTGGGAGTGGACTTCCACCGTCTTCGGTCCGTTTCCTGGCTTCGCGCCGTTTCCGTTCTATCGCGGATACTCGGCTGATTTCTTTGACGGCAAGCATTTTGTAATGAAGGGCGGTTCGGCTCGCACCGCCGCGTGCATGCTGCGGCCCACGTTCCGCAACTGGTTCCAGGCCCATTACCAATACGTGTACGCGGGTTTTCGCTGCGTCCGCCACTGATTGACGAGCATTAGATTAGCGAGCATTATTTGTCGACTTCACGATCGAGGGATTCACATGCTGATTCATGCGATTACGACCAATGCCGCTTACGAATTCGCTTCCGAAGTGCGCGCCGGCCTTACCCGGACAGGACAGAAAGAACTCCCCTCGAAGTATTTGTACGACGACGTGGGCTCGGCGCTCTTCGAAGTGATCAGTCATCTCCCCGAGTACGGGCTTACGCGAGCCGATGAACGCTTGCTGCGCCGGCACGCGTGCGATATTGTGGACCGCCTGGACTCTCCCGTCGCAGTGGCCGAACTGGGCAGTGGCAGTGGCAAAAAAACGCGCTGGATCCTGGAGGCGCTCAGTCGCCGGGAACGCACATTTTATTATCCGGTCGAAATATCCCGCTCCGCTTTGGCCATGTGCGAGCGTGAGCTCAGCGACATTGATTCCATCAGCATCGTAGGTTTTGAGCGCGAATATCTTGATGGCTTGCTCGAAATTGCGGCGCAACGGCAGCTCGGTCAACACCTGTGCGTGCTGTTTCTGGGGAGCACCATCGGGAATTTCGATCGTCCCGCCGGACTTGAATTCCTGGCGGAGGTTCGGCGCATTCTCGAGCCGGGCGATTCGCTTCTTCTAGGCACGGACTTGGAAAAGCCAACCACACAGTTGCTCGATGCCTATGACGACGAACTGGGAGTGACCGCTGCTTTTAATCTCAACCTGCTCGCCCGCATTAATCGGGAGCTCGATGCCGACTTTAACTTGGACGAATTCACCCACGTCGCCAGAATTAATCACCAGACTCGAAGCGTCGAAATGCACCTGCAATCGCTGCGACGGCAGACGGTGCGCATCCCCGCCGCGGATCTGCGCGTCGAGTTTTTGGAGGGCGAGACCATCTGGACCGAGAGCAGCCACAAATATTCGGCGGAAGAGGCTTTCCAGATGGCGCGTGAGGTCGGCTTCCGCTGCCACGCACAGTGGATTGATGAGCAGTGGCCCTTTGCGGAAAACCTGTTTTTCGCGGAATAGCGTTATCATTCTCTTGTAAACAGACGGAGGAATCGATGGCGAAAAAATGTACCCACCTTGATCAGATCAAAATAACGCAAACCGACAAGCACGTGTGTGAAGACTGCGTGAAGACTGGCGATACGTGGGTCCACCTGCGTATGTGCATGATCTGCGGACATGCGGCCTGCTGCGACTCGTCGAAGAACAGGCATGCGACCAAGCACTTCCACCACACTAAACATCCACTCATGCGCTCGATCGAGCCGGGAGAATCTTGGATCTGGTGTTATGTCGATGAGATCGAAGCCGGCGACGTGGCAGCCTGAGCGCGGACAGGATTCAGGCGGACTGTCTCGCGGCCCGTCTCAACGCGAGCGATAATTTGCGCGACCAGATCGCAAATTTCCGTGTCTAAGCCTCTATACTTGGTCTCTATACCTGGGGTCTGTACCTAAATTCTGTAGCCGCGCAAGCGAACTCGGTCGTTAGTCGCTGGTCGTTGGTGAACAACTTCTTGCTAACGACAAGCGAACAACGACCATCGACTGTTTTGCGCCGCGCTCCTGAAATTCGTTTTTTTCACCAAGGCAAAGACTAAGACCGATCATGGCGAAACCGATTTTGCTGAGTGTCGATGATGACTCCGACGTTTTGCGTGCGATCGAGCGCGACCTGCGCTCGCAGTACGGAGCGGAATATCGCGTCATTGGGAGCGATTCTCCGGAGTCGGCGCTGGAATTGTTGAAGCAGCTCAAGGTGCGCAATGACAGCGTGGCTCTCTTGCTCGCCGACCAGCGCATGCCGAAGATGGACGGGGTCGCCTTTCTGCAGGAAGCCAGGCACGTTTTTCCGGATGCCAAGCGCGCACTGCTCACCGCCTACGCCGACACCAGCGCTGCCATCAGTGCCATCAATCAAGCCAGCATCAATTACTTTTTCCTGAAGCCGTGGGATCCGCCGGCTGAGCATTTGTATCCGCAACTGAATGACTTGCTCGACGATTGGCAAGCTTCCTATCGCCCGGCCTTTGAGGGGATTCGCGTGCTGGGCACACGCTGGTCGCCGCGGTCTTATGAGTTGCGCGATTTTCTGGCGCGCAATCGCGTTCCCTATCAGTGGATCGATGTGGAATCTTCCGCCAATGATCCGGAAACCAAGCGTCTCCTTGAGGCTCTCGGCCCGGACGCCGCCGATCTTCCCGTTACACTCTTTCCGGACGGAACCAAGCTGCTAGAGAGCCTGCCGGCCGACGTAGCGCAAAAAGTTGGCTTACGTACTCGCGCGCAAACTGATTTTTACGATTTGGCAATTGTCGGTGGAGGGCCCGCGGGTCTTGCGGCCGCCGTTTATGGCGCCTCCGAAGGCCTGAAAACCGTAATGATCGAGCGCGAAGCACCGGGCGGTCAGGCAGGCATGAGTTCGCGGATTGAGAATTATCTCGGATTCCCATCAGGGCTCAGCGGTAACGATCTGGCCCGGCGAGCGGTAGCCCAGGCGAAGCGTTTTGGAGTGGAAATTCTTTCGCCGCAGGAGGTGGTTGGCGTGCGCACCGAAGGCTCGTATCGCATCATCAAGTTGGGCGACGGCAGTGAGATCTCCTGCCACGCATTGATGATCGCAAGCGGATTGCAGTGGCGGCGGCTGGATGCTCCGGGAATCGATAAACTGCAAGGCGCCGGTGTCTACTACGGCGGAGGCGCGACGGAGGCACTGTCTTGCAAGGGCGAAATCGTCTACGTGGTGGGTGGGGCAAATTCCGCTGGCCAGGCAGCCATGAACTTCGCCCGCTATGCGGAACGCGTCGTTATGCTGGTGCGCGGAAGTTCTCTGGACAGCACCATGTCGCAGTATCTGATCGATCAGATCAAAGAAACGCCCAACATTCAGGTGTGGGCCCATGCCGGCGTTGTCGAGGCGCATGGCGAATCGCACCTGGAAGAGATTTCCGTGCTCTGTTCAGACACCAACAAACTGGAGCGCGTCCCGGCCAGCGCCATGTTTATCTTCATCGGCGCCCTGCCCCGTACGGACTGGCTCGGAGATCTTGTCGAACGTGACGAGAGGGGATTTCTTCTGGCGGGTCCCGACCTTATCCGCGATGGACAACGCCCCAAGGGATGGACCCTCGACCGGGATCCATTCCTGCTGGAGACAAATATTCCCGGCATTTTTGCCGTGGGTGATGTGCGGCATGGTTCGGTGAAGCGCGTGGCTTCGGGCGTAGGCGAAGGATCGGTCGCCGTGCAGTTCATCCATCAGTATTTGAGCAAGGTATAAATGATCGAAAATACAGAACTGCTTCGCGTCCCGGTGTTCGCCGACTTGCCGGACGATCAGATCGCCTGGTTCATCAGCCAGTCGGAGGAACGCCACTACAAGGCCGGCGATACCTACTCGCACCAGGGCGATCCCGCCGACGCGATGTTTGTGATTCTTGAGGGGCAGATTGAGATGCGGGGAGAGTTGGGCGGCGAAACCGTCGCATTTCCCTTAAAGGCCGGAGACGTCACCGGAGCGCTTCCGTTTTCGCGGATGAAGCAGTTTACAGTGACAGCACGGTCAGTCACCGACAGCCGCGTCGCACGATTTCCCGCCGCGCGATTTCCGGATCTGGTTCAGAAGATGCCGGAGTTGGCCCAGCGTCTGGTTGGCCTGATGTCCGACAGGATCCGCGAAACCACTCGCATCGAACAACAGAGAGACAGATTGGCCGCTCTCGGTAAGCTGTCCGCGGGACTCGCGCATGAGTTGAACAATCCTGCTTCCGCCGCCAAACGCGCCACCAGCCAACTGCGCGACATCCTGAAGAAAATCAAGGACGCGAGTCTCGAGCTGGGGAGGCGCGATCTCACCTCCGCTCAGAAGGCGGAAATCGAGAAACTGGAAACCTCGCTCATCCAGCGCGATGAGCCTCCGCCCGATGCACTCACCGTCAGCGACCTGGAAGAGCAGGTTGATTCTTTGTTGCGTAGTCACGGCCAGAACGACCTGTGGCAACTGGCGGCCGATCTGGCGCGGAAGAACGCCAAACCGGCGGTGCTGGAATCATTGTTCGCGGCCCTCGATGCCGACACTGCCCGAGCAGCTCTGGTGAGGATCGGCGCTTCGCTTGAGATCGCGAGCCTGCTGAATGAAATCGAAAGCAGCACGTCGCGTATCTCCGATTTGGTCGGTGCGATTAAGGAATACACGCACATGGATCAGGCGCCGGTACTGAATGTCGATATTGTGAAGAGCCTGGAAACCACGCTGACTATCCTGAATCACAAGCTCAAACGCGGAGTGGTGGTAAAGCGCGACTACCAGGGCAAGCCGCTCCTCGTAAATTCATTCGGCAGCGAGCTCAATCAGGTCTGGACCAACATTATTGACAATGCCATTGACGCCATGGGCGGAAAGGGCGAGCTCCGAGTTCGAACCTATCGCGATGATGCCTGCGCCGTAGTTGAGATCGGCGACAACGGCCCTGGAATTTCGCCTGAGGTCGAGCCGCACATCTTCGAACCTTTCTTCACGACCAAAGGAGTAGGGGAGGGAACCGGACTGGGCTTGGACGCGGTTCAGCGCATAGTGAGAAAGCACAGGGGCAGCATTCAAGTCACATCGGAGCCCGGCGACACACGCTTTCAGGTGTGGCTCCCGCTAGCGGAATCCACGGTGCCCACCGAGAAAAATCACAAGTAAAAAGAGGAGCAGGTTTGAATTTGCTTTGAAGGGTCGCGGCTTCACAGGCTGCGGAAAAAGTCGTGTAGAGACGGGGCTCACCCCGTCTAACGCCAGCAGAAAACTCTGGTTCGAAGGGTTTTGAAAGGGCACGGCTTCAGCCGCGCCGTAAGTGCCGCATCCTTTCATCGCGGCTATACAGGCTGTGGAAAAACTCGTTGTTGCACTTGATTTTGGGTGGCGCAGCGGTTCACCGCTGCGGTAATTGCACTATTCTGAATAAGGCTTTAGCCGCTGAGGGACGGCAATTTTCAAACTGCACCACTGCCGAGATTTCCTAAGGCAGCAAACCGAACACGCCCACTCCCGTCGTGGTCCCGACATACACCTTGCCGTTCGCAATCGTCGGGGTAATGAACTTGTTCCCCTCTCCAAAGTGGTCGCGACCGCTGGCCGCCTGATTCGAGTTATATAACTCCACAGCAAGGTTGTTTGCACTGTAGGCAAATAGCACGGCTGGCGAGGTATTCTCCGCGGCCCACAAAATCAAATTCTGCGGCGAATCCCCGGAGATACTCGGCGATGTCCCGGGAAAAGGAAAGACTGTGGCCGTCTTGGATGCAGGCGTCGGGTTCAGCATGCCGTTGGCATTGAACGAGAACGCCTTGATAGAGTCATTAACGGCGCCGTAATAGATTGTTTTTCCGTAGAACACGGGCGTCGAGAACACGCCTCCTGCCAGTGCACCCGTCAGCTCCTGATAAATCTGACTATTGTTGTTCGGATTAAACTTCCCCATGTTCAAACGATCGACCAGATAGATGTTCTTATCCTTGCCAGCCCCCACAATGAGGTAGTGCAGCACTCCGCTGGAGTCTTTGAAATTCGGCACCACCATCGCGCCCCCCGACCCCAGATCCTCATCCACGGCAGATTCGCTCACCGTGTTATACATGTTGAAGTAGTCGGTGACCGCCAGTTGGTTCTTCTTGATCGAGAGCTTCACCATGGCGTTGCCATAATCGCCGTCTACTGGAAACCCGATGGCATTCAGGTTCGTGTCAGCCGTTCCATTCGCGTCCAGAAAGTAAATGCTGCCATCCGGGTCAGCCGTCGGCCCCGAGGCCGCCCAGATTGCGCCGCCATTACCGTTCGGTGTCACGTTGAGCACCGATTGCTGCGCCAGAGTCGTCTCGTTGTAACTGATGATCCATCCCGTATAAGGACGATCATCGCAATGAGAGGCCCACGTCGTATATACCACGTGGTTCACCAGTAACAGCGCTGCGCGCTCTTTATACTGTTTGGGATCAAAAACAACGTACCCGCCTTGGCTGTTATCGCCAGTCCCCGGATACTTCGCCGCAATAGTCACCGGCCCAGCGAACTCTTCCGCGCCGGTAGTTATGTCGAGCGCATGTAGCCGCTGATGGTAGTTAGAACTCGCGTCCTTACTCATAGCAACCAGATAGATGGTTCCATGCGGTCCCGCCGAAAGATCAATCACCGGAGTAGAAGTAATTCCGATATCCGGCGTAACTTGTCCGCAGCCACGGTTATCCGAGGGGGTTTCGTTCGCAGCGAGCGCAGTCACCTGCCAGAGAACCGATCCGCTGTCCGCGTCAACTCCGTACACCGTGTCATGTTCACTGGCCACAAATAGCACGTTGTGGGAGCCTTTTCCCGGAATGCTCACATCGGGGACGTATAAAAGCTGTGCATCTACCAGGCCATCCGTAGGAATAACAAATAATTTGCCGAATGTGGTGGAATTGACGTTCTTGAGCGTGAGCGTGGTTTCACTTGTGTTCCATCCCGTGCGTAGGCTGTCGTTATGATAGGTAAGGACGCCGGTAAATTCCAATGCGGCCCCCACTGATATTTCACGATGCAAGATCAGCATCGCAAGAAGTGACGCAAGCAGTGAAAAGAGCAGAATTACGCTGGAAACCATAACGATTCGCGCGGGCACAGTTCGTCTCATGAAGTACCTCAGAACTTAAGATTCGGATGTCAAATCAGCGGAGGCCAGATACTCAGGAGGAAGCATCCAATCCAACGATTCTACTGGAAAAGAGCTCCCAGAACATCATCAAATTGACACTAGAACGCACCCCCGTGAAGTAGTTCTTTAGAGCTATGTCAGCACAGGAGTTAGGCGGGTCGGGCCAAGTGGCAGCCCCAGCTTCTGCGTGTCCGCGGGTCAGATCGGCGTAAGTGTGGGAATAGCAAGTGAGTGAATAGCAAGTGTGGCAATTGCCAGTATGGGGGCGGGCGACTTCGCCCGCCCGGTTTCGGCCGACGGTTGAGGGCGGTCCGTTTGGGGGCGTAAGCTACCAGACGACGGAGGAACCACCAGGCATGGGGATAGCAAGCATCAATCCTGCGAACGGCGAAGTTGTGAAGAATTATGAATCTCTCACCGGAGCGCAAATTGAGCAAAAGTTGCAGTTGGCCGTCTCCGCGTTCGGAAAACATCGGCGTACTTCTTTCGCGGAACGCGCCACCAAGATGATGTGCGCCGCCGAGATTCTGGAAACGGAAAAAGACGAATGCGCCCATTTGATGACGCTCGAAATGGGCAAGCCTCTGAAGGCCGCTGTGGCGGAGGCGATGAAGTGCGCATCCGGATGCCACTACTATGCGGAGAACGCCGAGAAATTTCTAGCCGACGAAATCGTGAAAACAACGGCAACGCGCAGCTTCATCCGCTATCAGCCGCTCGGTCCCATCCTCGCCATCATGCCGTGGAACTTTCCCTTCTGGCAGGTATTTCGCTTTGCCGCGCCGGCACTGATGGCGGGCAACGTAGGTCTTCTGAAGCATGCTTCCAACGTTCCGCAATGTGCGCTGAAGATTGAGGACATTCTTCGGCGCGCCGGTTTTGCGGAAGGCGTGTTCCAAACCTTGCTGATCGGCGCGGGTCCGGTCGATGGCATTCTGAACGATTCTCGTGTCGTCGCCGCGACTCTGACCGGCAGTGAACAGGCGGGAATTCAAGTTGGAGTTTCCGCAGCCAAACGCGTCAAAAAGGTCGTGCTGGAGCTTGGAGGCAGCGATCCTTTCATCGTGATGCCGAGCGCGGATCTGGATACAGCGGTCGCCACCGCAGTCGACGCTCGAATTCAGAACAATGGGCAGTCGTGTATCGCGGCCAAACGTTTTATCGTGGCGGAAGCAATTGCTGACGAGTTCGAGCGCAAGTTCGTCAAACGCATGCAGGACTTGCGTATCGGCGATCCGTTCGATGAAAGTACTCAGCTTGGTCCGCTCGCTACAGGGGACGCCGTTACCTCGCTCGACGCCGACGTGAAAAAGACCGTGGCAGCCGGCGCTCGGTTGATGACCGGTGGCCATCCGCTCGATCGCCCCGGTAACTTCTACGCCCCGACGGTGCTGACCGATATTCCGAAAGATTCCCCGGCATACAAGGAAGAATTGTTTGGTCCCGTCGCGTCAATGTTTCGCGTGAAGGATGCGGATCACGCCATCCAGATCGCCAACGATAGCCGCTTCGGACTCGGTGCCAGCGCATGGACCAATGATCCCGCCGAGACCGACAAGTTCATAAACGAGCTGGACGCTGGCCTGGTCTTCTTAAATAAGATGGTCGCATCGGATCCTCGCTTGCCATTCGGTGGCGTGAAATACTCAGGACACGGACGCGAACTCGCGGTGCAGGGGATCCGCGAATTTGTGAACATAAAAACGGTTTGGATCCAGTAGATTAAGAGGTGGAACAACTGCCGAACCCAAGCGCGAGTCAGAAGGAAGTTCAGAAAGGAAGTTCGGATTATCGCCACCCCAGTCGCCCTGCTATGCGCCAGGTTCGCCGTGCGCATATTCTCAGGTCTGCTGTCGTTCTTCGCGAAGTTCCTCGCGTCGTTCCTCGCGATGTCCCTCGCGACGCTGTTTGCGTTCGCGCTTCCGGCCGCGGCGCAGGGCGGACCGCCCTTCATCGGCGATGATCCGGGCACTCCCGGCGACGGAAACTGGGAAATCAACGTCGCGACCTATGCCGAGCGCCATCCCACCGAGCGTATTTACAACGATCCCATCATCGACATGAACTACGGCCTTGGTCCGCGCATCCAGCTCAAGTATCAGGTGCCGTACCTGGTCGATGGCGCCGAGGGCGATCCAACGCGCAGCGGCCTGGGTAAATCTTTGGCGGGCGTGAAGTGGCGCTTCTATGACAGTGACGAGCAAGGTTTGCAGATTTCGACCTATCCTCAACTCGAGTTCAATAATCCCACATCATCACTGGAGCGCGGACTCGTGGACTACGGCACCCGCTTCTACCTTCCTATCGAGCTCACGAAGAAGGTCGGGCCGTTCGTCGTCAATCCCGAAATCGGCTACTGGTTCGCCAATAAAGCAGGCGCTGCCTGGGCCGCCGGAATTGTGGTGGGTCGGGATGTCACGAAAAGGTTGGAACTGGATGGTGAAGTCTATAACACCGCCAACACGGACGGTTCCAACCACTGGAACACCTTCGACGGCGGCGGCCGTTACAAGCTGGGAGAACATTTCCTGGTGCTGTTCATGGCCGGACGCAGCTTCCGCGCACCCTCAAGCAGCCAGCCCCAATTCTTCGGCTACCTGGGCATGCAGTTTCTCTTTTCCATGAAGCACAAGAAACCATGAAGCACAACGAACAGAGTCCCTCTGCAGCCAGCCCGTAAAGCTGTTCCGATGCAGCGCGGATCAGATGACCAGATAAAAATTGTCATCCTGACCCTGAGCTTGCCGAAGGGGAAGGACCTGCTGTTTGTCGGTCGCAAACGTACACGTGGCTCGCTCCCCACTGAGTCACTACCCGTGTATGCTTGACGTTCGGGAGAATCCTCCAATACATTTCGAGCACGTATTTTCCCAAGCCAATGATTGTTGACGAGGTACTGACGGCATGACCATCAAGAAAAATGCGGTACGCAAGACGGCGCTCACACAAAAAGCGCAGTTGATGTCAGCTTCGGAGATCGAACGCACGCTGGTGCGACTCGCCCATGAAATTCTGGAAAAAAACGGCGGTGTCGAAGGCCTGGGACTGGTGGGAATCCGGCGTCGCGGTGTGCCCATCGCCGAACGGCTGGGCAAAATGATTCAGCAAGTCGAAAAGAAAAAAGTCCCCGTGGGTACCCTTGATATCACATTCTATCGCGATGACCTTTCTACGCTGGGTCCGAAGCCCGTTGTGCAGGAAGCCGAAATTGGGTTTTCCATCGAAGGCAAGAAAATCGTATTGATCGACGACGTGCTTTATACCGGACGCACCACGCGCGCGGCCCTCGACGCCCTGTTTTCTCATGGGCGCCCAAGCCTGGTGCAACTCCTGGTACTAATAGATCGCGGCCATCGCGAATTGCCGGTCGAGGCCACGTTCATTGGTAGAACCGTGCAGACCACCGACAACGAAGTAATCGAAGTCAAGTTGAGTGAAATCGATGATGCCGAGAAAGTTCTGTTGATGGAAAGATAAGGTGGTGGAGAGACGGGCGCCCCGCCCGTCCAGCGAGCGCTAGCCCTTGCCTCTTCCACTCCACTCTGCGTCGAACCGCGCCCGATCATAGAACGACTTCTGCGTTCCCACCCCAGTCGTAGAAAGCCCGGCGTAAAGATTGGCGCGTCGAACCGCCTCCTGTTCCGGCAGGCCCTCCCCCAGGAAGGTCGCGAAGCTGCCGATAAAAGCGTCGCCGGCTCCGGTGCTATCCACGCTCTTCACCTGGAACGCCGGCACGTGCTCCATGCCCTCGCTTCCGGCCAGCAGCGCTCCATTCGCACCCAGAGTGATAATCACGCGCCGCATGCCGCTGGCCAGCAGCTTGCCGGCGCAACGCTTGGCATCGTCAAGATTGCGCACCGGAACGCCGGAAATTGCCTCGGACTCACTCTCATTGGGCACGAAGTAATCGAGATCCGCGACCGCCTTGATGTCGATGGGCTGCGCCGGAGCTGGGTTCAGGATGCAGCGAATTCCGTGTTGTCGCGCGAACTTAATGGTGTAATACACCGTCTCCAGCGGAATCTCGAACTGGAGCACGATGCAGTTGGCGCTCTTCAGCATATCGGCCGCCTCATCCACGTCGGCGGGCCTCAATTCGTCATTTGCGCCTTTGACTACGAGGATCCGATTCTGCCCGGAAGGATCGACGAAAATCGGTGCCACTCCGCTGGACACGCCACTCACCTGTCGCACATGCGTGGCATCGATCCCCAGGTTTTCAAGGTTCTTGATGGTCGACGGGCCGAACAGGTCGTCCCCAACTCGTGCCACCATGAAGACGTCCGCTCCGCAGAGCCGGGCGGCTACCGCCTGGTTCGCGCCTTTCCCACCAAACCCCAGAATGAACTTCTGGCCAAAGATAGTTTCTCCGGGCTTGGGGAACTGGTCCGAGAATGTGGTCAAGTCGACATTAGCGCTGCCGACAACAGCGATGCGAGGACGTTTTGCCATAATTTTCTCGTTGACACCGGCACATTCAAGGGGCAGGCGCTGATTTTGAAGTGAAGAAGGCAGAGTGTAGTCAGTCGATCACTGCCCTGTCAACCGGCTGACCAGATAACAAAATTGTCATCCTGACCCTGAGCTTGCCGAAGGGGAAGGACCTGCTTTTTGCCGGTCGCAAAGATTTTTGTAGATGCTGCAATCGCATTCATCTGGCGTCCGCCCACGCTCTTGAGTATTCTCTTTAGGATGGCCACCGTCTCCCTGAGCGAACTGCTGGGTTCGACCGTCTACGACGCTTCCGGCGCCGCCAGTGGCCGTGTGCGCGAGGTCGCTCTCACGCCGCAAGAGGACCGGTCGCGGGTTTCGCTACTCATCGTCAAAACATCCACAGGGAACCGCGTGTTGCCGTTGACGGCTGTTTCGGCGATCAATGGGGGTATCAAAGCCTCGACTGCGGCCGCGGATTGGACGTCGGCCGATGGCTCCGAAGGCCTGCTGTTGCTCAGCCGGGACTTGCTGGACCAGCAGGTAATTGACGTGCACGGCCGCAAAGTTGTGCGCGTGAACGATGTGGATTTTCATCACGACAGCGCGCAGAATCGCTCCGTCCTGCGAGTCGGAGGCGTGGACGTCGGCGCCCGGGGCGCAGTTCGCCGCCTCCTCAAAGGCATGGTTCCAGCGGTCGCCCTTCGGGCGCTGCTCCTGAAGGTTCCTCCTCGCGAAATTCCCTGGGACTTCGTGGATCTCATCGAGACCGATCCGGCCCGGCGCGTCAAGTTGAAGATTTCGCATGAGCGGCTGGCCAAACTCCATCCCGCCGACATTGCCGACATCGTGGAAGACCTGGCTCCCGATGAGCGCGAAGCCGTGTTCGAAACGCTGGACGAGAACGTCGCCGCCGGGGCGCTCGAAGAGCTCGAACCCAAAGTGCAGAAAGCGGTCCTCGAATCGCTCGATTCCAACCGGGCCGCCGACATCGTCGAAGAGATGGAGCCGGACGCTGCCGCCGACCTTTTGGCCGACCTCTCCGATGAGCGGACGGAAGAAATCCTGGTGCAGATGCAGCCTGAAGAGCGGCAGGAGGTCACCGAACTACTGGAGTTCAAGGAGAATACCGCCGCCGGCCGCATGACTACCGAATTCATCGCTCTGCCCGTGGCGGCCACGGCCCACGATGCCATCGAGGCCATGCGCAGTTTCGAAGGCCGCATGGAAAACATGAGTACCATTTATCTGACGGACACTAACGGCACCTTGGGGGCATCGGTGCCGCTGGTGAAGATCGTTCTGGCGACTGCCTCGACTCCATTGCTGGCTCTGGCCCAGGAGCCGCTTATTTCCTGCCATGAAAACACGAAAGAAAAAGAATTCGCGGAACTCTTCGACAAATACAATCTACTGACCTTGCCGGTAATCGACGATCAGAATCACCTCACCGGCGTTATCACGCCTGATGACGTGATAGCGATGCTGCGTTCCAAGCTGTAATCCCGGCGAAGCCCACTATACCAACAATATTTGCCCCCTCCAGCAGATTCACCTATCCAGACGGCGCTTTCAGCGTTTATTCTGTTCGTTCTGTTTTGCCAATTTAAAAGTGTCCGTGGTCTGTGAGCATGAAATTCCTTCGAAGTTGGAAGTTCCGATTCCTGCTGTTTTTTGCCATCGTAGGGCCGGGCTTCATCACCGCGAATGTCGACAATGACGCCGGCGGCATCTTTGTCTATTCGCAAGCCGGCGCGCAGTTCGGCTACATGCTCTTGTGGACGATGATCCCGATTACGATCGCCCTGATCGTAGTCCAGGAGATGTGCGCCCGCATGGGAGCGGTGACGGGCAAGGGACTCAGCGACCTGATACGCGAAGAATTCGGCCTGCGGATCACCTTCCTCATGATGCTCGCCATTCTGATTACAAACTTCGGGAACGTCATTACCGAATTTGTCGGCATTGTGGGAAGCATGGGGCTGTTCGGTGTCTCAAAATACATCTCGGTGCCGATCTGTGCGGTAATCGTCTGGCTGATTGCAGTCAAAGGCCAATACAAGAGCGTGGAGAAGGTGTTCCTCGCCGCTTCATTTTTCTACTTCACTTACATATTTGCCGGAGTGCTGGCCAAACCCGCGTGGATTGAGGCGATGAAGGCTACCATAAAGCCTCCGCAGTTGGCGGCTTTCAGGCAAAACACATACCTCTACGCGGTGATCGGCGTCGTCGGAACTACGATCGCACCCTGGATGCAGTTCTACCTGCAATCATCGGTCGTGGAGAAGGGAGTTACACGGCGCCAGTACAAAACCTCGAAGCTCGACGTAATTGTTGGTTGCATCTTCACCGACGTGGTGGCCTGGTTCATCATCGTAGCCTGCGCGGCCACGCTCTACCTGCATGGCAATCGCGATATTCGCGACGCTGCCGACGCCGCTCAAGCCCTGCGTCCGTTAGCGGGTGACTGGGCTTACATGCTATTTGCTCTCGGGCTTTTTAACGCATCCCTGTTTGCCGCTTCGATTTTGCCGCTTTCCACGGCTTACACGGTTTGTGAAGGATTGGGCCTGGAATCAGGCGTCGAACGGAAATTTTCCGAAGCCCCCGCTTTTTACTGGCTATACACCGCGCTCATTGTCGCCGGCGCCGCCGTGGTGCTCATACCCGGCCTTCCCCTGATCAAGATCGTGTTTTTTTCACAAGTGGTTAACGGAGCAGCGCTGCCCTTCGTGCTGATTTTCATGTTGCTGCTCATCAACAAGAAAGAATTGATGGGCGAATACGTGAATAAAACCACGTTCAACATCATCGCCTGGGCTACCACCGTAATTATGGTTGTATTGACCGTGCTCCTGATCTACTCGCAACTGCATGGCGGGACAGGCTAAGCGAGTCTCAAATAATTTTCCCAGCCGCCAGATTGTTGACCAGTCCCAGGTCAGCTTCAAGAAAATCCAGTCCCAACAGTTCCTTTCGCGTCACCCAACGGATTTCGCGAAAAATCCGGTTCTCGATTTCGCCCTGGTAGTTGCGCACTTTGAAAAATCGCAGTTCCACCGACCCTCCCCCCGGATACTCGTGGACGAAGCGCTGGACTTCATCTCCCACCTCCGCCACGATCCCCAGTTCTTCCTCCAGTTCGCGGCGCATGGCGTCGCGCGGCTGTTCGCCTTCCTCAATCTTGCCTCCGGGGAATTCCCATTTTAGCGGCATGGGCTGGTGCCGCGTCCTCTGGCAGGCGAGGATGAGATCATCTTTCAGGATCAGCGCGGCCACGACTCGTTTCATGATGTTCGTTTTGTGATGTTCGTTCCCGGACGCTCGTTGTCTGACATTCGCTGTAAGACACTCAATGATTTGCGTGGCGTGGCCTTATTTGTGCTCCATCCGCTTGCCGATGAGCTGCGCGCAGTACTCGACCAGTTCACGGTCGTCGGAGCCGAATGCCGCGGGGAAGTGGCTGTCAATATCCAGTTCCCCAACTACTGTGCCGCGCACAAAAATTGGAACCACGATTTCCGACATGGTCTCTAGCGAGCAGGCCAGATAGCGAGGATCTTTTTTTACGTCATCCACAATCACGGTTTTCCCCGACGACGCCGCCGCCCCGCAAATGCCCTGGTTGAGAAAAATGTGAGTGTGCGGGGTCATTGCTCCCTGGTAGTGACCGAGGACGAGCACGGGTGGATTGGCGCCCTCTTCCAGCATGTAGAAACCTACCCAGTTGTACTTCAGCATGTGCTTGTTCAGCAGACGCGTGATGCCTTCCATCAGTTGACTTGCCGTGTGCGCGTCGGTATACAGTTTGTCGGCTTCCTTGCATATATTGCCAATCTTGGAGTTGGTTTTCGTAGCCATGACGATAATCCTACCCCAAGCCGCGTCGATTCAACATCGCCGCAGTGTTTGTGTTTTCGGTACTTCCGTAACGGATCGGAGTCCGGGCTGGGGTCCGAATACCGCGGGATGAATCGCGCCTGCCATCGCGCGTAAGCCCGAAATCAGCGTGGGTGCGGGCGTGTTCAACAGCTCGTCGGAGATGCAATACACCTGCGAATTCCGGACTGCGACGGTGTCCGACCAGCCTCTTCCCGAAGCAATTTTTGCCAGTGGCACGCGGTCTCCAGCGCCGCACCACGCGGCGACGATGACTTCGGGATCCAGTCGAGCGACTTCTTCGGCGGGAAGTTGGGCGCCGGGTTTGCCCAGGAAGTCGCCGCCGGCCGCCTCGACCAGTTCCGCTACCCAGGGCTGCGAGGCGATGATGGGCTTGCCCCACTCCTCGCAGAACACGCGCTTTCGGGGAAGGCCTGTGGTCTGGCGTCGCACGTCTTCGATCGCCTCCTGCATATCGCGAATCACTATTGCGCCGCGCTCTCCGGCTCCGACCGAGGCGGAGATCAACGCTATGTCGGTGTAGATGTCCTCGAGCGTCCGCGGCGCCAGTCCGAGGAAGCGAATACCTGCCTTCAGGATTTCCACGACTGCCGCTTCCTGGTAGGGAACGGAAGCGATCACGAGATCGGGAGCGGCGGCGAGAATCTCGCCGGCCTTGGATGTCCAGGAGTCGGCGACGATGCGTCGATCGCCGCTGCGCGTCGTTATTCGTGTCTCGGTCCGCAACTCTGGCACGACGTCCACACAGTATTTCGTGCAAGCCACGACGCGATCCAACTCGCCGACGCTGGCGAGGATCACAGTAGCGCTCGGTTGCAGGCAGGCGATCCGACGAGGATGATGCGAATCGGGCATAGAAGAAAGATCGCAGGACTCAACCCTATTGTAGGGGGTGGCCCACTCCTTGCGGGGTCTATCGCAAGGGGTGGGGAATGACGACTGTCTTTGCGGGTCTATCGCAAGGGGTGGGAAATGACGACTGTCGTGCTGAACGTGTCGCTGTCGAATTACAATCCTCCTGTGTATTCCTCCGAACTTCTGGACCATTTTCAGAACCCGCGAAACGGGGGTGCCATGGAAGCTCCCGATGCGACCGCGCAATTGGAAAACCCGGTTTGCGGCGACGTTCTGGAACTCAGCCTGAGGTTGGAGAAAAACAAATCGGAAGCCAGCCGCATCGCCGGCATTTGTTTTCGCGCCAAAGGTTGCGTTCCCGCGATGGCTTGCGGGTCGGCGATTACGGAGCTCGTGAAAGGCAAGAGCATCGAAGAAGCGCGGCAGTTGAGCAGGGAAGATCTGGTCCGAAAAATTGGCGGCTTGCCGCAGGCTTCCGCCCACGCAAGCCACCTGGCAATGGACACGCTCGCCGCGCTCCTGCGAAACCTGTGAGCTGGCGGGAAATCTTATGGTCTGCTATTTCGCGCCGCATGTGCGATCAAGCTCGTCAGCATGGAGTCAAGCGTTGGTTCTACATCGCTGTCCGTCGCCACAACCTTCTCCGCGATCTCTCTTGGGGCGACATCATCGAACTGGCACCCTTCGACGGTGGACCAAGCCGTAGCTCCGATTGGACGCTGCTCCACGCACTCACTATCAATCACGACCCGGGTTGGCTCCGGCTCAAACGAGGTGCGGTTCAGGTTGATCGACGCGGTTTGCAGCGCGTAGAGCATCAATGCCGCCGACTTGTGATGAATCTGCTGCGTCGCGAGCAACCGCATTATCTCGGAGAGCCCCAGTTGGATGGAATTCGCGTCCTCCAGGTTCGGAAGCGTCATGATGCCGGGCTCTTCGATCTTGCCATTCAAGCGAACCTCTGTGCTCATCCGATACCATCGCGCGTGAAAGTGACAATGTTTCTGATCGCGCAGCGCCGGCGAAGCGCACTGCGTTCCGTTGACCTTAATATGCTGACATCGACGAATCCTCATTGGGTATAAAGACATTTTGGATCTCCTGTTTGTTGTATGAATTTAGGCACGTTACTTTTCATGTATTAACCATTCAGTATGGAGGGACCCCCCCTTGCCCCTCGTATTAGAATCATGGGGTTAGAGAGAAAACCCGGCAAAATCTTTGCTTTTAAAGGGCTTATAGCCAAAATATTCCGGAATAAGGACTTAAGTTGTCAAAGAGCAGTGGCCTATGACTCTTGGGTCGCTTCGAGTCCCATTTTGGGAGCGTGGCGTCCTGGTTCACTGCTTAATCAGCAGTCATTGTCGCATCGGTCTGGGCTGGAGTCAGTGACGCGCGTCACAGGTGTTTGTGATGAATTGGGGCAGTGGGTGGATCCATCTCAGCAACTTCCGGTTGAGATATCTCATAAGATGTGGTGGCCCTTACACCCACCCCTTGCGATAAAGCCGCAAGGAGTGGGCCACCCCAGTTAGGGTGATGAACAGAGATGGGTGCGGACACCGCCTAACTCGCAGGTGGTGATGAATTCCGAATCCGGGATTTCATGATTACGACAGGGTCACCCCAGCTAAGGTTGATACACCGTCCAGCCGTTGGCGATGGCTATTGCTTTCAGATCGGGATTGGGGTTGATGGCGAAGGGGTGCTTCGACATGGCTAGCATCTCGCGATCCCAAATGGCGTTGCCGAAGGCGCAATCGGGCGGGGAATTCAGCACGGATCGAATCGCCTCGGGCTTGCCGGGACCGCTGGGAGTTCGAATGAGTCGGTCGGTTATCGTTCGACTTTTCGTGTCGTTTTCTGTCGCCACTTCTTCTACCGCGACTTCGGCGGCTAGTATGCGATTTTTTGGGATGCCGAAGTGGGTCATGGCGGCGCGGATGATCCATTGATTGGAGGAGGAAACGGCCCAGACGTCGCATCCGGCGGCGCGCAGGCGCTGCACGAGTTCGCGCATCTCCGGGAAAATGTTGGGGGCGATGGCCCGGGCAAAGTAGGCGTCGGCCGCCTGCTGCACCACTTCTTCCGGCAGGCCGCGATGCATGGTGACCATTTCTCCGCACATGATGTCTTCGGCTATTTGGCCTGCTATATAGGCGGCGTAGCGGGAACGCGCCCAGGTTTTGATCTCTTCCGACACCAGTTTTTGGTCGGGAGCCAGTTCCCAGGAGAAAAAGCCTTCTCCGGCGTCTCCGGACCAGAGCGTGCCGTCGCAGTCAAAGGTGGCTATTTGGGGTTTCAGGTTGAGTACATTTTCCATGAATTGGATTTGACGGGGTGTGAGGTCGGTCATGAAATGTTGGGCCTTGGGTGATAGCTAGGTCGTCTTCTAGGTGGAGGGCAGCTGCTGCGGCGGTACATTCGGCAGAACTAAAGCAGCATATTGCTCGGGTGTATCGACGTTGACGGCCACCAGCGGGTCGTCCACCGAAACGTATTCGATCTGATTTTCGTTCGCGTGTTCTACATCTTGCGCGTTCGATGTTTCGGGAGCCTTCAGAAACGCTTCGAGCATCTCGCGGCCAAGCAGGATGGGATGGCCGTGTTTGCCCTGGTATTCGGGGATCACGGCCCATTTCCTTTTTGTGATGGCCTCGGCGAATGCCGATTCTAGGGTCACTATGGTTTGCATCCTGACGGGCGGGCGATCGACCAGCGTAACCATCGCGGCATCGCTGCCGCGGTTCAGAACTTCGTGCAGGCCGGCGCGCAGGGAACTGAACTGGCCGCGATCGGGATCGGGATTCACGACCAGGGATGCGCCATTGGCATACGCGATGGGGGCGAGAGCGGCTTCGTTCCGGCCCACTACGACGAGCACTACGTCGACGTAAGAAACGAAGAGGCGTATGGCAGCGGAGAGGAAAGTGCCGCCGACCTCTCCACCGGTTGCCCGGGGCGGCCAGGGCAGGAGCGCCTTGTCGCGTCCCATACGCGAGGACTCGCCTGCCGCGAGAATTACTCCGCAAAGGCTTTGCGTGCGGGCCATGTGGGCACGATAGCAAACTGGCGGGGGTCTGCCAAGGAGCCACGTGCATGATGGCGCCGGCAAACAGCAGGTCCTTCGCTTCGCTCAGGATGACAAAGTTTATATGGATCTAGGTGAAGGTGGGGAGTTTGATGAGGTCGTCGTTCGGGACTCGTTCTACGGGCTGTCCGGCTTTGCGCCAGGCGCGCAGGCCGCCCGCGATTACAAATACTTTGAAGCCGAGATCCTGTAGTTGTCGCGCCACACGGGCGCTGGTGGCTTCGCGTGCTCAAGTGCAGTAGAGATAAATCTCTCGATCCTTGGGGAGGTTCTTGATTTCTTCGACGAGATTATTGGGTTCGATGCGGACGGATCCGGCAATGCGCTCAGAGTCGGCGTCATAGTAGCCGTGGCTGCGGACGTCGGCGATGAGCATATTGTGAGCGGCATCGGAGGCCAGGCGGCGGGCGAGTTCGTCCGCGGGGACGCGGGGGATGACGTCGAGGAGACGGTACTTGCGGTAGACCCAGATGCGATAGACGACATATCCGGCGAGTCCGATGCCGAAGACGACCTCGGCGGCAAAGCCGGCGGAGCGCAGTCCGCGGGTGATGGCGCGTAGAGCGTCGCTGAAGAGATATCCGGCGAAAGCGTAGGCGCCTACGTATAGAGCGGCGCCCACGGCGTCGTATTGGAGAAAATCTCCGAGGCGCATTTTCATGCTGCCGGCGAGGGGCGGAGACATGGTGTTGATGCCGGGGATGAACTTAGCAAAGAGCAAGGTCTGCTTGCCGCGGCGGTAAAAATATTCGGCAGAACGCAGGATGCAAGTTTCGGGATTCGCGGAGAGGCGGCAGAGGAAGCCGAGGAGGGCCCATCCGCTGACTCGACCCATGAAATAGAGAATGACATCGCCAGCGATCATGGTGAGCAGCGCGATGCCGAACACGAGATAGAGATGAAGATGGCCGTAGGCGGCGACTGCGCCCGCGGTCAGGATGGCTAGCGCGGCGGGCAGCGGGAGACCGATGGCTTCCGCGAAGCACACCACGGCGAGAAACACGTAGCCGTGGCGCGAAATCATTGAAAGTAAGTCGGTCATGAGGATACCGATCAGGTCAAAGGTTCGAGGTCAGATTGCAGAGGTTTAAAACCATTGCATAAACCGCATGGATCTCGGGATTTTCACCTTTGCAATCTGACCTCTAACTTCTGACCTTACCGGCTTCAGTATACCAACCGCGGTGAAGCTAGTTGTCAGTTGCTCGGGCGTGGTTTCCTTGGATGACGACTTCGAGAGGGAGTAGGGGTGCTTCGACTACCCCCAGGATGACAATGCTGGGGAGTGAAGCTTCGGACGTTTTTCTCTTGCTACTACTTTTCTCTTGCTACTACGAAGTCTGGCGCCCAGAGCAATGCGCGCTTGATCTCGGAGTCGGGAAATATGCAGATGGCTTTGCGGGCTGACTCGGCGTAGCGGGCCGCCTCTTTGGAAGCGTATTCGAGAGAACCGTAACGATTGAGGATGGTGAGGATATCGGCGTGAGTGACGCCGTTGAAAGCGCGGTCGTGCAGGATGGTTTCGATCTGGCGACGTTCGACGGCGGTGCAGCGCTCCAGCGCATGGATGACGGCCATGGTGGCCTTACCTTCACGCAGGTCGCTGGCTACGGGCTTGCCGAGCACGCTCTCCGATGCCGTTAGGTCGAGCACATCGTCGACAATCTGGAAGGCCAGGCCGAGGTCGCGTCCGTACTGACCGAGGCGTTCTTCCTGGGTTTCACTGGCGCCGCCGAGGATGCCACCGACTCGCATGCATACCGAGAACAGGCACGCGGTTTTGCGATAGATGAGATCGAGATGTTCCTGCAACGAAATCAGCTTGCCGAGCTTTTCCATCTGGAGCAGTTCGCCTTCGACCATCTGCTGCGTAAGTTCGATCAGCACGTCGAGGATGCGGAAATTGCGCTCCTGCACCGCGATTTTGAAGGCCTGCATGTAGAGCCAATCGCCGGCCAGCACGCACATGGAATTGCCCCACTGAGTGTTGGCGGCGGGACGGCCGCGGCGGATCTGCGCTTCGTCGATGATGTCGTCGTGGACGAGCGTTGCGGTGTGGATGATCTCGACGACGGACGCGAGCTTTACCGCGCCATCGCCCTTGTAGCCGAGGAGCTTGGCGGAGAGCAGCAAGAGCGCCGGGCGGATTCGTTTGCCGCCGCCGGCGCGCAGGTATTCGCCGATCTCCGTGATGGCGGCGACGTTCGAGACCGTGTCGCGTCCGAACTGCTCTTCGATCGCGACAATGTCGTCGCGCAGAAGATCGAAAATTTCTTTCCCGTTGATGGAGGTCGTCGTACCCAAATGTGATCCGATCCGTGTCAACCCGTGAACCGCAGAGACCGCAGAGAAAAGTCGTTTTTAATGTATTGCTCCTTCACGTGTCTCTCCGCGCCCTCCGCGTTCTCTGCGGTTAAAGCATTCTTAGTTGCTTCGGTAATTCGTGAACTGTAGATCGATGCCAAAGTCCTGCTGCTTGACCATTGCGATGACTTCCTGCAGCGTATCGCGATCCTTGCTGCTGATGCGCACTACGTCGGCCTGGATCGAGGCTTGCGCTTTCTTTTTTGAATTCTTGACCAGCTTGACGATCTCGCGCGCCTTTTCGATCGGGATGCCCTGCTGCAGCGTGATTTTCTGTTTCACCGTGCTTCCGGCGGCGGTTTCGAGCGGGGCGTAGGTCAGGCCTTTCAGAGGGACGCCGCGCTTGACGAGCTTCGCCTGGAAGACGTCGTTCACCGCCTTCATCTTGAACTCGTCGGCGGAGTGGAGCATGATCGCGTCGGTTCCTTCCATGGCGATCTGAGACTTTGAGTCCTTCAGATCGAAGCGGGTGCTGACTTCCTTCATCGCCTGCTGGATGGCGTTGGCGACTTCGGCGAGGTCGATTTTGCTGACGATATCGAAACTGTTATCGGGCATGGAAATTAAATCCCGGTGCCGGGCACCTTAAGACCTGAGACCTCTTTTCACGGATCGCTCACCCCAAACTTGTATCCCTGAGAGTAACAGAAGAGAGATTATCTGCGAAGGCGTGGCGGCGGGGGCGGTGGTGCAGGTTCACGATGGAGCCGATAAATCCTGACCAAGGGCACGAAGGATCACGAAGGCCTTTGGTCTGATTTGGTTCCTTCGTGTACCTTGGTGGCCTTGGTGGTTAACGATTTCGCAAATTGGACCACTACCCGATGGGGTGGTGGCTCAGCCCGGGATTGCGGGCGGCAAACAGCAGGTCCTTCGCTTCGCTCAGGATGACAATTCTTATTTAGTGCTTCGCTTCGCTGCAGATTATTTACTTGGTGCTTCCTTGGTCTGGCGGGAGGCGGAAGAATTTGTAAAAATTCTTTGTTGTTTGTGCGCCGATGTCTTCGGCGGACGCGCCTCGCAGCTCGCCGATCTGGCGGGCTACCTCTTTCACAAACGCCGGTTCGTTACGCTGGCCGCGATGCGGAATGGGCGCCAGGTAGGGCGAGTCGGTCTCGATCAACATGCGGTCGAGGGGAACGATTTTCGCGGCGTCGCGGATGGACTGCGCTTTTGGGAAGGTGATGTTGCCGGCAAAGGAAATCATAAAACCGAGAGCGAGTCCGCGTTGCGCATGCTCGAGGCTTCCAGTGAAGCAGTGCAGAATGCCGCCGAGGGCGGTGGAACTCCAATGATCGGCGATCATTTGCAGACAGTCGTCCCAGGCGTTGTCGCTGTTGTCGGAGGGGCGGCAGTGGATGATGATGGGCAACTTTGCCTGCTTTGCCAACTCCATTTGCCGCAGGAAAACTGTCTTCTGAATTTCGCGGGGCGAGTGGTCGTAAAAATAGTCGAGGCCGATTTCTCCCCACGCGATTACCTTGGGATGACGCGCCCAGTCTGCGAGGCGGGCGTAGGCTTCGTCGTTGGCGAGACTCGCTTCGTGGGGATGGATTCCGACGCTGGCCCAGATTGCCGGATACTGGGGTTGCCCGGCGTACTTCTCTGCCAGTTGAATTCCGCAGTCGGCGGTGTCGGGGCCCTCGCCGTTTCCGATGGCTAGGTAGGCTTCGATGCCGCTCTGTTTCGCTCGTGCCAAGACGTCGTCGCGGTCGCTGTCGTAGCGGGTGCCTTCGAGATGGGCGTGGGAGTCGATGAACACGGTCGTTGGTTGCTGGTCGTTCGTCGTTTGCAACTGCCGAGCTGCGCTCGGCTGGTCGGGCGAGGCGCCCGTCCCCACACTATCAAAGCTATTTCAGTCTTGTGCCTATCGGTACATCTTCCAGGAAGCTGGCTAGCACGGGCTTGCCGCCTTCGGGCGAGGCGGCTACTATCATGCCGTTTGATTCCAGTCCACGGAGCTTGCGAGGCGCGAGGTTGGCCACGATCACTACCTTGCGGCCGATCAAGGTTTCGGGCTCGTAGGCTTCGGCTATGCCGGCTACCAGTTGGCGCACTTCGGTCCCGAGATCGACTTCGAGGCGCAACAATTTGTCGGCTCCTTTTACGCGCTCGGCGGTTTTTACCTGTGCTACGCGCAGTTCTACTTTTGCGAAGTCGTCGATGCTGATCTTGCCGTCGGGGATGGCGGCTGGCTTGGGTGGGGCGCTCGGGTTGAGCGACGCGATTACTGGTGGCGCGGTTGCAGTCGGCTGGACGGGCGGGACGCCCGTCGCCACACTTTGCTCTTGTTCTTCCATTTTCTGCATCCTCTGTATTGCGGATTTGTCTGCCCTTGGAAACACGGCTTGCACCTCGCCCAACTTGGTGCCGAGTTGGAGCTGTCCCCACTGCAATTGCTTCAAGTCGAATTTTGCGATATCGCCGAGGCCCAACTGCGTCCAGATCCTCGCGGTGGCGTCGGGGATTACGGGATGGGCGAGCGCGGTCACAATGCGCAGAGCTTCGGCACTGGTGTAGAGGACGGTGGCCAGGCGGGCGCGGCTCTCTTCGTCTTTCTTTTCGTCGAGGGCCCAGGGTTCATTTTCGACGATGTATTTGTCGACGGCAGCGACCAATCCCCAGGCAGTTTCGAGCGCACGCGAGAACTGGTATTGATCAAAAAGCGCGCCATAGCCGGCGATCACTTTTCTCGCAGCGTCAGCGATGGCGTCGTCGGCGGCAGTGTGCGCGGTCTGGGACGGGTAGGGAACTTCTCCCTTGAAGTAGCGCGTGATCATGGTGAGGGTGCGGCTGGCGAGATTGCCGAGGCCATTCGCCAGATCGGAGTTGTAGCGCTGCACCAGGGCATCGAAACTGAAAGATCCATCCTGGCCGAAGACTACTTCGCGCAGCAGGAAGTAGCGCAGAGCGTCGGTGCCGAGGACGTCGACGATGGTTTCGGCGCGCACGATATTTCCGCGCGACTTCGACATTTTGCTTTCTTCAAACAGCAGCCAGCCGTGGGCGGTGATTCCATGGGGCAACGGCAATCCGGCGGCCAGTAGAAACGCGGGCCAGTAGACGCAATGGAAGCGCACGATTTCTTTGCCGATCATGTGGACGTCGGCGGGCCAATACTTGTCGAATTTCGCGGTGTCGCTGGAGCCATAGCCGAGCGCGGTAATGTAGTTGGCCAGCGCGTCGAGCCATACGTAGATGACGTGCTTCGGATCGTCCGGTACCGGAATGCCCCAGGAGAAGGTAGAGCGGCTGATCGATAGATCGCGCAGGCCGCCGCGTACGAAGGCGAGCACTTCGTTGCGCCGGGTTTCGGGACGGATGAAATCCGGCTGGTCGGTGTAAAGGCGGATCAACTGATCCTGAAATGCCGAGAGCTTGAAATAATAATTTTCTTCGTGAACGGTTTCTGTCGGCCGGCCGCAATCGGGACAGAGGGCGCCGGGGCCTACGGCGTCCACGTAAAGTTCATCGGAGACGCAGTATTGGCCCGTGTACCTGCCCTTGTAGATGTATCCGTTATCGCGAATCTTGCGCCACAGCGCCTGCACTCCCTGCTGATGACGGTCGGAGGTGGTGCGGATGAAATCGTCGTAGGTCAGGCCCATGCGATCCCAGAGCGTGCGAAACTCGGCGGAAATCTCGTCGGTGAACTTCTGGGGTGTCTTGCCGGCCGCCTGCGCGGCGCGCTCGATTTTTTGACCGTGTTCGTCCGTGCCGGTGAGGAACCAGGTGTCGTCGCCGAGCATGCGGTGACGGCGCGCGATGGTATCGCAGGCAATCGTGGTGTAAGCGTGCCCAATGTGGGGATGCGCATTGACGTAATAGATCGGGGTCGTTATGTAAAACTTGTTGCTCATTCTGTCCTTGCAGTGGGAGACGGGGCAAGCCCCGTCTCTACGGGGTGGAAATCTTACCGCAACGGTTGCGCCAGCCAAATCAAGTGCGGATTGCGAGCCTGGGATTTAGGTCAACATCTTCTGGTTGCCGCCGGCATAGGCCTGCGCCGCCTCCTGGATCACCTGCTTCAGCGGTACATGATGTGCTTCTGCCAGCGTCCGGCAGTCTTCGTATTCGGGCGCATAGTTAGAGATGCTGCCGTTGAGGTTGGCGATCTTAATTCGTACCGGGCCCCAGGTTGTCGCTACCGTTTCCCATCGACGCGAGAGGGTCTCGCGCTCTTCGACGCGACGGCGCACGCCCAGAGTTGTGGTCTCGGCAAAGATGGTTTTGGTCAAGCGATTCGCGTCTCCCATTTTTGCGAGCACGGTGAGCAGCGCGCCGGGGCGGCTCTTCTTCATTTGGATTGGGACGCTGAATACGTCAAGCGCGCCTTCGGCCAGTAAGCGCTCCATGGCGTAGGCGAGCACCTGCGGGCTTAGGTCATCGAGGTTGGCTTCGAGCACGGTGATTCTGTCATTTGATGTGGCTGAGGTTGCGTCGGGCGAGGCAGTGACGATATCTGTCGTCGCCGCTTCGCCAATCGTTAGTCGCAGCAGGTTTGGGTGATCGGGGAAATCTCTCGTTCCCGCGCCGTATCCCGACTTCTCGATCTTCATCGATGGAAAGGGCGCGAACCTCGTGATTAGCGTCTTCACGAGGGCGGCGCCGGTGGGGGTCACGAGTTCGACTTGCGGCCCGGAGGAATAGACGGGCGCATCTCGCAGCAACTGCAGCGTGGCTGGGGCAGGGACGGGCACTGTTCCGTGCGCGCACTTAACGGTGCCACCACCGACGTTCAGCGGCGAGCATATCCATTGTTCGACGGCCAGGGATTCCGCTCCCACGGCGGCGCAGACGATGTCGACCATGGCATCTACGGCTCCGACTTCATGAAAGTGGACCTGCTCGATGGACGCGTTGTGAATTTTGGCTTCGGCCTCGCCCAGGTTTTCGAAGATGCGAATCGCGGTCGCCTTGGCCGCGCTGCTGATTGCGGATTGCTCGATGACGCGGCGAATTTCGCTCAGGGCGCGGCCGTGTTGGTGTCCGGAGGCATGAGAATGTTCGTGGACATGGCCGGCTGAATGTTCGTGGGCATGTTCGGGCTTTCGCTCTGCTAAGAACACCTCACGCGGCTGATCTTTCTCGCCGTGAGCGTAGACATCGACTTTAGTCGCCGAGATTCCGCTTCTCTGCACCCGCGAAATCTCCAGGTGCGCACCAATGTTGAGCGCCGCGACTGTGTCTTCCAGAAGTTTTGGAGACACCCCGGCATCTACCAGGGCGCCCAGAAACATGTCGCCGCTTATGCCAGAAAAACAGTCCAGGTAGGCTATTCGCATGGTGATGGTTCAATTACTACGGAGACACGGAGGCACGGAGGAAATCAAAGGAAGGGAATCTCGATTTGATCTTCTCCGTGTTTCAGTGTCTCCGTGGCAGGTTCGTCTCTTGTCGAGTTTTCATCATAGGTGCCACCCGCATTGCCGTCAAACCCGCCGCCCGCTGCGAGTTTGTTAGAATCATTTTTCTTCAACAGGTTAGAGGAAATCTTGTATCGATATCTGGAACGCCGGCTGGTGGAACATCTGCGCGAGTTTCTGCGGCGCACTTACGACGTGGAAGTCGCGAACATCGTGGTTGAGCAGCCGCCGAAAATTGAATTTGGCGAGTATGCGCTGCCGCTTGCTTTCGAGCTCGCGAAGAGGCTTCGCAAGGCCCCGCGCAAGATTGCGGACGAGATCGTGGCCGGGATCGGGGCGATTCCCGGGTTTGAGAAATTCGAGGTGGCGGGCGCGGGATACATCAACGTTCGCGTGAGCCGCGCCGAACTGGCCGCAGCGCTCGTCTCGGATCGTTTCCTGGCGGATCAGGCCCCGGCCGCGGGCAAGGTGCTGGTTGAGCATTCGAGTATTAATCCTAATAAGGCGGCGCATATCGGGCATCTGCGCAATGCCATTCTGGGCGATACGTTTGTCCGGCTGCTGCGCTTTGCGGGCAGGGAAGTGGATGTACAGAACTATATTGACAACACCGGGGCGCAGGTGGCGGACGTGGTGGTGGGGTTCCTGCACATCGAGAAGAAGACGCGCCCCGAGATCGAAGCGCTGGCCTCCGGGCCCCGGTTTGATTATTTGTGTTGGGATCTCTATGCCCGCGTTTCGCATTGGTACGAGGAAGACAAGGCGAACCTGCAGACGCGCTCGGCCACGCTGCACGCGATCGAGGAAGGGAACAACGAGACGGCGGCGGTGGCGGACCTGATTTCGGTTGCGGTGCTGAAGCGACACCTCGAAACCATGGACCGGCTGGAGATCGAATACGACTTCCTGCCGCGTGAAAGTGAAATTCTCCACCTGCATTTTTGGGATGCCGCGTTTATTACGCTCAAGGAATCCGGCGTCCTTACCTATGAAGACGAAGGCAAGAACAAGGGTTGCTGGGTTATGCGGCGCGCCGGGACTGGGGCTAAGGCTATAACCGCGGCGAACGTGGAGAACGCAGAGATAAAAGAGGAAGATCAGAAGGTTATTGTCCGTTCTAACGGCACGGTTGGATACGTTGGCAAAGACATTGCTTATCACATGTGGAAGTTCGGGCTGCTGGGGCGCGATTTTGGGTATCGGAAATTCTTTCGCTATCCGAATGCGCATGATTGCTGGATTTCAACGACTCACGGCGAAAAAGATCATCCTCACTTTGGCGATGTGGCCGAGATTTATAACGTGATCGATGCCCGGCAGTCCGAGGCTCAGAACACGGTGATCGAAGCCCTGCGCGGACTTGGCCACGACGAAGCAGCCGATCGTTACACGCATTTTTCTTATGAGATGGTGGCACTTACTCCGCGCTGCGCGGCTGAACTTGGCTACACGCTCAGCGAAGAAGATAAGGGACGGCCGTGGATCGAGGTCTCCGGGCGGAAGGGGTTTGGGGTGAAGGCGGATGATCTGCTGGACGCCCTGATCGCCTCGGCGGGGAAAGAAGTGGATGCGCGGCATCCGGAGTTGAGCGAAGCGGAGCGCGCCGGCATTGCCACGCAGGTGGCGATCGGCGCACTGCGGTACTTCATGCTGAAGTTCACGAAGCCGTCGGTGATTGCTTTCGATTTCAAAGAGGCGCTCAGTTTCGAGGGTGACACCGGGCCTTACACGCAGTATGCGGTCGTGCGCGCCTCGAATATTTTTCGCAAGGGCGGATTTGATCCCGCTGCGTTCTGCGGAGACGGGGCAAGCCCCGTCTCTACGGAGGATTTTGCTGCCCATCTCGCCGGCCCGGCGGGCAATGATATCTGGGAGCTTTGGCTGGCGGCTGCCAAGACCTCTTATATTGTCAGCCAGTGCATCGCTACTACGGAACCTGCTTATCTGGCCAAGCACGCTTTCCAACTGGCGCAGCTTTTCAATACTTTTTATCATCGGTATCCGATTCTGAGCGAAGTGGATGAGGGCCGGAAAAGGTTCCTGTTGACAACTGCGGCGGTGGTTCGGCGGGAGTTGATTCGCGTGCTTGGCATTATGGGGATCACCGTTCCTGCGGTGATGTAAAGGTGCACCCAAAAACCCTGACAGTATAAAATTTCTACTGTTTATATCGTGATTTCATGGGTAGGTGACGAGTGTGATTCTCACAGCTGGATGCCAAGGCACTGATATATAATGGTTTAGACGTTTTACTGGGGAATGGGAAATGGCATCCCCCGTGCATTAACCAGGAGCAGGTCCAGTTGGCAGAGGTTGGTAGGATCTGAGAAATCTTAGAGCAAGGCAATAGTTGGGCAAGGAGCCCCCGAACCTTATGAATCGCACTTCGTTGACCCTAATGCTGGCGGCGACCATGGTCGCATCTATCGGATGTTCAACTAAGACTTATGTGCGTGAACAGACCACGCCGCTGATCAACAAGACGAATGAACTCGACGACCTGACCGCGAAGAACTCGAAGGACATTAAAGACGTCGATCAGCGCGCGCAGGCCGGAATCCAGGCGGTGAACACCAAGACCGCGGAAGCGGACCAGAAAGCTATGGCTGCGGGCAGTGAAGCCGACAAGGCGCAACTATCGGCGAACAGCGCTACCCAGCGTGTCGACACTTTGACCAACACGGTCATCAACCTCGACAATTACCACCCGGTGGTGGAGACGGCCGTGCATTTCGGCTTCAACAAGGACAATCTGACCAAGGAAGCCAAGGAAGCGATTGATGAATTGGCTGCCAGTGTCGCGACTACCAAGGGATACATCATCACCGTCGAGGGCGCTACGGACTCAATCGGCAGCTCAGAATATAACTACGATCTGAGTGAGCGCCGCGCCAATGCCGTCATTCAGTATCTGGCGGCGGAGAAGAGCGTGCCAGCGTACAAGATATATCTGATCGGGCTGGGTAAGGATAAGCCGGTGGATAGCAATAAGACTCCCGATGGCCGCGCGAAGAACCGTCGCGTGGACATCCACCTGATGACCAATACCGAAGGCGCAGTGACTCCAGCGCAGGCGCCCGCAGCTAACCCGACTCCTACGGCGAGTACGAATAATCCGCCGTCGTTGTAAGGATCGATTTTCCCTCCTCCCCGGAGGACTTTGCCAAACCAGGCCGCCCCGAAGATTGGGCGGCCTGTTCTTTTCTTGGGCGCCGGTTGACGTGGACGGGTGGGGGCGCCCGTCTCTCCATCGCGCTATAAAGCGATACAATATTGGTGTGCGTACTCGACTTCTGATTGCTTTTTTGGCGGTGCTGACGACGATTCTGCTCACTACGATTTCTTTTGCGCAGGATTCGTCCGACAAAACGGCCCCTCCAGCCTCTCCCAATGGCGGGGCTCAGGAAAGCTCGAGCCGCGATACGAGAATCGATCTCAGTCCGCCCAAGGACGACGACAAGAACCACCCCTCCAGCAAGGAAGCGGTCGCGGATCTCGAAGGCGACGGCAATCCGGACAACTCGGGCGTGCAGGAGTTCCATCCCTGGAACCCGCTGAAGGCGGTCAAGGATATTGAAGTGGGCGACTTTTACTTCAAGCGTAAGAACTATAAAGCGGCGCTCGGACGCTACAAGGACGCGCTCTACTATAAGGATGGCGATGCCATTGCTACTTTCCGTCTCGCTGAGTGTCAGGAAAAACTCGGAGATAAGGCGGAGGCGAAGAAAGACTACGAGCAATACTTGAAGGTTCTGCCGGAAGGGCCTCTTGCCAAAGATGCTCGCGCTTCGCTTAATCGACTGGCGAAAGTGCAGTGAGTTGAGCGGGGAGCGACAAGCGAGCCACGTGTACAAGAATTGTCGTCGGGACTAAATAAAATTGTCATCCCGAGCGGAGCGAAGGACCTGCTGTTTGCCGGCGGCAATCGGGTGACTGAGCCACGACCGGAGGCTGCGATGATGGTATCTGTCTTTATCGGGACCAGCGTTGACGGCTTCATCGCGCGGCCGAATGGCGATCTCGACTTTCTGCCGCCGGATGGCGGCGAACCCCATGGCTACGACGAGTTTATGGCGAGCGTCGATGCGCTGGTGATCGGCCGCAAGACGTTCGAGACGGTTCTGGCCTATGCGGAATGGCCATATGGCGAGAAGCACGTCGTGGTCCTGAGCAGCCGGCCGGTCGATTTGTCCGCGGTGCGCGGAGGCGTTGTGGAACAGATGGCCGGGCCTCCGGCCGAGATCGTTTCGAAACTCGCGGCTCGCGGCGTCCGCCACGTCTACGTCGACGGAGGGGTCACGATTCAGGGATTCCTGCGCGCAGGACTCATTCAACGTCTCATTATCACTCGTGTGCCTGTGCTCATTGGAGATGGGATTCCCCTGTTCGCGTCCCTGCCGCGCGATGTGCGGCTGCACCATGTAACGACGCAGCACTATGCGAGCGGCCTGGTTAAGAGCGAGTACCGGGTTGAGGCCTGACGGTCGTTATATGACGATCGTCAATGACGCCTGGGATTTCCGGTTGTGGTGCAGTTTGAAAAACTGCCGTCCCTCAGCGGCTAAACAGGCTGCGGAAAAACTCCCGTATAGACGGGGCTTGCCCCGTCTAACGCCACCAGAAAACTCTGGTTCGAAGGGTTTTGACGTGCCCTTTCAAACCGATTCGAACTGCACCACTGCCGGATTTCCTACTTTTCAACCCGCATAAATTCGCCGGTGGAGGCGTTGACGGCTACGCGCAGCTTGGCCGTCTCGCGGTCGATGCCATAGATTACGTGCCAGAGCAGTTCGTTGGTCTGCCGGTTCCAGTCCAGCACATAGAGAACGGGGGTGTCGGGTGCCTTGTCGAGCAATTTGTCGCCGCCGTGCTGCTGGGCGACTGCGAAAGCCTTATCGGTGTCAGTTTTGAGAAATTGGACGTTGAAAACCTGAGTGCTGGAATTCGTCGGGCTATAGGTGTCGTCGACGCCGTGCGAGATATCGGCATTGGCCCAGGTGTAGGACTTGGTGGCACGCTTCGAGGGCGAGGCGAATCCGGCGCGCCACTCTCCCGCTTTGCCGTCGCGGCCTTTGGAGTCGGGGGTAGGATCGGACTCGACGCGATAGGGTTGCGCATCCGGCGCCCAGCCGCGAGCGGAGATGTAGCATTTGTAGAAGGCGCTGCTGCCGGTGATTGCCTCCGGAGGTTTTGGTTGCGGCGTCTCGACCGGTGCGGGTGGTTTGGTTGGCTCCGAGGAGCACCCGGCCATCAGTCCGGCTGCTAGAATGGCGACGAATACATTTTTCATTAACGAGTTCCTGAAAACGATTTCCTGAACAGACTTTGTATGTAGCGGGCCTGAGATTCGCCAGTGTCGCGAATCATTGTACTGATCAGCGCCATGGATTCCTATCTCGAACGTTTGCGAAAGGAACTCGAGGATGCGGTTGGAGGCAGTAGTGCCGTCGGCTGGACGCAGGCTCCTGCGGGGAAATGGAATGCCGGCCAGATTCTGGAACACCTTTACCTTACCTACAAGCTCAGCAACCGGGGAATGGAAAAAGCTCTGGCGAAGAATGCGCCGTTAGCTACGCGCGCCACGCTGCGGCAGCGCATTGCCGTTCTGGTGGTGCTGAATCTCGAATATATCCCCGTCGGCCGCGATGCGCCGGAACGCCTGATACCGCAAGGAATGGCGCCGGAAGAAGCGCAGCGAGCGATGGGGGCTGAGCTTCAGAAAATGGTCTCGGTCCTGGACGAGTGCGAGCGCCGGTTCGGCGCCGGGACGAAAATCCTCGACCACTTGTTCCTCGGACCTTTGAACGTGGATCAGTGGCGCAAGTTCCACTGGGTCCACGGGCGGCATCACGCGCGGCAGATTCGTGAGCGAATGGGGAAATCCGGTGCTGCCGTAGTTTGAAATTCCGTCCCTCAGCGGCTAAACGGTTTGCTGAAAAACTCCGGGTCGGTATGAGAGTATGCGTTTCGTATCAGGGTGTCGGCTGGCAAACTGCCCGTCCCGGAGGGACACGCGATAATAGCCCGGCGCTTCAGCGCCGGGTTAGAGCGCGGCTCGGAGGAGCAAGCCCCGGAGGGGCGACTGAGCCCCCGAGCCACGTTGGGGGGGAATCTCAGCTGTCCCTCCGGGACTGACTCGGTTCTTCGATCTTGTCCCGGCACTGAAGCGCCGGGCTACTTTCAATTGCCCCTGCCGGGGCTCAGAACCGGTGGCTACCAGGCGACGCAGCACGCGAGTAGCCGTGCAAGCGGGTGGCACTCCCCGTTTACGCAGCTAAGGTCGCAATCAGGACACGATTTACGGCATGGCTGGACGGGCGAGGCGCCCGTCCCCACACGGGCCGGTGACCACACGGGCTTGTGCCGTGCCCTTTCAAAGCGAATTCCAACTGCACCACTAACTGCTCTTTAATTTTATTTCGACTTCTACTACTGCTGCGGCTTAGCCTGATCGTTTGCGGGGACGGTGGCGCTGTCGTTGTCTTTTTGCTTTATGCCGGCCTTGCGCGCCTCCTCCTGCATGTTGTCGAGTTGCTGCCGGGCGGCGTCAATCGCCTTCTGCTTTTCATCGATATCACTTTTGTATTGCGCGTCGTCCTTATCCCACTGGGCCTGGTTGCGCAGACGGTTGCCCGCATCTCCGTACATGGCAGCGGCGCGCAGACGATATTCGCGCTGTTCCAGGTCGAGGTCGTGGTTGAGGGAATCGATTTTCTGTTTTTGCTGGTCGAGCTTTTTCGCCCACTCATCGGCGGCCTTCTGGCGGTCGGCATCGGCAGCGGAGTTATCCATAGCGACCGGCTTGGCGTCTGTGGCCGGTTGCGGTCCAACCACGCTCAGAGCGTCGTTGACCGGGAGATTGTCGTTATCGAAGTAGCGGGGAGCGGAACTGGTTTCGGCTTTGGTCTTGCGATACGTGCGCGCGTAATCCCCGAGGGACTGAGCGGCAGCGCCGCTGATCCCGACAAAGAGCAGAGTAAAGATTGCCATGTATTTTGCGTGTTTCATGTGGTCATCCTTTCGCAAACCGGTGATTCTGATTGAGTCTTGCTATCGCTGATGTCCAGAACTTGTGTGGCGGTCTCGGCGCCGCCGAGGAAACTGCCAATGGTGCGGTCCAGCTGTGCGGCTTCGTGGGCGATGCCGTCGGCCAACTGCCGCGCCAGTTCCGCGTCGCGGCTGCAAGCGAGCTGTTGCGCATAGCCCGCGATGGTGGTGAGGGAATCGCGCAGTCCGAGCGCGAGTTCCGAAGAGATTTCCCGATGCAGCTTTTGATCGTGGCGGATGCGCTCAATATCGGTTTTGTCAGTGAGCACAAGAGTCGTGCCCATGATGCTGGCATCTTCGGCCAGAACCGGAGAGGCGGTCACTTCGAGCACCTGATTCTCGCCCTCCCGCGTGAAGTAATTCACTACCAGGCCGCGAACCACAGACTTCCCCGCCAGAGCGGGAGCAAGAGCCTGCTCCACACTTAAAGTAGAACTTGAACCGTCGGGCTGCGGTCGCAACGTGGCCGGGCCGAACATGTCGCCAAAATGCAGTCCTACGGGAGAGGCGAAGCCGAGCAGCTTGCGCGCCGCCGGATTGGCTTGCCGCAGCAAGCCGTTGCTGTTGAAGAACAGAACGCCGCAGGAAAGGTTTGAAAGTATGGTGGAGCTCAGCGAGTCCGAGGCTTTGGCTTTTCTGCGGTCGGAGAGTTGCTGGGCAGCGAGCTCGTGTTTTTGCTGCTTCAGTTGCTGGATGACGGCGTGATAGGCGTGTACGGGCAATCCTTCCGCCGCCAATGGAGCGCTGTTCAGCGATTCGGATTCAGATTCGAGATTCTGCCGCAGCCGCCGAATCGAAAAGAAGCCCAGCGCGAAAGCTGCCATGGCTGCCAACAGAAGCAATCCCATGCGGAAGACGATCGGACTGGTCAGCGGGCTCATAGCGTACTCCAATACCAATGCAGGAGGCGGTTTCCAAACACGAACGACACAAGCGCCATGCCGCCGAGAAAGACGCCAAACGGCAACTCGTAAAAGCGGAGCGCGAGGCGGGCCGATTGCCAGGCGCGCCGCCGGGCGTCGTCCGTAGAAATGCGGGAAGGAGCCGTGCGGGCGCGAATGCGCCGAAGGCGCTTCATCCAGACCGCGAGAACCGTACTCAGTCCAAAAAGCGAGCCAGCCAGCGACGCGGTAAAAATGGTCAGGACGGTGAGCCGGGTTCCGAGGAACGCGCCGATCATGGCCATCAGCTTCACGTCGCCGAATCCCATGCCTTCGACACCACGGGCTCGCAGGTAAATCGCGGCTGCGCCGTATAGAAACGAAGCTCCGACAGCGGCCCCCAGCAGGGAATCTGAGAGGGACCAGATCCGCCAGGAAATCTCAGTTCTCATGGCAGTCGACACCAGGCCGGGCATGATTCGCGAAGCCAGGTCATGGACTGGAACCACGAGGCTGAAGGCAATTCCGAGAGCCAGGCCGGGCAGGGTCAGGGTGTCGGGAAGAAGCTTGGTTTCGGCGTCGGTGAAGATCAAACCCAGCAGCAGGTAGCCCAGGACAGCGCATTTCAGCGTGGCCAGGGTCAAACCAAAATGGAAGTAACAGGCGAGAAACAGCATGCCTGTGAGCAGTTCGACCACAAGGTAGCGCGGCGAGATGGGCTGCTGGCAGGAACGGCACTTTCCCCGGAGAATCAGCCAGCTCAGCACCGGCAGGTTGTGATAGAGCGGGATCATTTCTTTGCAGTGAGGGCAAGCGGAACGCGGCGCCACGACTGATCTGCCCCGCGGCAACCTGTAGATACACACGTTCAGGAAGCTGCCAAAGCACAGCCCAAAGGCGAAGATCGCAGCTGGAATAAAAGGTTCCACGTTGGCTAAGTGCCCATTCTTCTTGGATTTGGATGATTATAAGCCGCAGCGGCGGGGCCTTCTAAGCACGAAGGTCACTGTACTTTTGACGTGCACCGCGGACGCACGCAAATTGTTGTGAGTAAAGCGGCTGCCAGCGCGCCGCTACGGCCGTTTTCATGGCCGACCGCCGGTCAGCCCTTGTGGAGAAACTTGTAGTCGAGAATGGAGGCCACCAGCCCGAAAGCGTCTTCGGTATTGTCCACCGCGTCCTTGACGCGAATCAGCCTGCCCTGGCAGAGCACATCGCTGTTTTTTTGTCCGGAGATCTCCTCGGGCATCTCGAAGATCAATTCCACGAGCGCATTGGCGGGTAGTTGCTGCGGGCCGTGAAAAAGAATGCCAGACTGGCTGATATTCTGGACGACGCCTTCGTACCATGTACTGAGATTTTTCCCGCGATAGCGAAGCGGACGGTTCGCCCGCAAACGCCGCGCCCGGGGCATCCACGTAGGTTGTTTGTGGGCGGAGCGGTGTCGTACGCTGGTGGTTTCTTCCTCCAGTGGTTCGTTGACGCGGCTTCCACGACGCATGGTCTTCCAGTCATACTGGTAGGCGGTCGCGCACAGCAGACAGATCTGGTAATAGTCGCCACTGGCCGAGCGGCGCGGCCATGCAAATTCGTGCGAACATCGACCTAGCATGAGAACGTCCATGAGTTTCTGCGGCATGATGACGGGTAGTGCCCCGGCTGATCGGACATATTTATCTTCTGACGGCTCAGTCGTTCTGAATAGGTTACTTTTGGCTATACCGGCGTGAGCCTTATGCTTTCCCATATGGCATGGCAACAGGTCCAATAGGCCCCACACTTGTGGTAACCAACCAATTATGACGGCAGGAACTAAAACATCTCGCATGGGTTTTGTCCTCGGCGGAGGCAAGAGTTCGCGCATGGGCACGGACAAAGCTTTTCTGGATTGGGGCGGCAAGACACTGCTGAGTCGGGCGCTTACCGTGATGGGCGCGGTCTGCGACAGGGTGGCGATCGTGGGCGACGCCGCGAAGTTTTCCACATACGGATCGGTGGTGGAAGATATTTTTTCGGGATGTGGTCCGCTGGCCGGCATTCATGCTGCGCTGGTGCATTCTGCTGCCGAGTTAAACCTGATGCTCGCCGTGGACATGCCCTTCGTATCGAGCGAACTGCTCGCGTTTCTTTTCGCCGCGGCTGAAACGAACGACGCGGTCGTCACCGTGCCTCGCGTCGGCCACGGACTGCAGCCGCTGTGCGCGATCTATCGCCGCGATTTCTCTACCGCCGCGGAGAAAGCGCTGCGGGCGGGGGAGTACAAGATCGACGCCGCGTTTTCCGGCGTATCGGTCCGGGTGATCGAAGAGGGCGAACTGGCGGCGGCCGGCTTCTCCGAGCGGAATTTTTTCAATGTCAATACTCCCCAGGATCGACTGGATGCCTGGGCCCCACCCAAGAATCTGTCATCCTGAGCGGAGCAGTGACTTCACGAAGTGAAGTCCCTGCGTAGTCGAAGGACCCCTACGCTTTTTCCGACGATGCAGTTCGGTCTTAATTCTGGGGAAAGCGACGACCTCACGCTAAAGCGACAAGGTCAAAAACCAAGTCAAAGGCAAAGGCAGCCGGTCAGGGCGCCCGCTCCACACAAAATCAGGTGGAAGATCAGGCTTGAGCCGCGCGGCCATCTCATGCCATGCTGATAGCCATGGCGGCAACGGTCACAATACCTCCCTATATCGAGTTCAAACACGTCTCCAAGGCATTCGGAGATCGGGTGGTTCTTAACGACGTCAGCTTCGATGTGCTGCCGGGCGAGATGGTGTGCATTCTGGGCCGTAGCGGCGTCGGAAAATCGGTTGCGCTTCACAACATCATGGGTTTCCTCAAGCCGGATTCAGGCCGGGTCATGGTGGCCGGCCAGGACATTACCGACTACAACGAAAAACAGCTCGAAGAGATCCACAAGAAAGTCACCATGGTATTTCAGAACGGAGCTCTCTTCGATTCTTTGACGGTCGGCGAAAACGTAGCCTTTCCGCTACGCGAAAAAAGAGAACTCTCAGAAGAGCAGATTTACCAGGTGGTGGACGGTCTGCTCGAAATGGTTGGCGTCAAGGAGATGCGCGATCTGCTGCCTTCCGATCTTTCGACCGGCATGAAGCGTTCGGTCGCGATCGCGCGCGCGTTGGCCGCGCAGCCGGAGTGCGTGCTCTACGACGAGCCGACGACCATGGTGGATCCGATGATGGGGAATCTGCTCGGCGATCTCATCGCCCGTCTCAAACTGCAGTTGCACCTGACCTCGGTCGTGGTCACGCACGACATGCGGCTGGCCAAGAAACTGGCGGACCGCGTCGTCTTCCTGTATGAAGCGCGCGCGATTTTCTTTGGGCCATACAAAGACATGGAGAACTCGAAGGAGCCCATTATTCAAGAGTTCCTGGAACTGGATGAGTTGAAGCTGGAGGCTTAGAAGGTGTTGTTTTCTGAGCGAAAGGGACGCCCTACCCAAAACTCTTCGATCCAGAGGAAAACCCCTGTAGAGACGGGGCTTGCCCCGTCTAACGCCACCAGAAAACCGCTTCTGGGGACGGGCGAGGGCGCCCGTCTCTCCATTGAGCGTTACGGGGCACCCCCGCTAGTGGGCGGGCACGGATCCGCGCTTCCCTCCCGGATCATTTTTCTTCAGAACGAACGATAAGAAAAACATAAAGACGGCCGCAATGCCCAGCACCCAATAGGTATCGATATAGGCGAGGGTGGCGGCCTGCGCCTGAACCGAGGCGTAGATTCGGGCGACCGCCTGCCGCTGGGCGCCATGCGGACTCATTCCAGCGTGGGTGAGTTGCTGAGTCAGGCCATTCATGGCACCCCGAAACTTTGCGTTGCCCATGTTTGGACCGCTGACTAATACCGCCTGATGAAATTGCGATCGCCGGACAATCATGGTGGTGACAATCGATGTTCCGACGCTGCTTCCGATATTTCGCGTGAAGTTTACCAGACCGGCGACGGCGTTGCTCTTATCCTCGCCAATGCCGATGTAGGCGGCAGTGGTAGCGGGCACAAAAATAAAACCCATGGGTAAATACTGGGCGATACGCAGCCAGGTGAAGGAACCGAAGCTCATCAACAGGTCCAGCCTTTGCGTGGAGATATACATGCTGACGGCGAGAGCGATCCAACCGAAGGCGATGAGATAACGCGACTGGAATACTCCGATCAAACGGCCGACGATCGGTAACTCCACCAAAAGCAGCAACGCCGACACGGAGAGAACCATGCCAGCGGACTGGGCCGTATATCCCATGAGTGTCTGGAGAAACTGCGGCATGAGGACGGTCATGGCGAAGGAGACGGCGCCGACCATGAACATCATCATGTTGGCGGTGGCAAAGTTGGAGTTTTTGAAAAGGCGGACATCGACGAGCGGATCCTTTTTAAACCACTCATAGGCGACGAGCGCGCTCAGGCATCCGGCCGCGATAATAGCTAAAGCTATGATGAAATGCGATCCAAACCAGTCATCTTCCTGCCCCTTGTCGAGCATGATCTGCAAAGCGCCGACTCCGAGCGCGAGCAAGGAAAAGCCAACGTAATCGAGTTTGATTCCAGCACGGTTACGGCGCAGGAGTTGTGGCGGGTCCTCGACCAGGCGATATACGAGCAGCAGGGCGATGAGGCCGACCGGCAGGTTGATGAGGAAGATCCAGCGCCAGGAGGCAACATCGGTAAGCCAACCGCCGAGGGTCGGGCCAATGGCGGGAGCGCAGACAGCGGTCACGCCGTAGATGGAAAAAGCAAGACCGCGCTTTTCGGGCGGGAAGGTATCGGCCAGAATGGCTTGCGCCATAGGCTGAAGACCTCCGCCGCCGGCGCCCTGGAGCACCCGGAACAGCAGCAGGAAGCCGAGACTGGGAGCGAGACCGCAGCACAGTGAGCTGACGGTGAAAATAGCCATGCAGGTCATGAAGAAGCGCTTGCGTCCGAACAAACTCACGAGCCATCCGGTAATGGGGAGAACAATGGCATTGGCCACCAGATACGAGGTGAGCACCCAGGTGCTCTGGTCATTGCTCGCGCCCAGATTACCCGCGATGTGGGGCAAAGCGACATTCGCAATGGCGGTGTCGAGTACCTCCATGAAGGCTGCGAGCGAGACGGTGCCGGCGATGAGCCAGGGATTGGCTGCGGGGCGCCAAATCGCCGGTTGCGCTTCGGGTGAGATCGCGGAGCTCATCTAGAAGCCTTGCCGCACCAACTCCTCTATCGTGATCGCGCTCGGCGCGGGTTCGCGTTTCATCATCTTTTCGATGTACTTTGCGATCAGGTCGGCTTCAAGGTTGACGGGGTTTCCCGGCTTCAGCGATCCGAGGTTGGTGGTCTCGACAGTGTGGGGAATGATCGCGATTTTGCAGGTGAAGGCGGAGCCGGTCGGTTCGAGGCCGGCGACGGTCAGGCTGATGCCTTCGATTGAGATCGATCCTTTAAAGACCGTGTACTTCTCGATCTCGGGCGGGATCTCAATGTGCAACCACCAGTTTTCGGAATTGCCGCCGTCGGAATCGACGATTCGCTCCAACTCGATCAGCTTGCCCACGGCATCGACGTGGCCCTGAACGATGTGGCCGCCGAAACGGCCGTCGGCCTTCATGGGCAATTCCAGGTTTACCAGGGCGGCCTCGCGCAGGCGTGAGAACGACGTTCGGGCCCATGTTTCGGGGGCCAGGTCGGCGGCAAACGATCCTGGTTTGATGTCGAGCGCGGTCAGGCAAACGCCGCTGACGGCTACGCTGTGGCCGATTCCCAGTTGTTTCGGAGTGTTCACGGCAGCGATGGTGATGCGGCGATTTTCGCCGTGCTGGTCGATGCTTACGACCTTGCCGACTTCCTCGATGATTCCGGTAAACATAATTCTCAGTGTAGCGTCGCGCAAGTTCGTCGCACAAATCATAATCTCTATTCACCAAATCCAACCTGTAAGCGTCATCACAGACACTGTTCGCCGGGTGCCCCGTCCTTGTCGCGTTTTGTGCGACAGGGCGGGGACTTTGACATCCCTCCCCATCGCCCGACGCCGGTGGCCCATTCTAAATTTCGCGTTCTCTGCGAAATTTAGAGTGGGACTCACAGTATTCGCCCGCGTGGGCCTTTGTCGATACCTCCCATCCGACGGGGGTTCCATCACCTCCATCCATCACATCGATCTGTGTGCGTCATCACAGACACCGCGCGCGCAAAGTGTGACAATGCCTTGTAATTAAAATAGGAAAAGTTGTGCCCGTCTCCAGAGGCGACCAGCGAATCGTTACCAGTTCTTTGAAATCGAGATGAGGGAAAGAAGGCCGCTAAGTCCTTTAGAAGGAATATCTTAGAGCTAACTCTTTTAACCCCAATATTTTAGCGGGAATTGGGGGGGGAGGGGGTACAGCAGCACGGTACAACCCGACCCGCATAAACAAAGGACGAAACTACATTCGCATCCGGTGCCAGGGCAGCGGTGCCTGTGATAAGGCATACAGGCTGGATGTGATGAATAACAGCGCGGGTAGAGGCGTAGTTTGAGAAGGGAAGCGAGCGACGTGGACGGTTGCGGCCGGCAAACAGCAGGTCCTTCCCCTTCGACAAGCTCAGGGTCAGGATGACAATTCTTATCTGGTGATGACAATTGTTATTCACGCGTGTGCCGAATACGGGTCGCGGAGATAGCCCTCGACTGCGAAATCTTCGCCGAAGCGATGTAACTCGAAGCGCCGCACGCACTGCGCCTTGCCGTGCAAACTTTCACCGATGAACGGAACTGCGTCCCCGCCAAAAAATTTGGGCGCGTAGTAGAGAAACACTTTATCCACTTCGCCTGACGCGAGGACCGCGCCGTTCACGAGCGATCCGCCCTCAATCAGCAGGCTGGTGACTTCCAATTCTCCGAGACTATGGACGATCTGCGCGAAGTCAGGACGTCCATCGGCGGTAGCGGAGATTTGTTGCACACGAATGCCTTTGGCTTCGAGCGCCTGTCTGGTGTCGGCTTCGGCTTTGGAGTAGAGCACGAGAACATCGTTGTCGGCGGTCTGGACCAACCTTGTGGTCAGTGGAATACGCAAGTAAGAATCGAGGATCACACGCAGCAGCTTGCGGCGGCGCGGCAGAGCGCTACGGTCGGTGAGCAGAGGATCATCCGCCAGCACGGTTCCAACACCCGCCAGAATCGCGTCACTTTGATGTCGCAATTGCTGTACGTGCGCGCGCGCTACTTCACCGGTGATCCAGTGATATCCGCTGCGCGAGCCTTCGGTTGCCGGCGTGGGCGACGGAGAATCCGAACTGCGATCGGTGCCCGGTTTGGTGGCGTCGGCGATTTTCCCGTCGAGAGTCATGGCCGATTTCAGCGTGACCAACGGCTTGCCGTGGCGGATGTACTTGGCAAAACTCTCGTTGAGCTTCTTGGCTTCCAGTTCGAGAGATCCGACTTCTACTTTGATTCCGGAGGCTCGCAGCCTGGCGAATCCCTGACCGGCTACTCGCGGGTTTGGATCTTGCATGGAGCAGACGACGCGGCTGATTCCGGCCGCGCTCACGGCATCGGCACAGGGGCCGGTGCGGCCGTGGTGGGAGCACGGTTCCAAGTTGAGGTACAGCGTTGCGCCGCGCGCTCTGCTGCCGGCCTGCTCCAGCGCCAGGACTTCGGCGTGCTTTATGCCGTCATAGGTGTGGGTGCCTGCTCCCACTTCGCGGCCGGATGCGTCGACCACTACCGCGCCTACGGCTGGATTGGGCGACACTTGGCCGACGCCGGCTCGTGCCAGATCCAGCGCCTTGCGCATGTGTTGTTCGTCGGTGGTCATCGGGTCAGATTAGTTCATCTGACATTATTTCAAGTCGCGAGGTCAAATCCACCACGAAAGGCGCGGAGACACGGAGAAAACGATTTATAAATTACGCGGGGGAAAACTTCGATTCTCGTCTTCCTCATCAGGCTCTGCCAGTGCTACTGCGCCAGACCGATTTTGCGGGCCACGTTTCCTGGGCGACGGTACGCCCGCGAAAGGATCTCCAACTCTTGGATCGTCAAGTGAGGGTTCTTTGGGTGTGAACCGGCTTCGCACGAAGCGCAGAACGAACCACAAGACAAGGAGACCAATCGCCACTTGCCACCAGACGCCCATTTGGATGCATTCCTCCGCGGTGAATTTTCAGGAGAACTTTTCAGGAGAACAGCGACTCCACAAATTCTTTGGGATCAAACGGAAGCAAATCGCCCGCCTTCTCGCCGACACCGACGTAGCGCACTGGAAGCCCCAGCTCGCGCGAAATGGCAACCACGACGCCGCCTTTGGCTGTGCCGTCGAGCTTGGTCAGTACGATTCCCGTGACTCCCGAGGATTGCGTGAACTGGCGCGCCTGCTGCAATCCATTTTGACCGGTGGTTGCATCCATGACGAGCAAGGTTTCATGCGGAGCGCCGGGAACAATCCGCTGCGCGGTGCGCTTCATCTTTTCGAGTTCGAGCATCAGGTTTTGTTTGGTGTGCAGGCGACCGGCAGTGTCGACGATCACGTAATCGGTCTTGCGCGTGGTGGCCGATTGCAAGGCATCAAAGAGCACCGCCGAGGGATCTCCTCCAGGTTTCGTCTTGATCACTTCGGTGCCGGTGCGCTGGCCCCAAATTTCCAGTTGCTCGATGGCGGCGGCGCGGAAGGTATCGGCCGCGCACATCAGCACGGTCTTGCCTTGTGCGCGAAAGACCTGCGCCAGCTTTCCGATGGTGGTGGTTTTGCCCGCGCCGTTCACGCCCACGACCATGATGACCTCGGGCGCGCGGTCTACTTTGGTAACAGGCTGGGAACCGGCCGAGGTCAGAATCGACAGCAGTTCCTCTTTCAGGAGCCGCTTGAGTTCATTTACATCCCTGATCTGCTTGCGATCGGCTTTGTCGCGCAGTTTTTCCAGAACTTCGTGGGTGGTGGTGGTTCCGAGGTCGGCGCCAATCAGAGTGGCTTCGAGATCGTCCAGAGTGGAGCGGTCGATCTCCTTGCCGATGGAAACGACATCTTCGATGCGCTCGGCCAGGTTCTCGCGGGTGCGCGAGACGGCTTCCTTCATGCGCTCGATAAAACTTGGTTTCTGTTCTTCGTCCAGGCTGCCGAAAAGAGTTTGAATCATGAGGGCCAGAAACGATTATAGGACAGTCATTGGTGGTCGGTCGTTGGTCGCTCGTCGTTGGTCGTTGGCGAACCTGTAGCTCGTGATTACTCACAAGCTTCGGAGGGACCGATGACTTGCGAACGACTAACGACCAACGACCGACGACTGCCTTACGTCCGCGTGGTTTCTACGGTAACGGGATCGGCGTGATGGAGTGATGGCTGGGGCGGCAAGGGCGTGGGCGATTCCAGCGGGATCGCCTGCGTCGCCACCTTTTGAATGCGAATTTCTCCGCGTTCAAACACTGCCAACAGCGCGTTCACCGCATTGGGGTCGAGGCGCTGTCCGGAGAGATTCTGAATGATATGCAGAGCGTCCGCGGGATCGTGCGCTTGCTGATAGGGACGGTTGGTAGTGAGAGCGTCAAAGGTGTCGGCGACCGCAATGACTCGCGCCAGCAAAGGGATCTCGTCGCTCTTTAAACCGTAGGGATAACCGCGTCCGTTGAGAGCCTCGTGGTGGAGTTCGATTCCGGGCAGCATCTCGCGCAACTGAGGCACGGGACGAAGGATGTTCGCGCCCTTGGTGGTATGGGTCTTCATGATCTCGAATTCTTCTGGAGTCAGGGCGCCGGGTTTTTTCAGGATGCGGTCTTCAATGCCGATTTTGCCGACATCGTGCAGCTGGGCGGAAACTCGAAGGATTTCGAGAAAGCCGGGATCGAGGCCCATTTCGGTTGCAATCATGATCGAGTATTTCGTAACGCGGTCAGAATGGCCGCGGGTGTACGGGTCTTTTTCGTCGACGGCGCCGGCCAGCATCTGGATGGAGCCCATGAACAGATTCTTGTTCTCCTCGGCGGCTCTTTTTAAGTCTTCGACGAATTGTTCCAGTTCTTCCGACATGGTGTTGAAGGTCGTGGCCAGTTCGCCGATCTCGGTCCGGGTCTTGATGTGCACGCGCTGAGAGAAATCGCCGCGCGCAATAGCCCGGCTGGATTGCGCCAGCACTTGCAGGGGGCTGGTGATGCGCCGCGCCGAAATAATACTGAGACCAACGCTGACAAATACGGCGAGCCAAGCCAGCAAGCGCCCGGTGCGCTGCATTTCGTAGATCCCGCGATAGGCGTCATCGCGCGGCTTCTGCACCACTACCGCCCAGCCGAGCGATGTTACCGGACTGTAGGTGCCGAGCATCTGGGTTGCGTTCTTGCCATCGCGAACGGTGAATTCAAGAGTCGCGCGCAATGGAGCCTTCGCGCCTTCGCCGACGAAACTGCGGACAATGTCGAACTGGCCCATGTCCTGTCCGGTAGCGTATTGGCCGGTGGGGGCAGCCACGAGTCTTCCGCGGCTATCCACGACGTAGGGCATCAATCCGCTGAGGCTGACTTGTTGCAGGCGGCGGATCAGGTAGTCCATATCTACGACTGAGCCGATCATTCCGAGAAAGCGACCGCCATACATGATCGGTGAACTCACTAGCATGACGGTGCGCGCCGATTTTCCGTTGCCCAACATCAAGGGCTGGCCGCTGTAGACGCGTCCCTCGCGAGCCGCCTGATAGGCCCGCTCCAGTTCGCGTTGCAGAAAGGCGTCGGGCTCAATGCGTCCGGCGGAGACTCCCTTGGCATCGGCATTGAGGAGCGTGGCATAGGCAATGTCGTTCGACGACGAAACAAAATTCTCGAGCATGGCCCGGAGCTCGGGCGTCAGAAGTTTCTGCGCGCTGAGGTCGCTGCCGTTGGGATTGGCGAGCATCATTACCTGAACCGACGATGACAAGTTGGCGAGCATCATGCGCAGCGCGTCCTGATGCTGCGAAATGTCATCGGCCAGGGAACGCGTGACCGTGTTCTGCAAGAGCATTTCGTTGGTTTTCAGGCGCTCGCGATTCATGGTCTCGATCTGCGCCGAGTAGAAGTACATGGGAAGGACGCTGATAGCCAGGAGCACGCCAAGGATGACGTACAAGAGCGGAATGCGCGCGGGAATGGACAGCTTCAACGGCAAAAGGCACACCCTGTCGGCCCAAGCGCGGGGATGAGCTGGTCCGGTCCTTGCTGTCATTTTAGGGTGGTTTATGGTGGTGATCTCAGATGCTTAAGGTACAGCTCACCGTTACCGAAGTACTCACGCCGTCAGTCACTGGTGTCATAAGCTATTGACAGCGGCCCATGGGTTGCTCAGGCTGGAGGGGTACGCAGTCTCCGGCCAAACTGCGTTCTGAACGCGCCCTGCTTTGCCGGCTTCGGATATTGCGTGCCGGATGGTGCGCGCCCGGGATCGTCGGGTCGTTGGATTTGGGTCATTGGGGCAATGGCAGGGTTTATTGGTTGTTAGTGATTCCACGGGATCGGGTTACGGCGTGAGTCAGAAGCTTGTCCCCACCATGGTCGAGATGCTGGTCCCAATCTGGCGGCGCGTGCTGCAACGGTCATCGATTGGGATCGACGATAATTTTTTTGATCTCGGGGGCAATCTTCGGTCGGCGGACATCCTGTTTGCCGAGATCGCGCGGGCATGCGGCCGGGAGCTGCCGAGCGCGACGATCTACCGTGCTCCGACGATCGCGGCGTTAGCTCGCTTGCTGGAGCAGCCCACGCTTCCGCGATTCTCTCCGTTTGTGCAGATCAAGGCGGGTGACGAGCAACCCCCGATTCTCATTGTGCACGGACTGGCCGGGACCTTGCCGTTCTTTGGACTCGCCCAACATATTCAAACGGGACATTCCATCTATGGGATCCAGGGCAAGGGTGTAGATGGGTTGGAGGAACCGCTGGAGAGCGTCGAGGACATGGCGGCGTTTTATCTTGATGCGATCAAGGATGTTCAACCTCAAGGTCCTTACATTCTGATCGGGTACTCCTTCGGTGGGCTGGTGGCACTGGAAATGGCGCAGCGTATGACCAAGAGCGGAGAGGAAGTTGCGCTGCTGGTGCTGATCGATGCGTACCCGCATCTGCGCTATCTTTCGCCGGGTCAGCGCCTGCGGCTCATCGCACGGCGGGCACTGCGGTGGAGCGGTATGAAGCGGAGGTTGGCCCGTGCAGCTACTTACGTCACTCCCGGTTTTGGACGATTACGCAACGGACGGAATGGCAACGGCGGCATGGCAGAAGCCTCCCGGCTATCGTTTGAGGAGACGGCTCTGCGGGTCAAGGAGAAGGCTTACTTAGCCCTGGCGCGCTATCGGCCGCTTTTTTACGACGGCAAAGTGAAATTCGTGAAAAGCGAGAGTGATTCCTACTACCCGTCCGATCCGGTTGCGGTTTGGGTTAAGCTCGCGGCGGAGTTTGAATCTGAGACCGTGCCCGGAGGGCATCTGGACATGGTCACGACCGACTTCGAGGGGCTGGCTGCTGTGCTCACGCGATATTTGAAAGAAACGCTGGGTCAGGAGTTGGGCGGACTGGAGGCGATCGGTCAGGTTAAGGACTAAAGATTTGGTTGGTGGTGCTCAGTCAGGATGAAGATCCGGTCGCCTGCCGCTTGACCGAACCCCTCGATGCGAGGTTCGTGATGGCCCCTTCTCGAAAGGCCGAGAAGGGGTGCACCCGCAGCGCGTGAAAGGGCAGGGAGAAGTTTGATAATCCGGGTATAATGAGGCAGTCAGCCCGGGGTGCAGGATGCGGTCCTTCCAGGTTTTCTTCCGCAGTTATCGGCTGTTGGCAGTCCTGCTGTTCCTCTGCTCGTGGATGCTTGCGGGGAATGCTCCGCCGCCCAGGATGTCCAAGAAAACACGCGAAGAAATTGTCCACGCCTTCAATGAAGAACTGGTCTTCATCCGCGCAAGTTTTCCAATGGGGAATACCGGACTGAAACT
>Ga0182018_10000363_pt1 | contig 59494 bp, 47 predicted proteins | sample 812P2MmetaG_FD_120490 | JGI IMG/M metagenome (GOLD analysis project Ga0182018, IMG submission 120490) | Permafrost microbial communities from Stordalen Mire, Sweden - 812P2M metaG | ecosystem: Environmental > Terrestrial > Soil > Wetlands > Permafrost | place: Sweden: Stordalen | collected... | reverse complement strand
GTCATGGCCCGGCTTGTCCGGGCCACCCGTCGCGGCACGTGCTGGTTCAGGTGGCCCGGACAAGCCGGGCCATGACGTGTTTGGAGAATTCCGCCCTGTCCCGAGCTTATCCTGATGCCTATGCGGTTAAACCGGGCCATGACGATGTCGCGATCTGATAACTCGCGCTTCACTGATAGTGGGTACCAGGAACTTCGTCGTTCCACCGCGAATCTCATCGTTCCCCCTTGTTTGCTTTGGAACTGTAACGGCGCGAGATCGTTACCGATGCACGGCAAAAGTGTCAGGAGGATCAAATGGGACGCGGAATTCTGTTGTGGCTGCTGGGTGTACCGTTACCGGTGATTATTCTCCTCGCATTGCTCTGGCGCTGACCCATGCTGCAGTCAGTTCCCACGACTTACCCGGCGGACTCAGGCCTCTCGGCTGAGTCGCCGGTGTCCGCGATTTCATGGCCGGCGATTTTTGGCGGCGCCGTGGCGGCGGTGGCAATCGGTTTCGTCCTCGTCCTGCTCGGCTCCGGCTTCGGCCTCACCGCGATTTCCCCATGGCCCAGCAGCGGAGTTTCGGCGACTACGTTCACGGTCGCGGCGGGACTGTGGCTGATCGTCGTGCAATGGCTGGCGTCGGCTTTGGGCGGCTTCCTGACCGGGCGACTGCGCACGAAATGGGTGAATCTTCATACCCATGAAGTGTTCTTCCGCGATACCGCGCATGGCCTGCTGACCTGGGGCCTCGCGACCGTGATCGGGGCGGTGATCGCCGGTCTTCTGCTTGTCTCGGCGGTGGGAACGGCCACGCGAGCGACCGCGACCATCGCGTCAGGAGCCGCACAAGGCGCGGGGGCTCTCGCTCAGGGCCGGGCGTATGACGTGGACAGCTTGTTCCGGGGTGAGAAGCCGGAACTCGCCTCATCTGGCGGTAGTGCTCGCGCTGAAGCCACGCATATCTTCGTCAGTGACTTCGCCAACGGCGGCGTGCCCGATGCCGACCGAGCGTATCTCGCCGACCAAGTGGCGGCGCGTACCGGTCTGTCTCCGGACGACGCGCGGAAACGGGTCGACGCCGTGATCGCGCAAGAACAAACCGCCGAACTGAAACTGCGCCAGGCGGCGGACACGGCACGCAAATCCGCTTCCGCCACCGCCATTTTCGCCGCGTTGTCGATGCTGATCGGAGCCTTCATCGCCAGTGTCGCCGCCGCCTATGGTGGCAGCCTGCGCGACGAGTATTCATAACCGGAGCGGATCCGCATGCGCCCCTCGCTCGGGTCGCGTGCGCGATCCTGAGGAACCGTTCACATGCGAATTCTGGTGGTATTTTGCCATCCGGATAAAACGAGCTTCGCCAGTGCCTTGCATGAAGCGGTCAGGGAAGGCCTCACCGCCTCCGGCCATGACCTGATGGATCTGGATCTGTATCGCGAAGGCTTCGATCCGATTCTTGGATTAAAAGAGCGCGCCATTTATGGCGACGCCACGGCCTATTTCCAGGCGTTCGAAAAATATGCGGCCCAATTGGCTTCCGCCGAGGCGATCATCCTGGTCTATCCGGCCTGGTGGTATGGCATGCCGGCGATGCTGAAGGGCTATTTCGATAAAGTCTGGGCTCCCGGCATCGCTTACGACGTGACAGCGGACGGAACCGTCGACACAAGCCGTCTGGCGCATATTCGCCGGATCGCCGTCGTCACGACCTATGGCGCGGCATGGTGGTTTATCCGGGGCTTCATGGGCGACCCGACACGAAAAGTGTTCGTTCGAGGCGTTCGTCACTTATGCGGTCGCGGCTGCTCGGTCGAGTGGCATGTGCTTTACAACATGAACACTCCGGAGCCGAAACGGCTTGCCAGGTTTATCGCGCGGCTCAGGAGCCGGATGGCCCAGTGGTAGCGGCCGGCGGGGCGCTATTTCTCCGCCACCAGCGCGTCCTTGTTCCACCAGCCGCCGCCCAAAGCCTGGAACAATGCCGCGGTATCCGTCAGCCGCGCCGCCTGCGCCTGCACCAGCGCCAGCTTCGCCTGTTGGTAGGTTTGCTCGGCGTTCAACAACGCGAGATAAGCGACCTGCCCCAGTTCCATTTGCTTGCGGACAATGGCGAGGCTGCGTCCAGCCGCCTGTTCGGCGGCGACGGCGGCAGATAGTGCGTCGGCGTCGGATCGCAATGCCTGCAGCGTGTCGGCGACGTTCTGAAACGCCGCGATCACCGTGCTTTTGTATTGCGCGGCGGCCTGATCGAACCCGGCTTCGGCGGCCTTCTGTTTATGGAACAGAGTTCCACCGGTGAAGAGCGGCGCGGTAATGCCGCCCGCCAGGGTCCAGAAGTTGGTTCCGGGCGCGAACAGATTCGACAGCGTGCTGGCGCTGTTGCCGATGTTGGCGGTCAGAGTGATCTGGGGCAGCCGTGCCGCGACCGCGACGCCGATCTGCGCGCTGGCGGAATGGAGCGTCTCCTCCGCCGCGCGCACGTCAGGGCGCTGTTCCACCAGCTTCGCCGGCAGCGTGACAGGCAGATCCGCCGGCAGCTTCACGTCAGCGAGTTGGAACCGCGCCGCGATATCCTCGCTGGGAAAGCGACCCGCCAGAGCGGCCAACGCATCGCGCTGTTGGGCCAGTTGCTTCTGCAACGGCGGCAAAGCCAGTCTCGCCTGCGCCAAAGCGGCCTCCTGCGCGGCGACGTCGGCCATTGATACCTGGCCCAGGTCGTATTGCTTGCGAAGGATTCCGAGGAGATCGGACTCGACCTTGATGGTTTCTTCGGTGGCGAGGATCTGGCCGCGGAACGACGCCTCCTGCAACGCGCCGGTGACGACATTGGCCGTGAGCGTCACATAGGTCGCATCAAGTTGGTACTTCAGGTTTTCCGCCTGGGCGTCCAGCGATTCAACAGCGCGCATGTTGGCACCGAACACGTCCGGCACGAACGACAGGTTCAGCTGCGGCGTGATCAGGCTGTAGTACGGATTGCCGCTGGCCGAGGCCGGCGACAGTGCCGCGATTGGCGTCAGGTTGCGGCTGGCGGACAAACCGGCGGAGATCTGAGGATAATACGCCCCCTTCTGCGCCAGCGTATTTTCTCTCGCCTGACGCAATGCCGCCTGGGCCGCCGTCATGTTGGGATTGGCCTTGATCGATTGTTCGATCAGGTCGTTGAGCGGTTGGGAATGGAACAATGTCCACCACTGGCCTGGGATATCCGCGTCCTTGTCGAAACGTTGCGCGGCGCCGAACGGGTCGGCCGCCGACACCGTCCGGACCATGGTTCCACCTGGCACATAGCTCGTCACCGCCGGCGGATCGGGCCTCTTGAAGTCCGGACCAACCGCACATCCGGCCAGCAGCACGGAAACGGCAAGCGACGATGTTCGCATGGTCTATTCCGCCAGTTCGAGTGGAGCGTTGACCTCGTTATCCTGAACCGCCCGCCGGGAAAACATATCGATCAGCACCGGGAGAACGATCAGGATCAAAATCGGCGCCAGCATGATACCGCCAACAACCACGAGTGCCAGCGGCTTCTGCACCTGGGAGCCAATGCCATTGGACACCGCCGCGGGGGCCAGCCCAACCGCCGCGACGATGCAGGTCATCATCACCGGCCGGAACTGCACATGGCAGGTGCGCAGGATCGCGGCGGTGCGCTCCATCCCGCTCTCCAGAGCCTGATTGAAGTACGTCAGCACGATGATGCCATCCATGGCCGAGATGCCGAACAAGGCGACGAAGCCGATCGCCGCCGAGACGCTGAACGGGGTTTCCGTGAAATACAAAGTGAAGATACCGCCGATCAGCGCCATCGGGATCACACTCGCGGCCAGCAACATGTCGGACAGCGATCCGAAGTTGATGTAAAGCAGCAGACAGATCAGCACGATCGCCAACGGCACGACAACCACCAGCCGTCCGATCGCTTCCTGCAGATTGCCGAATTCGCCCACCCATTCCAGGTGATAGCCACCGGGGATCAGCACCTCATCAGCGATCTTTTTCTGCGCCTCCAGCACCGTCGTGCCGAGATCGCGGCCGCGTACACTGAACTTGACCGGGATGTAGCGTTCCTGGTTCTCCCGATAAATGAACGCCGCGCCCGAGGTCAGGTGTACGTTCGCGACATCGGTCAGCGGGATTTGCACGACACCGCCGGCGGGGTTCGGCGCACCCACCATGATGTGTTTGATCGCGTCCAGGCTTTGGCGATAATTGGGCGCCAGTCTGACGATGATCGGGAAGTTGCGGTCGCTGCCGTCCTCGTAAAGATTGCCCGCCGCCTGCCCGCCGATGGCCGCCGTGACGGTCGCGTTCACGTCGCCCGTCTGCAAACCATAGCGCGCGGCCTTGGCCCGATCGACGTCGATCCGGACCGTTGGCTCACCAAGCGAGGCCAGCACCGCGAGGTCGGTGATGCCGGGCACCGTCGCCATCACATCCTTCATTTTGTTGGCGGTCTTTTCCAGGATCTCCAGATCGTTGCCAAATAGCTTGACCGAGTTCTCGCCTTTCACGCCGGACGCGGCTTCCTCGACATTGTCCTCGATATATTGTGAGAAATTGAAGTCCACGCCTGGGAACGCCGCCTGTAGCTTATCCATCATCGCCTCGGTCAAGGCGTCCTTGTCGACGCCCGCCGGCCAGGTGTCGAACGGCTTCAGCGGCACGAAGAACTCGGCGTTGAAAAAGCCAGTGGCGTCGGTGCCGTCATCCGGGCGGCCGTTTTGCGACACGACCGTCACGACTTCGGGATAACTCTCCATGATGCGGCGCATCTTGTTCACATAGCCGTTGCCTTCACTCAGCGAGATCGCCGTCGGCATCGTCGCGCGGATCCAGAAGTTGCCCTCTTCCAGTTTCGGCAGGAACTCCAGACCGAGGGTACGTACCGCGAAACCGGCACCGATCAGCAGGAAAACGATCATGCCGACGGTGATCACCTTGTTCACCAGCATGAATTCCAGCACCGGCTGATAGACCTTGTGCATGGCCCGCACGACGATTGTGTCCTTCTCCTCCACCTGGTCGTCGAGCAGCATGGCGCTCAGCGCCGGCGTGATCGTGAAGGTCGCCAACAGGCCGCCGCAGATCGCATAGGCATAGGTCTTCGCCATTGGACCAAAAATATGGCCTTCGATCCCGCTCATGGTGAACAGTGGCACGAAGCCGGCGATGATGATGGCGGCGGAGAAGAAGATGCTCTTGTTCACCTCGGTCGCCGCGTTGGCGATGACCCGAAACTTGCCGCGGAACTCGATCGGCGATTCAGATCGTTGAATCAGCGCCGAATGGGTGAATCGTTCACTGGGCGGTTGTGATAATCGGCGGAATATATTTTCCACCATGATGACCGTGGCGTCGACGACCAGCCCGAAATCGATTGCTCCCACCGACAGCAAATTCGCGGATTCGCCCCTGATCAGCATCAACCCGATCGCGAAGGCCAGAGCGAAGGGAATGGTGACCGAGACGATCACCGCGGTCCGCAGATTGCCCAGGAAAATCCATTGCAACAGGAAAATGAGGATAATGCCTTCCACCATGTTGTGCAGCACGGTGTGCGTCGTCAGATTGATCAGCTCCGAACGGTCGTAAATTCGTTCGATATGCACGCCTGGAGGCAGAATCCCGATGGTGTTGATTTTTTCAATCAGGTCCTCGACCCGCTTGATGGTCGGCATGCTTTCCGCGCCGCGACGCATCAGCACGATTCCCTGGACGATGTCGTCGTCGTTGTCCTGACCGGCGATGCCTAGCCGCGGCAGGTTGGACACACTGACGGTCGCGACGTCGCCAATCAGCACAGGCGTGCCGTTGGTCGAACTCAACATCGTATCGCGGATGTCGTCCAGCGAGTGGATCAGGCCGACGCCACGCACCACCGCCGCCTCGGGCCCGAAGTTCACCGTCTGCCCGCCGACATTGATGTTGGCGTTGTTCAGCGCGGCGATCACGTTGGGGATCGTCAATCCATAATGGACCAGCCTGGCCTGATCGATCGTAACCTCATACGTCTTGGTCTTGCCGCCCCAACCGTTCACGTCCACGACGCCCGGCACGGCCTTGAAGCGCCGTTCGAGCATCCAGTCCTCGATCGTCTTCAGATCCTGGACCGAGTAACCAGGCGGCCCGACCACCCGATAACGTAAAATTTCACCAATCGGACTCTCCGGCGAAATCCCCGGCTGAGCACCGTTCGGCAACGATCCTAACTGCGACAGCCGGTTGATCACCCATTGCTCGGCCTCCTGATAGGTGAAGTCATACGTGAATTGCACCTTCACATCCGACAGCCCGAACAAGGAAATCGTGCGGATGGCGGTGATATTGGGAATCCCCGCCATCTGGATTTCAATCGGAATGGTGATGTAGCGTTCAATTTCCTCGGCAGACTGACCGGTACTTTGGGTGACGATATCGACGAGCGGGGGAACCGGGTCCGGATACGCCTCGATGTTGAGCTTCATGAAGCCCACGCCGCCGGCGACGAAGGTGAATATCATCAGGACAAACATCAGCACGCGCTGGCGCAGCGCGAAGGTAATGATGGCGTTCATACTCAGCCTCCGGCGGCTGCCCGGTCGATGAACACCGCACCGGACGTAACCACCTGATCGCCTGGTTTCAGCCCGTCAAGCACCTGCACCTGGCCGTCTGTCACCCGGCCGACCTTGATCTGGCGCAGCCCGAGGGTCTTGGTGGCAGGATCGGCCAGCCAGACATGGGCGTCCGCGCCTTCATACACGACGGCCCGATCCGGCACCGCGGACGACGGGCCGGTTGAGGGGCCGCTGATGATCCGGAAACTCGCGAACATTTCCGGCTTCAGCAGTCCGTCCGGATTGTCGACTGCCGCCCATACCGGCAGGCGATGCAGAACCGGATCGATCGAAGGCGACACGCGGGTGATCTTGCCGGAAAACGTCCGGTCGGGATAAGCCAGCGTCGTCACCTCCACCGGATCGCCCAGATGGACAGCGGGCGCGCTTTCTTCTCGTACGTTGGCGAGCATCCAGACCTTCGAGACGTTGCCGATCTGGAACTGCGGTCCGGCTCCGCCACCATTGGCGGCGCTGACGATGTTCTGGCCAAGTCCCACCTGGCGCTGCACCACGATCCCGTCGATCGGCGCGGACACAATGCCGATCGGATCGAGCTTTCGCACATCGGTCGACTGTTCGACGGCGTCGATTTCCTGATCCGACTTACCCAGAATCCGCAGCCGGTTGCGCACCGCGGCGAGACCGATCTGCGCCGAATTGAATCCGCCCTGCGCGTTCGCGAGATCGACCTGGCTTTGCTGCCAGTCCTTCTGCGCCGCGCCGTGCGCGAGGAACAATTCATGCTGTCGCTTTTCATTCGCGTCAGTCAACGCCAACTGAGCTTTCGCCGTCTTCAACGTCGCGACGGCGGAAATCAGGTCGCTTTGCCCTTGGACGAATTCCGCCGCCTGGATCGCGAACAACGGATCGCCCTGATGCACGACGTCCCCGGCGCGGGCGAACAACTTCACGACGCGGCCGGTGTACGGTGAGAACACCGGCGTGGTCAGGTCGTCGTCGTTGGCGATCTTACCGTCGGTGACCTCCGCCTCGGGAAACTCCATTTGTTTCACCGGCTCAATTTTCAGATCGGCCCATTGCGCGTTTGTCGCCTTAAATCCGCCATCGGCCGTGGCCTGCGATTCGGCTGGCGCCGTGGCTTCCTCCGGCTTGTGCAGGGCGCGCGGACCGAGGAAAACGCCAGCTCCCACCAGCGCGGTGACGCCAATCAACAAAATGAACTGTCGCGAGCGAGTCAGCCGAACCGGACCCGCGTGAGTCGTTCCGGTTGCATCTTTGTGCAGGTCGTCTGCTGGCATATCCACGGACATGATCCTTTGTTCGCTGACGGTCAGCTATCTGTGCGGGTATCGTAGCACGCATCGTGCCGGGCTTCGATCAATGGTGCTGATCGATGAGATGCGATGTATGACTGCTCTGGTCCGCTGCCGCATGCTCCATGACGGAGGCCGATGCTCCGCCAATCGGTCGACCGCGACAGCCAAAAGAGTCGAGTTCTCATCATCGCTCAGCATCCAGGATTGACGTTGTCATATGACAAATATCTTGCGGCGCACAATACCCCTGGACATATAAATAAACGCCAAAAATATAAAGATATTAATTTGGTAACGTCAGGACGGCATGTGTACTTGCGTAACACATGCCGCCGATCAGGCGCCGGTGGACAAGCCGCTTAACTGTGCCGGGCGTGACCCAGAATGTCGTGCACCGCATTGATGTGCGCCATGGCATCCATATCCCGGCCGGCCTCGCAATCGCGTGCGCCGGCACGGATTTGCCCAACCATGTAGTTATATTGTCCGCCCGTGGTCGTGTAGCCATTACGGCCGGCGACAATCATTTGCGTCGGCTTACCCGGCTGCGCGAAATCGATCGCCCGCCATTCGGACATCAGCGAGTCAAACGCGGCCGCGCAGGACGGCGCCGGTTGAGCCTGTGCCGCGTGGACCGCCAGCGTGAGGCCAAGCGGCAGGACCAGCAACGCGCGCCCCAGGGCACATCGCGGGCGATTTTGGTTCGTGTTCGTCATCGTATTGGTCCTTTGTTTCGAGGGAGGTCTCCGCCCCATCGGCGTGGGGCGCCGATGGAGCAGGAGTGTTTGAACCGCGGGTCAGAGGGCGCGCACCCGCTGATCGTTTCGATGTCAGAAGTGCCAGATCAGGTCGCTCGCAAAGAGATACGTGTAGTTCCTGGTGCCGCCGTTGAAGGCGTTGTTGCCGTGCGAGCGGTAGTAGCCAACCTCCGGACGCATCTCGACCTGCGGCGAGAACCAATGCTGCCAGCCAATCGAGAAGTTCGTGTAAGTCGCCGCCGTCCCAGTGCGAAATCCTTGCGGGTCATAGTAGATTTCGGGACGGAACGAGATGTTGTCCATCGGATCGGGCGAGTAGTTGAGGTATGCCACGGTGCCAATCGTGCTCGTGTTGCACCTGACCACGGCTGGGTTATGGCAGTTCGCGCCGTTTGGCGGATTGAACTCCAGGAACTGCGGGGAGAACGGTGTGCCACCCTGAGCGAACGTGGCCACCGCGGCCGGGTTCGGGTTGCTGCCCGAGATGTTCGGCACGCCATAGGCAACGATATCGTATAACTCATACGAGAGGTGCCAGTGCTCGTTCCACTTATGATAGTACGTGAACCCGTACCACTGCAGGTTGTTGTAGCCCCATTGGCCGTTGTTGAGGGCGTCCACGCAGGGGTACAAATTGTCCTTGCCGTCGTTCCATTCGACACGGACGCATGCGGTGAACGATGGTTGCAGGCCGGGATCAAGTTTGAACTTGGAACCGGAGTACAGCGGGTTCGCGATCGTCGCGCCGCTGGGCAGTATCACCGTCTGTGCCAGATTGGGTCGATACGTGTTGTAATTCCATATCTGCGCTTCGGTGCCGGCGGAAACGCCAAACTGGAACATGAGGTTCGCGTTCATCGCCATCGTGAGCTGGATACCCTCGTTGGTGTAGTTGTCGTAGCCGTAGGTGAACGAGTGGGTGTACATGTAGTTGTTCGGCGCGAGCTGCGCCTCGATATCGGGCAATGAGATATAGCGCCCGACCCGGATCATGAGGCCATCGGCGACAAACGGGATGAAAAGTTCCCCATAGATCATCGGCATGTCGAAGCCGTCGACCTGGTTGGTTCCGTTGAACTGCCAGCTCCCCAGGCCGTAAGACTGCGTATAGCGGTAGTTCTCACCGTAAATCGCGGAGACGCGGAAGCCCCAGTCGATGTGATCCCTCTGCACGGTGTCGGGGAACCGGTCGAAGTAGATGACGGCCTGATCGAGCTGTATCGTATTCGGAATATACGCGTAGTTGATTGGCGCGTTGCCGCCGGGCTTGCGCAGCGTATTGCTGCTGAAATTTCCGCCGGCATCGACCCAACCGTAAATCTGGATGCCGGCATTGTTCAGCCACTGGCCGATGGTGGTGTTGGCGATCGCTGTCATCAACGGGCTGTCGACCGACGCGGTGCGGGTCACGCCGATCGGGGTGACGCCACCGTACGGCCATTCGGTAAACGGCATCGGCGGTGTGGACTGAACCGAGTTTTCGCCATAGCCGGGGCCCCGAGATGGTGGTGCTGTCGGATCTGTCGGCGGTCCGGACTGGCCCCACTCGAGCTTGTAATAATTGAACAAACGCACAAACGGATTGTCGCCGAGATAGCCATCGAGACAATTGTAATTGGTGTAGGGATCCGGGGTTCCGGTGCACGGTGTCGGCGCGGCCGGGGCAGAAGCCGGTGTCGCAGTCGGGGCCGGCGTGGTTTGCGCCAGCGCTCCCACCGAGCCCAGACTCAAAACTCCCGCGAAAAGTACAGCAGATTTCAACAGGCGATGCATCAGCATCCTCTCCCCATGGTTGAGCGATCACGATCCGATCGCTCGGTCGTGGCGGTTGGAATGGCTCCCGCGGAAGCGGGTCCGGCAGGAGTACCCGAGCAATTTGCAAGGCTCGGGCCAGGTCACCGCGATCCGTGACGATTGCGGTATGGCTTATCTCAGTGACGGTTCGTATCGTCTTACAAATATAAAAACCATCTTCAGACGATGAAAACTACATAGATATTCCATATAAAACTCCCCCAATCACAGACCCTCCGCCGTATAATATATGGCGAAAATCCTGGCGCATTCGTATTTATGCCCCGACGAACCCGCCGCCTGTGAATCGGCCCGATACAATGCGTTATGATTCGTGGCCTATGATATATAGAAAAAATTTATAACTTTCTCGTCGTCTTTGAATGAGATTTATATTTCCGTATATACCAGAGCAGACACCCCATCGCCGCTCGCTCCGCCCAGTCAATTTCGCAAGATCAGGTCGGCGGACACCATGAGGAAGTCCTTCCGCGTGCCGCCGCTGAACACCTCGGCGTTGAATGAATGGTAATATCCAACCTCTCGCCGAACGTACACATCGTCGGAGAAGTAGTGTCGTCAGCCGATTGCGACCTCATGGTAGATGGCTTCGAAACCCGTTCGCTGGCCAATCGCGCCGTCGTGGTATTCGTTCGGTATCCTGACCAGGTTGGGCCGGTCGAATTCATACATCGTGTGATTCAGAATCGCCCATTCGTGCGACTGGCACTGTGTGCCGGTTCCGCATCGGTCGCGGTGTGGAATTTCGGGTTGTCGAAGAAGTGGTAATACATGAGTGGACGTTCCAAAGGCCTTTGGGGTCCGGTTTCGTGGTGGGGACCGGGCCGATCCGGGTAAAGGGATCCGTCGAATACAGAATGGAATGGCTGTGGAAACAGGTGTCCGGCACCAGTTAAGCGTCGATATCCGGCGGCGAGATATAGCGTCCAAACCGGAAGTTCCCGCCGTAGCCGATATCGGGACCATGAAGATCGAAACAGGCCATCCGCGGGTCCCACCCGGCCCAATTATTTTGCCTCGGCAACCGGTGCGACTCGAGGTCCCCGTGGGACACGAGTCGATGAGCACAGGCTGAGACGTCTCCAACACTGCCGTTCGGTTTCGCAACCACCGTTCCCGGGTGCGGCAATTGTCAGGCCAGCACATCGGCTGGAGACGCGCGGATGCCGGATTAATGGGGAAACTATTTTATATAAGATAGAGATGATTTCTTATCGGGAATTATATATACGATGTGAGCGTAATCGGCTGGTTTAGAATATATGAATATATACTGTTACGCCAATTCCTCATATATATTTGGACAAGTTATCGTCATCAGACTGGCACATCGGCGTTCAATCTGCCTGATTTCGCGCCACCAATGATTTCCGGCGTTAACCCTCCGATATTTTCTGGACAATATATCTGTCTTATATATTTTTGAATCGTAAACACAGGATCGATTTTATATGTTGCTATGCCTCATACATGCGCGGAGTGAACAGCACTGATCCGCGAGGCCGCTGTTGTGGCTCTGTCCTGATCCCATGGACACACTGGTATGGGAACCACTTATAGCCCTGGAGCATTCGGTGGCTGGTATTCATATGGATGATATTAAGCACGGGCCAGACCGCGATGGCAGAGTGCGACCGCATTGAAAGCGGAGACGCGTGTGATCGCCGGACGTGACCATATCGCGCCAGCCACGAACTTCACGCTCGAACAGATCGCGGCACTCGCGAAACAATCAGGTGCACGGGACAGCGCGCCGCGCGGATTCCACACAGCGCCGGTTACCGAACAAATTCAGGTGAACCTGGATCATGAGGCGGGCGGTCGCATGCCGCGGATCATGATCGAACCGCATCCGCGACTCGCCGGGCGGCGCATCGAAATTGGCCGGGAGATCGTAACCAGGCCGTGTCTTTACGATGCCGTCCCGGAACACTGCCGCGCGAAAGCCGCCGCGGATGACACCGCCTTCGCCGCGAGGCCGCGCCAGACCACATTCGCCGTCCTGGCCGCGCGCGCGGGTGCCACGCCGGATAACACGACCCGCACCGAAATCGAACCCGGCATGAAGTCGGTCATCGACCGCGCCCGCCCACCGTTCCATGCCGCGAGGGTCGCGGCGCGGCGTGCTGTCGATACAACGGACGAGCCACGGCGGCTCTCCCGGGCCGGTGACCGGAATGCCTGATTCGCTCCTCGCCCCTGAACCCGGCCCAAACGCTCTTACCCCACGTGCCATTGCCCGTGGCGGTGTTGCTAAATCTCCACTGAAAGGAGCAACTGCCCGAACGGGACCGTCCGGGTCATGGTTATCTCTCGTTATGGTGAGGTTGATGGGCGTGCCGCCGTGGTTCAGGCCGCAAGACGGGCGCGGCGGTTTGCTCGCCAGATTGCGCGGGGTAGTCATCGCACCATTTGGCGGCCGGCACGCGCTGACCTGGTTTCCGCTCGGTGCGATCAGTCATTGGCCGGCCAATCCGAAAGCGCCGGGACGATATGTCAGCGCGACGGTGCTGGTGGCGGTGGCGGGCGGCGTGTCATGGCTACTGCAACCCTACCTCGCGGTCGGCAGCCTGGTGCTCCCGTTCCTGATCGCGATCATGCTGACCGCGATCGCGTATGGACTGCTGCCGTCGCTCCTCGCCAGTGCTCTGAGCGTCGTGACATTTGATTTCTTTTTCCTCGAGCCGCTGTACAGCCTCACCATCGCCGAACCTGACGACGTCATGCGACTGGTGGTTTTCGCGATGTCAGCGTTGATCGTCAGCAACCTCGCCGCCTACGCGCGCGCTCAGGCGGTCACCGCCAGCCTGCGCGCCGAGGTCGCGGAAGATCTTTATCGCTTTGGCCGTCAACTCGCCGGTGCCGCGACGTTGCGGGAGGTGCTGGACGCCTCCTTGCCGCGCCTCACGGCGTTGCTGCGGGCGCCGGTGCTGATCGCGTTGCCGGATGACGGCAATGTCGCCGTTTACCCGCCGGCGGCCTCCGGTGAACCGGCGTTCGCTGGCACGGAATTTGCTGATATCAAAACATGCGTCAAAACATGGCTGCAGACGGACACCCTGGCCGGCGCCGACGATCCCGCGCCAGATTCGCCAGGTTGGTTACTGGTTCCCATGCGAACGGGGCAACGCAAAGTGGGTATCATGGCGGTCGCCCGCGAAGCCATGGATACGCTCCAGGTCCCCAATTCCGATGCGTTGTTTGGTACATTGGCTGACCTCGTGGCGCAGGCCATTCATCGGATCAATCTCGCCGACGATCTGACACTGGCGACGCGGGCGGCCGAGCGGGAGCAATTGCACGCGGCCTTGCTGGCCTCTCTCTCGCACGATCTGCGGACGCCTTTGGCCGCCGTGCTCGCCGCCGCCGAAAGCCTCGTTGATTATCGCGAAATGCCGGGCGAAGATTCGCCCCAGACCCTCGCCAGATCGATACGAAGCGAAGCCAGACGGCTCGACCGCTATATTGGCGATCTGCTGGACATGGCACGCCTTGAGTCGGGCCTCGCGGACGCCACGGCCAGCCGGATCGATCTGACCGATGCGGTAAGCGTCGCACTGAACCGAAGCGCCGCCAACCTGTCCGCCCATCATGTCACCGTTGACATCGAGGAGGATCTGCCGTTGCTCGCCGGCGACGAAGTCCTGCTGGAGCACGTCGTTTACAATCTGTTGGACAATGCCGCGAAGTACACACCGCCGGGCACGCGGATCCAATTGCAGGCGTCGCACCGAGGGGACCACGTGGCGATTGAAGTCATCGATGGGGGCGGTGGAATCCGGCCAACCGATCTCGAGCGCATCTTCGACAAGTTTTATCGTGGCAAGAGGCAAGGTCCGCAAAGTCCGGGGATCGGACTCGGGCTGGCGATTTGCCGCGGCTATATTGAGGCGATGGGAGGCCGCATCACGGCGCGGAACCGCGTTGATCGTTCCGGGGCGGTGTTCATCATCGAACTGCCGATTCCGGAAACCGAAGACCTGCCGGACCTGGACGCGTGATCGCGGGCGCGGCTCCTCTCCGAATCCTCGTTGTGGACGATGAGCCCGCCATCGTCCGCTTCCTGCGAACTGGTCTCAGCAGCCACGGCTTCAGCGTGGTGACCGCGGCGACCGGGCGGGCCGCGCTGGAGTTATTGGAACGTGGCGAGGCCGACCTCGTGGTGCTGGACCTCGGACTGCCAGACATGGATGGAATCGACATCATCACCCGGCTGCGTGCGACGGCGTCCATGATTCCCATCATCGTGCTGTCCAGCCGCGGCGAGGAACGCGCCAAGGTCGAAGCGCTTGAACTCGGTGCCGACGATTATCTGGTCAAGCCGTTCGGCATGGATGAATTGATCGCCCGGGTGCGGGTCGCGCAACGGCACCAACTGATGCGCGAGGGCGAGCGGCCGGTGTTTCAGGTCGGCGACCTCGCGGTGGATCTCGTGCGCCGCCTTGTCACCGTGCGCGGGGAGCCGGTCCGTTTGTCGCCGCGGCAATACGAGTTGTTGCGTCTGCTGGTACAGCATGCCGGCAAGGTGCTGACCCGCGACTTCATTTTGCGTGAGGTCTGGCATGGCAATTCCAATGTCCAGTACCTGCGGATTTACATTCGGGCGCTGCGCCAGAAACTGGAAGTCCATCCGGAACGGCCGGACTACATCCTGACCGAGATCGGCGTGGGTTACCGGTTACGTTCACCGGATTAGCAGCCTCGTCGTCTTCGTCCTCGTCATGGCCCGGCCTTGTCCGGGCCACCTATCGCGCAATGAACGATGGCCCCGACAAGCCAGGCCCTGACAAAGGACGTCAGTCCTGGCGAATGCCATATTGTTAAAGAAATGAAACCGCCAACCCGAAAGCGTTCAGATTATCGCCAGTTCGGCGGCGTCGGGCGATGGAACGCCAAACCAGCGCGCGTAGACCTGCTCGGCGACGGCGACCGCGGCGTAAAGCGCCAGCCCGATCAGGCACAGCAGCATCAGCGCCGCGAACATCAGCGCCGTCTCACCGATCGATGACGCGAACAGAATGATATAACCAAGGCCGCCTTGAGCGGTCACGAACTCACCGATCGTGACGCCCAGAAGCACCATCGTCGCCGCCACCTTCAGGCCCACGAACAAATGTGGCAGCGCGTAAGGTAGCCTGACCCGCACGATCTGCTGCAACCTGCTGGCACGCAACGCCGTGTACAGCAGCAGAACGTTACGATCGGCGGACAACAAGCCCGCGACCCCCGCCACGGTCACCGGAAACAGCGCCAGGAACACCGTGAAGACCATCCGGCATGGCGTCCCCGTCCCCAGCCAGACGATGAACAACGGCGCCAGCGCGATCTTTGGCACGATCTGCACGATCAGCAGCCACGGCATCAACATCCGTCGCAGCACCGCCGAAGACGCGATCAATGCCGCCAGCAGTACGCCGAGCCCGGCTGCGAGAACGAAGCCCTCGATTGTCTCCGCCGCGGTGATCGCCATGTGATGCAGCAGAATGACGGGATGCGCGCCCGCCGACGCCACGATGGCGGACGGCGGCACCAGAATGGCGGTGGACACATGAAGCAGACGCGCGCCGGCCTCCCACGCGCCAAGAATGCCGCAGCCGACCAGCGACGGAGCCAGCCAGGCCGGCCTCATAGTGGCGCGTCCGCCATCACGCGCCGAACCCCGGCCTCGACCACCGCGACGGCGCCGTACAAGGCCGCGCCCAGTACGCACAACAGCCCCAGCGCGGAAAACACCAGCGGCGTGTCGGAGACCGAGGCCGCGTTGAGGATCGCGTAACCGAGGCCCGATCGCGCCGACAGGAACTCTCCGACCGTGGCGCCGGTAAAGGCCATCGTGGCGGCGACCTTGGCGCCGGCGAAGATGTACGGCAGCGCGCCTGGCAGCCGCAAATGTCGAAATATCTGCCACGTGCTGGCACGGCACGCGAGCAGCATTTGCAACGACGGCCGATCGACGCGCCCGAACCCGGACAACGCGCCGATCGCGACGGGGAACACGCTGACGAACATCGCGAACGCGATCCGCGAGGACCAGCCCAGTCCGAACCAGGTGATGAACAACGGTCCGAGTGCGACTTTCGGCACCAATTGGAACAGCACAAGATGCGGTTGTAGCGCCTGCCGCGTCCCTGGCCGCAAGGTCATCAACGTGGCGATCCCGACGCCGGCCGCCAGCGCCAGAGCGAACGCGGCAACGGCTTCTCCGCATGTCACGCTCGCGTCGGCCAGGAGGTGCGGCCATTCCTCAATCAGCCGCGACCCGACCGCGACCGGTGACGGCAGCAACACCGTGGGGACGTGCCACAGGCTCGCGGCGGCCTGCCAGGCGAGCAGCGCACCAGCGGCGGTCGCCATCGGCGGCACCGCCTCCATTGGCCTCAACGACCGGACCCTTGCGCCACGGCGGCGCGCAGATGGGCGCAAATCGCGGTGAATTCAGGCAGGTCGGCGACCGAGCGGTCGCGCGGACGCTCGAACGGGATCGCCAGATCTTCGGTGATGACCGATGGACGGCGACCCATGACCAACACTCGGTCGGCCAGCAGCACCGCTTCGCGAATGCTATGCGTTATGAACAACGCGGATTTCGCGTAGTGCTGCCAGATGTCCAGCAGCAGATCGCCCATGTCGTCCCGGGTGATGGCGTCAAGCGCGCTAAACGGCTCGTCCATCAGCAGGATGTCGGTGTCATGGATCAGCGCACGGCAGATCGCGACGCGTTGGCGCATACCCCCGGAAAGCTCATGCGGCTTCTTCTTTTCGAAGCCATCCAATCCGACCAGCGACAGTAACTCACGGGCGCGTTCGCGCCAGACCGCGCGCGGCTGGCGGGCGATGGTGATCGGAATCAGCACGTTGTCGAGCACCGTCAACCAGGGCAACAGCGTCGGATCCTGGAACATGATCCCGGTGCGAGCCCGCGGCGCCAGCAACGCCTCGCCATCGATCGCGATCTGGCCTCGACTGGGCTTTTCCAGGCCCGCGCACATTAGCATCAGCGTACTCTTGCCACAGCCACTGGGGCCCAGGATGGCAACGAACTCACCGCGGCCGACGTGGAGACTGGCGTCACGCACGGCCTCAAGCGGCCCGTCACGCGTCATGAAGGTCTTGCCAACATTGGAGACCCGAATGGCCGGTTCAGCGGCCGACGCGCCAACTTCGATCGCCGGCGCCGGGGTCATCAGCATCAGGATACGAGTTTCCGGAATTCCTCGGCGGCGGCGTCGGCCCGGGTGCGTTCATCGGCCGTAAGGCTGACAGTGCCGATAAAATCGTTGGTCATCACCTGCGCCGGCATCTCGTCGCCCGGCCCCGCGAGTGCCTTCATGACCAGGCCGGTCATCGATGTGAACGTCGCGGGATCGCTGAAGCCAATCATGTGGCCGCGTCCCGCCGGGTTCAGCATGGCGACCTGGAACAGGCCAATCCCGAGGCGCGTTTGCTCGGCGCCGCTGGCCGCCAGTTCAATTTCGGGCACGGCCTTCAGGAAAACCTTCAGCGCCGCTTCGGGCTCCAGTAACACGTAGCGCGCCGCCTTCATCAGTCCGGATGTGATGCCTCGCACCGTGTCGGGATCGGACGTCAGACGCGCGGACTGCGTCATCAGCATGTTGCCATAGAACGACAGCCCAACCTGGCTGAACAGCATGAACCGGATCGGCACGCCCAAAGCCTTGAAGGTCGGCACCAGCGTCGGCGCCAGGCCACTGACCGCGTCCACTTTGCCCTGGGCGAACATGGCGTTGCGCACATTCGGATCGGCCGCGATATGATTGACTTTGGCGGGATCGACGCCGGCCGCCGTGATATAGGCCGGCAGGAACGGATACTCGCCGGACGCCGTGGTCGAGGCGATCGTGTGGCCTTCCAGGTCCTTTGGCGTTTTAATCGGCCCGTCCTGGTGGACCGCGACACCCATCATCGAGTCATAACTGCAGCAGGCGATCTGCACCAACGGCAGGCCCTTGGCCGCCTGCTGCAGACCAGCCGAGGCGACCGACATACCGAAGTCGAACCGCCCCGCCCCAATCGCCTGCGCCGCCGCGACCGAGCCGGAGCCTCGCGATACGGTCACGTCGAGTCCCGCGTCAGCCCAGTACCCGTTCTCCCTGGCGATATAGGCGATCATGTTCGCGCCCTCGGGCACCCAGGGCAGTGTGAAACTGATCGCTTTCGCGGCCCGCGAACGGCGAGGCCGCGCCACAATCATCCCTGCCCCGGCCGCAAGGCCAAGCGCCGTTCGCCGCGTCATGCTATGGTGCGCCATGTGGTTTGATCTCCATATGAAATGATATCAACCGCCGCCGGATCGCCAGAAGCGGCGGCACTCGCCGCGTTCCAAGGCGGTCGCCGCAATGGTCCGGCGGTCTGGCCAGGTCAGGCATCGCCCCCACGCGGGTTAAGGAGCGGGAATGAGAACGGGCTCATCTGCGCGGCCGTGCGGCCTTGCGGATCCCAGTCCTGCCATCCGGCCCAGATGCGTTCGCCGGCTTCCTGCGCCTGTTCACGCAAGGACGCGAAATCGACGCCGGGGATGACACCGTCACGCATCCGCACGATGCCATCGACGATCACGGTCTCGACGTCGTCGCCGATCCCGCAATCGACCAGGCTCTTGATCGGGTCTCGCACCGGTCCCAGCCGCAAAGTGTTCCCGCCGGTCAGACCGATGATGATGATGTCGGCACGGGCTCCCGGTGCCAGACGGCCGATATCGTCGCGGCCCAAGGAATGGGCACCCCCCAGAGTCGCGGCCTCGAACACGTCGGCCGCCGTCGCCGCGCGCAGGTTCCGGCTGGCCACTTTGCCGGCATAGGATGCGTCGCGCATCTGCAGAATCATGTCGCGCGGATAGGTGTCGGTGCCGAGGGCGATATTCACCCCGGCTTTGCGGTAGGACGCCCAACTGTCCAGAAAGCGGCCGCGCCGGGCGATGTTGATCGGACAATGCGAGATCGAGCACCGGTGACTGCCCATGATCTCCAGATCGTGCGACCCGGAATAGCTCGCCAGCGGATTGTCGGCGGTGAAGTTGCCGTGGCCGATGTTCAACCGGTCGGACATCAGGCCGACGTGGCGTAGCAATTCGATCGACGTCATCTGGTGCTCGCGGATGATGTCGAAGACTTCGTGGATGTTGTAAGCGGCGTGGATCGCCACCGGCAGGTCGTGCTCCCGCGCCGCCTGAGCCGCCTGGCGCATCAGCGGCACCGTGCAGGTCTCGATTTCACGTGGCACCAGGATGCCGCGGACACGATCGCCATGCGCGCCCTGATGCCGGGCAATGAATTCCAGCGCCAGGTCGAACTCGCGCTGGCCCGCCGCTTCGTCGATCCTGCGCTCCAGCTTGCCATTCTCGCCGCCGACCCAGCGTCCGCTGTCGAAGCCTGGACCGAGCCAGGCGCGGATACCCAGTTCGCCCACCACCTCCAGCAGCGCTTGCTGGACGCGTAATTGGCTACCGAATTCGACGAAGGTGGTAATGCCGTTGCGCAGCAACTCGGCCACGGTGAAGCGCGCGTTCAGCGCCAGTTCGTGGTTCGCGGCGTTGTCGTCCGGGCGGACGTATCGCACATCGCCGCCGACCCGGGTCCCCTCGCGCGCGACGCTGATCTCCAGGAACGGCTGGCCGAAATAGTCCGGCCGTCCCACGTCGGAGATCAGCCGATGCGAGGCGCGATGGCCCGAATGCACGTGCGCGTCGATAAACCCGGGACACACCAGCTTGCCGCGCGCGTCGATTTCCTGGTCCACGCTGCCTTCGAATCGCTCACCGACGAACAGCACTTTGGCATCCTCGAACACCAGTTCGGCGTCGCGCCATAGGGTGTGGTGGCCGGCATCATGCCCAACGAGCCAACCGCATGCGATGCGGGTCCGCATTTTCGATCCCCATTGGATTGTTCGCATACTGACGATATCGGTCTGCATCGGTCTGCAATTCGTGTGCCACGCGACTCAAGGGGACCTGGCCGCCCACTTGGCGGTCCCTTGGGGCGGGGGCATGCTGATGATGACGGCTCGAACTGGAGGATGAAAGATGGCCAATCTCGCGACCACCTTGGCGGGCTGTGTCGCCCGCTTCGCCGAGCGCCGGGCGGACTGGACTGTGTTCGGCTTCGAAACGGCGAAGAACCCGCGCTTCGCCCGTATCCAGCGGCGCTACCTCGGCGCCAGCGGATCGACCGATCCTAACGACCTGCGCGGCAGCCTGCCCGCGACAGCGTTCACCATGTCGATCCAGACCGTGCCGGCCGGCAACATGATTCCGAAGCACTGCCATGAGGTCGAGGAAGTGTTCTTCATTCTCGACGGACAGTGCACCGTCCGCTGTTTCGCCGGCGGCGAAGTCACCGAGCTTGCACCTGGCCGTTGGGACCTGATGAAACTGCCGGTCGGTTTGCAGCACGAGTTGTACAATACCGGCGACGTCGACTGTCAGGTGCAGACTTTGCTCTCGGCGCCACAGCCGCGCCGGCCGCGATACGAGGACCCCGAATTGCTGGCGCTTCAGGCGGCGGTGCCGCAACTCGTTCCGGGCTGATGCCGCGAGCCAGCCTGCCCCGAGCGAGCCTGCCAATGTACAACCTGCCGGAAATGCGGGCTGACAATGCCGCTTTCTGGCTGGCGATACGGACCGAGGCTGAGCGGTTAGGTGTCGCCGGCCTGCCGATGGAACTGGACTTCGAGCGCAAGCCAGTGCCGGAGCGGATTGAGGCGGACACCGTGTTCACCCAGGTCTGCGGCTGGCCGTTGCAAACGATTTACGCCGGGCAGGCGACGGTGCTCGGCGTACCTGTCTATGGCGCCGCGCATTGCGTCGGTCCCACACATGCGGGCGTATTCGTGGTACGGCGAGACGCCGCCTGGCGCTCCGTCACCGAACTGCGTGGATGCGATTTTGTCTTCAACAGCGTCCACTCGAACTCCGGCATGAATCTGCCGCGCCGGGTTATCGCCGAACTGCCTGGCGGCCGCCCGTTTTTCCGATCCGTCACTGAAACACACAGTCAGCCTGGTAACCTGGAGAGAGTGGCGCTTGGCCAGGCCGACGCCACCTGTGTGGATTGCGTCACCTTCGCGTTCTTCACCCGCCATCGTCCGGGCATGGCAGACCAACTCCGCGTGCTGGCGGTCACCATGTCCACCCCGGCGATCCCGTTCGTCACCGCCGCCGCGATCGATCCGACGACGAAGGCCGCGATGGCCGAAGCGCTGCGGCGCGTCGCGACGGCGCCGGAGTGGGCACCAGTGCGGGATGCGATGATGCTGTTGGACGTCGTACCGTCCGATCAGGCCGACTACCGGATACCATGCCGCTACGCCGCCGAGGCCGCGGCCCTGGGTTATCTGGCGCTGCGTTGAGACAGAGGCGGCGGCAAACCAGGTTTTCACCTTGTCGCTGAACCCGTCACTATTCAGAATTGTTATGTCCCAACTCGTCATGGCCTGGCCTGTCCGGGGCATCTGTAGCGCCGCGCCAGGTGGCCCGGTCGATCCCCCGACCAGGTCGGATAAGGGCCATGACGGCACGAAAATTGTGACTCGCGCTTTCGTCACGATGTGTACTAAACACTGTCCGGCCGCCTCTCGACATCACGAGGTCTCTTGCGATCGGTGACGTTGCCTCGTGAGTGATTCGGGTCGCGAGAATTGGTCTGGCTATCACTCCATCGTCGGGAGGGCTCGTGAGATGCGTCCACAGCAAAGCATCGCCGATGTCGCCCTCGCGATCAACGCCGCGTCCGCCCTGACGGAATCCAGGTTCGTTCCGATCAGTGAGGCACTCGGAACCTCGATCGAGCTTCTCACGACACAGGCGAAGCGGTTCGAAGCCGTGCTGGAGGAATTCAGAAGCGAAAATCTCGGGCAGGCGCTCAAGGCGCTGTCGCGAACCGCGATGGTGCTCGCCGGTGCGGACGACACCTGGTCCGGCGGATGTGCCGGACTCGATGATCTACTGGCTCTGACCGAGGCGGTCGCGGGCCGCATCGCGCGAATGACGGCGTCACTTGGCGACGTCAATGCTCTCGCGATCAACGCGAAGATCGCCGCCGCCCATATCCAGACGCCGGGGATCGATTTCTCCGGCTTCGCCGATGAAATCGCCCGCACACTGAAAATCGCGCGCCGAAGCCTCGCGAGTTTCAGCACCGAGCTCACGGCCCTGCGCCAGAACCTCGCGGAGGCGCACACGGGACAACTCGCGTTCGAACTTTACCAGCAAGAAGCAGCGAGTTCGATCGCGCGGCGCCTGATGGCGACCGTGGAAATCATCGCGCGGCAAAACCAGCGCGCGGCGCTGGCCGCGGCGTCGGTCCAACATCGAAGCGTTAACGTCCGGCAACGCATCGGTGAAGCGGTCATGGCGCTGCAAATTGGCGACATCACGCGTCAACGTCTTGAGCATACGAGTTATGCGCTTGGCCTGCTCGACGCGAGGCGCCCCAATGAATGGCAACCGCCGGACAGCGGCGGGCAATTTGCTTGTGACGTTCTCGTCCGGCATTTGCAATCCGCGCAATGTTCCGATGCCGCGCACGCGTTTGATCAGGAGGTCGGCAGGATCGCCGAATCACTTGGCGGCCTCGCCGAGGAGGCGCGCGCCTTACGGACCCTCGGAGATTCCGCTTACGGCGCGTCGGATAATGGTGGAACGTCGATCATCGCGGCGCTTGAGGATCAGGTCGGCGAGGCACTCGCGCTGTTCGAGCGCTTTGAGGCCGCGCGGGCTGAGGTCGCTCGTATCACGTCGGCGGTCGCCGCCGCGACCACAGGTCTCCACGGCCATTTGCGGGACGTGCAATCGCTGGAAGACGACATACACATCATGGGCCTGAACACGACGTTCAAATGCACTCGCATCGGGCGTGAGGGTCTGGCGTTGAGCCTGATCGCCCAGGAATTGCGGAATTACGGCATGGGATTCGCGAAAGAAGCGGTTACGCTCGTGGGCGAGATCGAGAATATCTCGACCATGACCAGTGCGCTGGTCGACCGTGCCGCGACGAACGCTTCCTCTCTGGTCACCGCTGGCATGCGAAAGATTCAGGATACTGTGGCAACGCTACGGCGGGTGGGAGAAATGCTGGACAATTCCCTGGTCGATCTTCGGCGAGACAGTGAACAGGTGATCACGTCGCTGGACCATACAGTGGCCGATCTCGCGGTGCGGGACGAAATTGGCCGAGCGCTGCGCGGGGCCGCGGAAGCTCTGGCCGCCCCTGAGCAGGACGGTTACGTCAATTCCGGGGATCCAACGCCGGCCGCGGAGCGTATGCTGGCATTGATCGCAAGCGGGTACACGATGGCGAGCGAGCGGACGGTGCACGAACGCCTGTTTGGCCGCTCCATCACGCCGGTCGAAGCCGGCGTCGAAGACGTTCTGTTCTGAGGCGCGACGGCCGATCAGCCGCTCCAGGCATCGCGCGCGACCAGATCGACCGTCTGTCGCCTGGTCACCGCGTCGGCCGCGGCCGCGTTGGAAAGATAGCGGACCAAAACCAAACCGGTTCGGGTGTTGAACCTGATCTGCTGGCCAAGGATCCCACCCGTACGGCGCGCGGTGATCCGGATGCCATCGCGCCGCAAACGAGCCACCGCGAGGTCAACGTTGTTCGATCCCACAGTCTGTCCGCCGCCAAACGGCAGCACCGCCGCGCCACCAAACACCTTCGCCTGAAGGTCGGAAATTCCGCTACCAAGTCGCAGCAGGCCGGACTGAAGCTCGTCGATCGCCACATCGCCGTAGCGAGTGCTTCTTTCCCCAACCGGGCAATTCGGCAGTACAAAATGATTCATCCCGCCGACACCGCGCCGCTTGTCCCACAGACACACGGCGACACAGGAGCCAAGCACCGTCGAAAGAATACGCGGGGATTCACAACAAAAGATGTCACCTTGCATCAGCGATATTTGCGCCGCCGGCGGGTCCGGCGCACCATCGTTTCCCCGGGCCGGCGTCATCGTTTGCCGGCTCGCATGATTTCGGTGGCGAGGAAGTCAAGCGGCACGACCTTCGCCGCCGCGCCTCGCGTGATCGCTTCCTTCGGCATCCCGAAAACCACCGACGTCGCCTCATCCTGGGCGATCGTAAACGAACCGGCCCCTTTCATTTCACCCAGACCGCGTGCGCCATCATCGCCCATGCCGGTCATGATGATGCCCAGAGCGTTGGCACCAGCAAAACGGGCGGCGGAGCGAAACAGCACATCCACGGATGGACGATGACGCGACACCAGCGGTCCGTCCTTCACCGAAACGTAATACCGCGCGCCACTGCGTTGCAGCAGCATGTGCTTGTTTCCCGGCGCGATCAGAACCCGGCCGCGCAGCACGGTGTCGCCATCCGCCGCCTCCTTTACCTCCATCGCGCACAGGCCATCGAGGCGGCGGGCGAAGGCTTCGGTGAATTTCTCCGGCATGTGCTGCACGATGGCGATGCCGGGACAATCCATCGGCAATGCCTCCAGCACGACGCGCAATGATTCGGTGCCGCCGGTGGAAGCACCGATACAAACGACCGTTTCCGTGGTGCGTGCCATCGACTGACCCGGCACCGGCGCGGGCATGATGACATCGGCTGTCAGTTTCTCTTGCGGACCTGGCCGTTTCGGATCTTCGCCAGCCAGGCGATGCGGAACCCGCCGCAACTTCGCCCGGGCTGCCGCCTTGACGGAGTCGCATATCCGGATACTCGATTCGCGCAGAAATTCGGGTATCCCGACCCGCGGCTTGAGGATGACATCGACGGCGCCCGCCTCCAGCGCCTGCATCATCGTCGCCGATCCTTCCTCGGTCAGCGAGGAGCACATCACCACCGGCACCGGATGCTGCGCCATGAGTTTGCGCAGGAACGTGATGCCGTCCATGCGCGGCATCTCGACATCGAGCGTGATGACGTCCGGCACCTCATCCTGGATGCGGCGCGCCGCGACGAACGGATCAGGCGCGGTGCCGATGACCTCGATTTCCGGATCCGCTTCGAGGATGGCCGTCATCGTCTGGCGGACCGAGGCCGAATCGTCGACGATCAGAACGCGAACCCGCCGCTTCATCATAAGCCTACAAACGAAGAAACGCGGTGGGGCCTGCTGGTTGCACCGGCAAATCATAACCGGCGATCGTTTCCGAATGACCGAGAAACAGAAAGCCGCCCGGGCGCAGGTGTTCGCACAGCCGCTGCAATACCGTTTCCTGCGTTGGCTTATCGAAATAGATCAACATGTTCCGGCAAAAAATAATGTCCATCTCCCGATCGATGGGATATGGCGGCTCCATCAGGTTTATCCGCGCGAACCGCACCGCGGCGCGCATTTCGGGGGCCATCCGCACCAGATGGCGGGAACGGTCTTTGGAACGCCATACATAACGGTGGCGGAACTCCGGCGGCACCGGTTGGATCATTGCCTCCGGATAAATTCCGGCGACGGCGGTATCGAGCACCTCGGTCGATATGTCCGTCGCCATGATGTCGAAACGAAACCCACTGGCGAGATGCTGGCCCAGATCGGCGAGCACCATGGCGATCGTGTACGGTTCGGCGCCGGTCGAACACGCGGCGCTCCAGACCCTGACCGAGCGGGACTTGCCGCCTGGCCGGGCCATGAGGGCCGGCACCGCGTGTTCGGTCAGGAAGCGGAAATGATCGGGTTCACGAAAGAATTCCGTCTTGTTCGTGGTCATCACGTCGATCAGCGGAACGGTTTCGCTGGCGAGGCCATTCCGATCGAACAGGTAGTCGCAATATTGTTTGAGAGTTGAAACGCCGGTAGCCCGCAACCGGCGGCGCAGACGGCCTTCGACCATGGTGATCTTGGTCGGCGGAATCTTGATACCGCTGTAGTTCTCGATGAATGCCGCCAGGCGCTGAAAGTGACGCTGGCTCAGATGTTCCTGTTCGTCGATGCGCATTGTCGCGATGGCTTCCATTGTCCTACATCCGTTCGAAGTCGGCGTCATGTTGATCAGCGCCGCCGTGGGCGAGATTGAGGGCAACGCCGTTGCCCTTACTCTTGTGGTGAGCCGGCACGAACCGCGCCGCCGGTGTCTTCGCCGGTCTGGCCGGCGTGCTCGGCCCGGCCGACCGGCGCGGCGAGTCTGGCATTCGCCGCGCCGCCGCCGCTGGCGCGTTCGTCTCGACCCGAAAATAGGCGATGGCGGACTGCAACTGCTCCGCCTGGGCCGCCAGTTCCTCCGATGTCGCCGACATTTGCTCCGACGCGCTCGCGTTCTGTTGCGTCACCTTGTCCAGTTGCTGGATCGCCTGGTTGATCTGATCCGCTCCAACGTCCTGCTCGCGGCACGCGGCACTGATCTCGGTCACCAGTTCGGCGGTTTTCTTAATGTCGGGTACCAGACGTCCCAGCATCTCGCCGGCTTCCTGAGCGGCCTTTACGGTCTGTGACGACACCGTGCTGATTTCCGCCGCCGCCGTCTGACTACGTTCGGCCAGTTTGCGCACCTCGGAAGCCACCACCGCGAAGCCTCTGCCATGCTCGCCGGCCCGCGCCGCCTCGACCGCGGCGTTCAATGCCAGCAGGTCGGTCTGCCGGGCGATTTCCTGCACGATGGTGATCTTCTCCGCGATCGTTTGCATGGCCACCACGGCGCGGCTGACCGCCTCACCGCTGCGTTGCGCGTCCAATGCCGACTGCCGCGCGATCTTCTCGGTCTGCGCCGCGTTGTCGGCGTTCTGTTTGATGTTCGACGCCATCTGCTCCATCGACGACGACGCTTCCTCCGCCGCCGACGCCTGTTCGGTCGCGCCTTGCGACAGTTCCTCAGAACTCGATGACAACTCCTGGCTGCCGGAGGAAACATTATCGGCCGCGCCCGAGGCTTCGGCCACCACGGTCCGCAGTCGCAACACCATTTCGTTGACGTGGCCAACAAGATCGCCAATTTCGTCGTGCGACGCGATCTCGGCCGTCTGCGTCAGATCGCCGCCGGCGACCGCCTGCGTGAGAGCACCCGCCCGCCCAACACCGCGGCTGATTCCAAGCGCGATCCACAATCCGGTCCCCGACGCGATGAGCAACGAGGCGGACACGACGCTGATCAGTAGCAGCCGCGCGTTCTCATACTCGCGCCCGGCGTCGGCTTTGGCGTCATCGAGACGACGGCGGTTTAGGTCGACCACTTTCTCGAGCGCCGCGCGCGCATCGGTGACGATTTGCCGCGCCGGCCCCATCGATAGCGAGCGTGCATCCGACCTCGCGTCGCGCCGTACCGCGTCGATGATCTTGTCCACGATTGGGATGTATTGCTGCCAAAGCGTATGGACCGCGTCCCAAAGTGGCCTGCCCTCCGTGCTGGCGGTGGCCTCGGCCCGTTCCAGGCGCGATGTGAAGTCGGGCCGCAACCGGCCAAGTTCCGTCTCGAAAGCGTCGGTTTGTTCTTTGGTTTCCGACATGTTCAGATTCTTCTCCGCCCGCACGATCGCGAGCAGCTGCTCGGACAATTCCTGCGACAGGATCAGCCGCTGCGTCGGTCCCTGCACCACATTATCCAGCGTCGTGTTCAATGCGGAGAGATTGGCGATACCAATCCACGCGGTGACCACCGACAATAAGATGACTGTCGCGAACGCCAGCCCGAGTTTGAGTTTTACCGTGATGCGCATGCTGGGTTGTCTCCGGTTGCGGCGATCAGACGGCGGTGTCAGCGGTCATCGCGGATTTCGCGAGCACCGCCGCGTCGTCCGAGAACAGGCGAGCGAGATCGAAGACCACGACGAAGTTGTCACCGCGGCGGCCCACCCCGCGGATGTAGTCGGAGTTCCAGCGAGAGCCGATGTCCGGCGGCGGATCGATCCTGCCATCGTCCAGCGGAGCCACCTCAAACACGCGATCCGCGACCAGTCCGAGAACAAGTTGGCGTCCGGTCACCGGCACCTCCAGCACCATGATGCGCGTGCCGTCGGTAACCTCGACGCCCGGCAGGCCGAGCTTGATCCGCAGGTCGATGACCGGCACGCCACGGCCGCGAACATCGATCAGACCGGCGAGATGCGGCGGCGCCTCCGGCACCCGGAACAGTGTCCGCATATCAAGAATTTCGAGCACCGTTTCGACCGGAACAGCGAACACTTCCCGGTCGATGCCGAGTGTGACGAATTGTCCGTCAAGTTTTTCCGCGACCTGGTCCATCGTGTTACATCCGTTCGAAGTCGGCGTCGCGCTGATCGGCGGCGCCGCTGGTCAGGTTGAGGGCGACACCGCCTTGCTTGCTTTTCGCGTGCCCGTTTCGCATTGGTGCCGTACGGGCCGGCGGCAGCTTCCCGGCTCGCGTCGTGACGACCGATTGAACGGCACGGCGCGGCGGGGTGATCACCGCCTGTTGCCGCGGCGCGGCGGGCCGCCCGCTCGTCTCCATCCGGAAGAACGCGACGCTGGATTGCAGTTGCTCGGCGTGCGCCGCCAGTTCCTCCGAGGTCGCAGACATCTGTTCCGACGCGCTGGCGTTTTGCTGCGTCACTTTGTCGAGTTGCTGGATCGCCTGATTGATCTGATCCGTGCCGACATCCTGTTCACGGCACGCGGCGCTGATTTCGGTCACCAACTCCGCCGTCTTCTTGATCGCCGGCACCAGTTGACCGAGCATTTGCCCAGCGTCCTGGGCGGCTTTGACGGTGCCGGCGGATAATTGGCTGATCTCGCCGGCGGCGGCCTGGCTACGCTCGGCCAGCTTGCGGACCTCAGAGGCAACAACCGCGAAGCCCTTGCCATGCTCGCCTGCACGGGCCGCCTCGACCGCGGCGTTCAATGCCAACAGATCGGTCTGCCGAGCAATCTCCTGCACGATGGTGATCTTCTCGGCGATCGTTTGCATCGCCTCCACCGCTTTGTTCACCGCGTCCCCTGACGTCTGGGCGTCCTTGGCGGACTGGCCGGCGATCTTTTCCGTCTGGCTGGCGTTCTCGGCATTCTGTTTGATATTGGCGGCCATTTGCTCGATCGACGCGGACGCTTCCTCGGTCGAGGAGGCCTGCTCGCTTGCCCCCTCGGCCATCGATTGCGCGGTCGCGCTGGACTGCTCGCTTCCCGAGGCCACCTGATCCGCCGCTCCCTGCACGTCGAGGGCGAAACGGGTCAGATTATCGACCAGCGTATTGATGCTTTGCATCAACGTATTGTAATCGCCGCTGTAGGTCTGCGTGATCTTGCTGGTGATGTCGCCTTGGGAGATGCGTTCGATAAAGTCGCTGGCGACATTCATGGGGGCGACAACCGCGTCCAGCGTGTTGTTGAGGCCATCGACGATACGTCGATACTCACCTTTGTGATTGGTGGCGTCCGCACGAACCGACAACCTGCCCTCGACGGCCGCTTTCACCAGCGTGTCGGCGTCACCCACGACGTTGCCGATGTTCGATTTCAACAACATCAGCCATTCATGGATCTGATCGTCCTCCGACGCCTTCTCCATTTTCGCGGTCATATCGCCAGTGGCGATCGCGGTGACGTAAGCGATCAGGGCCTTCAACCAGGACTGCACACCATTGACCGCGTCTTTCATGCGCTGATGGTCGCCCTTGCACTCGATCTCGACCCGTTGCCTCAGGTTGCCGCCACTGATCTGGCGCAGGATGCGATTGCCCTCGCCGATGGGAAGCAGGATGGCGTCGAGCATTTCGTTGACGCCCTTGATCACATCCGCGTAAGCGCCCTGGAATGCCGACGCGTCGCCGCGCTTTTCCAACTGTCCCTGGCGGCTGAACTCGGTGAGTTTCGCCACCTCCGTCTGAAATTTCTGCAGCACGATGGCGATGCCATTGACGTTCTGCTTCATCTTTTCATGGTCGCCCTTGTAGGTTTGGGCGATCAGTTCATCGACCTTGCCGTGAGCGATCTGATCCAGGATACGGTTGCCCTCACCGATCGGAACAAGGATGGCATCGAGCATTTCGTTGACGCCTTTGATAATCTCGCCATAGGTGCCCTGGAACGCCGATGCGTCGCCGCGCTGCTCCAACCGGCCCTGGTGGCTGAAATCGGTCAATTTCGCCAGTTCAGTCTGGAACCGTTGCAGGACAACGGCGATGGCGTTGACGTTTTGTTTCATCTTCTCGTGATCGCCGCGATAGGTTTGCGCGATCAGCTCATCGACCTTGCCGTGGGCGATCTGATCGAGGATGCGATTGCCTTCGCCAATCGGAATGAGGATGGCGTCAAGCATTTCGTTGACGCCCTTGATGACCTCACCGTAGGCACCGTGAAAAGCTGAGGCGTCGCCACGCTTTTCCAACTGTCCCTGGCGGCTGAATTCAGTGAGTTTGGCGACCTCGGCCTGAAACGCCCGCAGAACGACGGCGATGCCGTTGACGTTCTGCTTCATCTTCTCGTGATCGCCCTTATAGGTTTGTTCGATCAGCTCATCGACCCGGCCATGCGAAATCCGGTCGAGGATGCGATTGCCCTCGCCGATCGGAACCAGGATCGCATCGAGCATCTCATTGACGCCCTTGATGACCTCACCATAGGCGCCCTGAAACGCCGCCGCATCGCCACGCTTTTCCAATTGCCCCTGGCGGCTGAATTCGGTGAGTTTCGCCAGTTCGGTCTGGAACCGTTGCAGGACAACGGCGATGCCATTGACGTTCTGCTTCATCCTCTCGTGGTCGCCCTTGTAGGTGTGGGCGATCAACTCGTCGATTTTGCCATGAGCGATCTGATCCAGGATGCGGTTGCCTTCGCCGATCGGCAGCAACGCCGCGTCAAGCAGTTCATTGACGGCGGCGAGCAACGCCTTGGCATCTCCGGTGGCGGTAAGCGGATCGGAACGGGCGGTCAGCGAGCCGTTCGCGATCGCCTGCGTGAGCCGCTGGATTTCCTGCAACTCCACACTTGCCTGACCGTTTTTACGCAAACCCAGGAACGACATCATTGCCTCCGTATTTCGAAACGCGCCATGGAATGCCCCATGCGGTCAGTGTTCGGCACGTCATCTGAGAAAGGGCCGCGGATCACATTCTTTCAAACTCGGCATCGCGATGATCGGTGCCACCGTGAGCGAGATTGAGAGCGACGCCATTGCCCCTGCCGCGGCGCGGCGCGAAATGGGAGGGCGCTGGCTTCTCCGCTGGCTTCGCTGGACGGGATGGAGCCGATTGTTGAACCGGCCGGCGCGGCGGTGGCCGGGATGCCCCACCAGCCTCAACCCGGAAATAGGCGATGGAGGACTGCAACTGCTCCGCCTGCGCCGCCAGTTCCTCCGACGTCGCCGACATCTGCTCCGACGCGCTGGCGTTCTGCTGCGTCACCTTGTCCAGTTGCTGGATTGCCTGATTGATCTGGTCCGCGCCGACGTCCTGTTCGCGGCACGCGGCACTGATCTCGGTCACCAGTTCCGCTGTTTTCTTGATGTCGGGCACCAACCGGCCCAACATCTCACCGGCCTCCTGCGCGGCTTTGACTGTCTGTGATGAGACTGTGCCAATTTCCGCCGCCGCCGTTTGGCTACGAACCGCCAGCTTGCGCACCTCGGAAGCGACGACGGCGAAGCCCTTGCCGTGTTCTCCGGCCCGCGCCGCCTCAACGGCGGCGTTAAGCGCCAGTAGGTCGGTCTGCCGGGCGATCTCCTGCACGATCGAGATCTTTTCAGCGATCGTTTGCATCGCTACGACCGCCCGGCTGACCGCCTCACCGCTGCGTTGCGCGTCCAGCGCCGACTGCCGGGCGATTTTCTCGGTCTGCGCGGCGTTGTCGGCATTCTGTTTGATGTTCGACGCCATCTGCTCCATTGATGACGACGCTTCCTCCGCCGCCGACGCCTGTTCTGTGGCGCCCTGCGAGAGCTCCTCGGAACTCGACGACAACTCTCGACTTCCGGATGAAACGTTGTCGGCCGCGCCAGATGCTTCCGCGACCACGGACCCAAGTTTCTCCAGCATCTGTTCCAGAGCGATCCCGAGTGTGTCCTTCTCAGACCGGCGCTTCGCCTCGACCGTCAGATCGCCGCCGGCGATCGCGTTCGCCACCGCGGCCGTCGCGCGCAGGTTGACGGTCATTCGTTCGAGAGCAATCCCAAGCGTATCTTTGTCGGAAAGACGATGCACCTCCGCCGTCAGATCACCCTGAGCGATGGAATCGGCGACGGCAACGGTCGCGCGCAAATTGACGGTCATCTGATTGAGAGCATCGACCAGGTCTTTCACTTCATCGTTGCTCGTCACGGTCACCGTCTGGCCGAGGTCGCCCGCCGCCACGGCATTGGCGAGCAACGTCGCTTTCCGGAGACCGCGACTGATCGCAAGCGCGATCCAGGTCGCGGTTGAAATCGCGATCGCCAGCGAGATCAGCAACGCGACGATGAGCAGCATCCGCGCGGTTTGGTATTGCCGCGCGGCGTCATCCGCGGCCTGTTTCATAATTTGATTGTTTAAATCGATGACGGCGGAGAGTTGCGCCTTACCGTCATCCACCATCAGCTTCAGCGGACCGTAAGACAGTTCGGCCGCGCGCGCTTTATCCCGTGTCACGGCGTCGCGAAACGTATCCTGGAGCGTGACGTACTTCTCCCAGTTCGCTTTGAAAACCGCGAGTTTTTGCCGGCCTTCCGAGGACGCCGTCGCGTCCAGTTCGACCATGTGGGATGCAAGGCTTTTGCGGCCATCGACGATCTCGTCGTCATAGTGCCTCGCCATCTGATCGGTCGGGGCGGCCAGCACGCTTCGCTCGGCGCGGGAGATGGCGAGAAGATCGGTATAAAGCTGATTCGTTACCGCGATGCGCTGAACCGGGCCGTGCAATATTTCATCAATCGTTTCGTTCAGTGACGCGAGATAATTTATCCCGACGATCGCGGTGATCGCCGACAACACGATCACGGCCGCGAAAGCCAGGCCCAGTTTGGTTCTAACCGTCACACGCATCGAGGAAGTGCTCCTGAAGAGGTTCGACCATTGAATTACATTCGCTCGAATTCGGCATCGCGCTGATCACCGCCGCCATGGGCCAGGTTGAGCGCGACACCATTGCCCTTGCCCCGATGCGGCGCGGCGCCGTTGGCCGCCTGCCGTGCGGGACCGGGCTTCGCGAGCCTGGCGATCTGTTGCACGGGCCGCCGCGGCACCGGAGCACGTCGTGACGACGACGACGCGGGCGCATTCGTCTCAACCCGGAAATAGGCGATGGCGGATTGCAACTGCTCCGCCTGGGCCGCCAGTTCCTCCGACGTCGCCGACATCTGCTCCGACGCGCTGGCGTTCTGCTGCGTCACCTTGTCCAGTTGCTGGATCGCCTGGTTGATTTGATCCGCTCCAACGTCCTGCTCGCGACACGCGGCACTGATCTCGGTCACCAGTTCGGCGGTTTTCTTGATGTCCGGCACCAACCGGCCCAGCATTTCACCGGCCTCCTGGGCGGCCTTAACGGTCTGTGACGATACCGTGCCGATTTCCGCCGCCGCCGACTGACTGCGCTCGGCCAGTTTGCGCACCTCGGACGCAACGACCGCGAAGCCTTTGCCGTGCTCACCAGCCCGCGCCGCCTCGACCGCCGCGTTCAACGCCAACAGGTCGGTCTGGCGCGCGATTTCCTGCACGATGGAGATTTTCTCGGCGATGGTTTGCATCGCCACCACGGCGCGGCTGACCGCCTCACCGCTGCGTTGCGCGTCCAATGCCGACTGCCGGGCGATTTTCTCGGTCTGCGCCGCGTTGTCGGCGTTCTGTTTGATGTTCGACGCCATCTGCTCCATCGAGGATGACGCCTCTTCCGCCGCCGACGCCTGTTCGGTCGCACCTTGCGAGAGTTCTTCGGAACTCGATGACAATTCCTGGCTGCCGGTCGAAACGTTGTCCGCCGCGCCCGATGCTTCGGCGACCACGGTCCGCAATTTCTCCAGCATGCGCTCCAGAGCGATACCAAGCGTGTCTTTGTCCGACAGGGGCTTTGCTTCCGTCGTCAAATCCCCGCCGGCGATCGCGTTGGCGACTTCCGCGGTCGCACGCAGATTGGCCGTCATGCGGTTAAGCGCCTCAACCATGTCGCCGATTTCATCATGGCTGGTGACACTCACCTCCTGGTGCAAATCACCAATCGCCACCGCGTTCGCGAGCGTGATAGCGCGGGTCATGCCACGGCTGATCGAAAGCGCGATCCACACGCTGGTCGCGATCGCGATCAACGTCGATACCGTTACCGCCAGGATCAGCAGAAGCCGCGCGCTCTCATACTCTTTCTGTGCTTCACCTTCCGCGTCAGTCAGGCGCCGCCGGTTGAGATCGACAACCTTCTGCAGCGCCGACCTGGCATCGGTGACCATTTGCCGCGTCGCGCCGAGCGACAGTTCGCGCGCCTGCGGTCTCGCATCGTGATTGACCGCGTCGATAATCTTGTCCTGCGCCGACAAATATTGCTCTGAGAGGCCGCGGGCGGCGGCCCAAAGCGGCCTCCCCTCCTCACTCGCCGTGGCCTCTTCTCGTTCGAGCCGCGACAGAAAGTCAGGACGTAGCCTGGCAAGTTCGGCCTCGAAACTGTCTGTTTGCTCCTTGGTCTCCGACATGCTGAGGTTTTTTTCCGCCCGCACGATCACGAGCAGTTGTTCAGACAGTTCCTGCGACTGAATCACGCGCTGCGCCGGTCCTTGCACGACCTGGTGCAAAGAGGCGTTTATCGATGCCAGATTGACGATGCCAAGCCAGGCGGTGATCGCCGATAAGGCAATGACCGCGGCGAAGGCCAGACCAAGCTTCAACTTCATCGTGACGCGCATGCGATCCGTCCCTTCACGATACCGGCACGGGCACGGCCGGAGGCTGTTCCGCCATCACGGCACCATCATGCGCGGCGCCCGCGAACACCCGTGCGATATCAAGCACGACCATGAAATCATCACCGCGTTGGCCGATGCAGCGGATGAACTCCGGCCGCCATTTCATCCCGACCTTCGGTGTATCCTGCAGCGAAGACGCGGCGACCTCGACCACCTCGTGGACTTTGTCGGCGCGGATTCCGGCGATGATCGGCTCGCCTTCGAATTCCAGTTCAAGCACCACGATGCGCGTATCCTGAGTTGGCGGCTTCGGCGTCATGCCGAACCGAAGTCGAAGATCAGCGAGCGGAACGACCTTGCCGCGGACATTGATCAGTCCATTCGCGAATGGCGGCCCGTGTGGCACGTCGGTGATCGGCACGAGATCGAGAATCTCGCGCACATGTGCTGCCTCGATCGCGAACATTTCGCCCTCGAGATCAAGCGTCAGCACCTCAAGCGGCCGATTGCCGTTCCATTTCGTCATATCGCACATCCCCTGGGCCTGAGTCCTTGAAACGCTCTTCGTCCCGCTGGCCGTGTCGTACCAGATGAGCGATGTCCATGATGAGTGCGACGGTGCCGTCCCCCAGAATCGTCGCACCGGAAAAAATCTCGACACCGGCATGGAGTTTCGATAGCGACTTGATCACTGTCTGGTGGTCGCCGATCACCTGGTCGACCACCAGCCCGACCCGTAGCTCGCCCGCTGAAACGATCACCACTTTTTGATAGCGATCAGCCGCCGCCGCCGTGTTGAACAGTTCCCGGAGGCGCAGGAATGGGACCAGATCGCCGCGGATGTTCAGGAAACTGCGGCCGCGCGACCGGGCGTCCTCCTCGGCACTTAGTTCGACGCATTCTTCAACCGCCGACAACGGAATGACATAACGGCCGCTTCCGACGCGCACCAGCAACCCGTCGATAATGGCCAAGGTCAACGGCAACCGTAACGTGATCTCCGAGCCGCGGCCTTCGGTGCTGACGATGTCGATCGCGCCGCGCAATCCATCGATCGTCCGCTTCACCACATCCAGACCGACGCCGCGCCCGGACAGGCTCGTGACTTCGGCGGCGGTGGAGAAGCCGGGTTGGAACAGGACCTGGAACAACTCGCTGTCGCTGACCCTCGCGCTCGGCGCCAACAGCCCATTCTCCTCGGCGCGGGCCCGGATACGCGCGCGATCCAGGCCACGCCCATCGTCGGCGATGGACACCAGCACTTCCGCGCCGGCGTGACAGGCTGAAAGCGTGATGCGGCCTTGCGGCCGTTTTCCCGCGGCGACGCGGCCCTCTTGCGTCTCCAGGCCGTGATCGATGGCATTGCGAATCAAATGGATCAGCGGATCGTTCAGTCGTTCGATCACGGTCTTATCGAGTTCGGTTTCCTCGCCGGTCGTGACCAGTTCGATGGTCTTGCCCAGTTCGCGGGCGAGGTCGTGGACCAGGCGGCGAAAGCGGCCGAACAACGAACCGATCGGCAGCATGCGGACACCCATCGTCGTGTCACGCAATTCGAGCGACAGCCGCTCGATCTCTTCCGCGACCGATTTCACTGCCGTGTCATGACTGGTGGCGGCGATTTGCCGCAAACGCGACTGCGCGATCACAAGTTCGCCAACGCGGTCCATGAGTTCGTCGAGCCGCTCCGCCGGAACCCGAATGGTGCTGACGCTGTCCGTGGCGCGCCGGCGGAATTGCAGGCCGGACGACGGCGACGCGGTCTCCGCGTGTTCAACCTCGGGCGGCTCGGATCGAGCCTGAGACGGCGGCGTCATGTCGGGATCGTGATGATGATCCGCGTCTTCCGCCTGGGTGACGCGCTCGATCTCCAGTTCCATCTCATCGATGACGAACAGAAAGACCTGTTCGATCGCCTGGCGCGATTGTTCCGTGCGCACCAGGACGTCCCAGTGCAGGTAACACGCGATCGGATCGAGCTCCTCAAGCGGCGGCACATCCTCGGTCAACGTGGTCACCGAGCACGGGCCGAGCGTCCGCAACTCGTCCAGCAGCAACAGCGGGTTGGTTCCCGTCTCCATGGCGTTTCCGGGCAACCGGAACCGGACGCGCCAGGTCGTTTCCGAACCCCGGGCCGCTACCGGCGTGGCATCCATGATGCGTCGCAGATCGCCAAGTATCGCGTCGCCGATGGCGCCGTCGGCCGCGTCCGGCTGGTCGATCAACGCGCGCATCTGGTCCTTCGCGGCGAGCGCCAGCGCGATCAGCTCACGCGTTGGTGAGATCACGCCTTTGCGCACCTGATCGAAGGCGGTCTCAACGTGATGGGTGAACGCGGCGACGGCATCGAAGCCAAACATCGCACCGGAACCCTTGATCGTGTGCAGGGCGCGAAAGGCCGTGTCGATCAGCTCCGCGTCTCCGGGACGGCGTTCAAGGTCAAGCAGCGCCTGTTCAAGCTGTTCCAGAAGCTCCTGGGCTTCCTGCAGAAACAGTTCAGCCGGATCAATACCGCTCATCAGCCCAGTACCTTTCTGACAACGGCCACCAGTTGGTCTTGCTGAAACGGCTTGGTGATCCAACCGGTGGCGCCGGCTGCCTTCGCCTCCTGCTTTTTCCCGGGATCCGACTCAGTGGTCAGAAACAGGATCGGCACGCCGCGATAGGCCGGCATCTGGCGCAACGCCCGGATCAGGCCGAGCCCATCCATCACCGGCATGTTGAGATCGGTCACGACCATGTCGTGCGAGCCGGCCCGTGCCTTGACGAGGCCATCCGCGCCATCGGTGGCCTCGACAACTTCGTAACCGGCACCAGACAAGGTGAACTTCACCATCTGGCGCACGCTTGGAGAGTCGTCGACAGCGAGGATCTTCTTCATCGCGCTGGATCGCCATCTATCCAGAAGGTTTCGGTATCGCCGATCGCCGGCTCCGCCACCGCGCGGAATCCCGCGCGCGTCAGCGCGTCCAGCAGCACGGCACAAGGAGGCGCGGCCAGGGCGATTGTCCTCCCACGGTGGACCCCGCTGGCACGCGCCGCGACAAGCAACTGCACGAAACTCAGATCGACTTCGGAGGCCTCGGCGCAGTCGATCGCGACGGGACCATCCTGTTCAAGCGCCGACAGCAACGTCGCGCGGACGGCCTCCGCGGAGCGCACGGTCAATGCACCTTCGAGGGCAACGCGTCGGGAGGAAGCAAGATTCTCGGTCATGAATAAGGTCCGTTCGGGCCGGCGTCGCGATCAGTCGCCGCCAGGCGTGCCCAGGATACGAGGGCGCGAGGGGGCTATTCCCGGCATCCTCCGTCTCAGGTACCGCGCCTGGTCGCGACCGGACACTTTGTCCGGGGTGGTCTGTCGTCAGACGCACACTGTGACCCGATTGGATGAATCAGATGTTAAGCGACGCCGAAAATCGTCAGGAGTGTCGTTTTCCGCATACCGCCTGCGTCATGGGATGAACGGTCCGCCGCGAGCGAACCGCCGACCCGGCCCGTTAGGCGACGCCTAATAATAAGCGAATCAACTGACGGGCTTTGCCTGAAACGTCATGGCCCGGCTCGTCCGGGCCACCCGCACAAGCACAGTGCGGCGGCAGGTCCCCCGGACAAGCCGGGGGATGACGTTGAAGGGAAGCGTCGTGCCGACGCGGTAATTTTTGGGTGTCGTCTTACGTCGCGAATGGCGGGCCGGCACTTGCCATCGCCATCGCTGAACTCGAAACGTTGGCTGCCCAGACACGTCCCCGGAGACCCACCATGCCCGACCCGTTCGCCGCATTCCGCCTGACCGGCCGCACCGCCCTGGTGACCGGCGCCCGCCGCGAAATTGGCCGCGCGATCGCCTTGGGCCTTGCCGGAGCCGGCGCGCGCCTGGCCATCCATCATGCCGGAACGGCCGAGGAAGCCAGTGATGCCGCCGCGGTCGTCCGGGAGGTCCAGGCCATGGGTGGCGTGGCCGCCGCGTTCGGTCAGGATTTCGCCCACGACGAAGCCGGCCACCGTCTCGCCGCCGCCGTTACCGCCTGGGCGCCGGTCGACATCCTGGTGCTGAATGCCTCGATCGAACTGCCGGAGGATTTCCTCACCATCACCCGCGAGCACTTCGACCGCCAGATCGCCGTCAACCTGCGCACCACGATGGAGTTGCTGCAAACCCTGGTGCCTCCCATGGCCGAACGCGGCTGGGGCCGGGTCGTGACCATCGGCAGCGTGCAACAGGAGCGGCCTCACCCCGCGATGTTCGTCTATGCCGGGACCAAGGCCGCGCAACTCAACTGGGTTTTGAGCCTGGCCCGGCAGTTCGGCGGCCAGGGCGTGACGGTGAACAACCTGGCACCCGGCGCGATCCTGACCGCGCGCAATCGGGGGCAAATGGCGGTCGAGGGTGAGGCTCTGGCGCGACGCATCCCCGCCGGGCGTCTGGGCTGCCCGGACGATCTGGTGGATGCCGCGATGCTGTTGTGCTCCGACGCCGGAAGCTACATCAACGGGGCCAATCTGTTCGTCGATGGCGGGCGGACGGCGGTGTGACGGCGGGTTGTCACGGCGCCGATTTCCAGAATTCCAGAGCGGCCCGCGCGCAGCGTTCCGGTTGCAGAAGGTTCACGCCATGGCCGTAGCCGGCGAACGTTTCGGCCCGGCCGTTCGGTAACGTGTCGACGAACACTTGCTGCTGCGCCGAAGATATCTGGCTCTTGTCGCCGCCCAGAAGCAGAACGGGGGCACGAATGGCGGGCAGAATGCCCACGGTATCGACGCCTTCGAAACATTCATGCATCGCGGCGGCGACCGGCGCCGGAGTGCGGTCCATTTCGCGCACGACCCAGTCTTGCAGCGCGGCGTCCGCATGATCGAGGTCCAGCCGGTAGCCAAGCGTTTGGCGGCACCATTCGCCAACGCCGTGAACGCGCATGGCCTCGCCGGCGTCGTGCCGATCCAGCGCGTAGATGCGTTTGATGCGGTCCGGAATGCGCGACGGGGTATTGCACAGCACGAGGCTGGCGAAGCGGTCCGGATGCGCCGCGGCGAGCAGCAGGCCGATCAGGCCGCCTGAGGACTCGCCGACCCAGTGCACGCGCCGCAAGGCAAGCGCGTCGAGGACGGCCATGACCTGGGCGGCGATGGTCTCGGGTGTGTAACGATATGTGAGGGGCGGCTGGTCCGACAGGCCGCAGCCCAACAGATCAGGACGGTAAACGCGGTGTGTCTCCGCGATCGCCGGGACCCAACGGTTCCAAAAGAGAGCATTTCGGGCGAAACCGTGCATCATCAGCACGGGGGTTTGGGTGTCCCACGGCCAAAGGAAATCGTCGACGGTGCAATGGACGGATGCGCCTTCAGGCAGGGCTACGCGGGGCATTGGGACCTCCCTTTTTTGGCTCCCGGCGGCCGGGGCGATTATGCACCGTTCGGATGGTAAGCCGGACACAGGTGGGCTGCCAGTGCAAGGCGGCCGGGACGGAGAATGTCGGCCAGGCGAAGCGCGCACGAGGCAACGCCAGGCCTATGCGGATTCACCCGGGGACCATCGCGATGCCGCCCGCGACCCGCGTCGGTTCGAGTGATGTTTGTCCTCGACGCCAATATTCTGTCCGCCCTGATGAAGCTGGAACCCGAGCCAGAAGTCGCGGAATGGATGGAAGGACAGGATGAGGCGCTGCCGTTCACGACAACCATTTCTTACGCGAAAACATTCGCCGGAATCGCGGTGATGGCGGACGGGCGGCGGCGGCGGGCACTCGAAGACGCCGCGCGCGTGATGTTTGAGGAATTCGACGGCCGCGTGTTGGCCTTCGATAGTGACGCCGCGTCCGCCTATGCCGAGCTTTTCGCGGCGGGGCGGCGCGCGGGCGGGCCGGCGGCGACACTCGACCTGATAATCGGCGCGATCGCGCGTTGCCACGACCCGGGCGTGGTGACGCGTAATGCCGGGGGGTTTGAGGAATACGGGCTGACGCTCATCAATCCGTGGGGGACGGCGTGAACAGCGGGATGTTCATGGTCCCGGTGGCTGAGCCGATCACCTCCGGTTGATCACCACGGCCCGAAAGACGCCAAGACCGTGCGTCGATAGGACTCATCGATTGCCGGCCCGCCTCCGGATGGTGGGCGATCCGGGTAGTGGGGTGGCTTGAGTGCCAGACGTCGTATTCCGGTACGTGCCCCCCGCACTTTACACGCACGGACGGTTTGGCCAATGTTGCCGCTGGTTTCCCTTGACGGAAGCCGGACTGCCGGTTCTCGGGCCATGGCGCATTGGACTCGGCGGCTTCAAGATCAACGGGACTGAAGAAGGAAACGTCACCAATGGCCAGTTCCCCTATCGCCGCGGCCAATGGGGACCGCTCGACGATGAGCGTCTCCGAATATGGCGGCAACGGTCGTGTCGTGACCGAAGCGGAAAAGCTTACCGCACGCCTTGATCGCCTGCCGATGACCCGCGCGCTGTGGGTCATGGCGATCCTGCTTACCTTCGGCGGTTTCTTCGACGGCTATGCCATTGGCCTGATCGGCGCCATCGGCCCGGGCTTATTCAAGTCGGGCATCTTCACGGCGACCACCGTCAGCTTTTTCGGCATGACCGGCTTCGCCAGCTTCGTCGCCGCCCTGTTCGCCGGCTTCTTTGTCGCCACGCTGCTCGTGTCATTCATCGCCGATCATTTCGGCCGGCGTGCCATTTTCGCTTACTCGCTGCTTTGGTTCGGCATCGCCAATTTCATCATGGGCCTGCAAACCACCGCCGATGGCATCAACTTCTGGCGGTTCGTGAGCGCGTTGGGCGTTGGCCTGGAGCTGGTCACGGTCGATGCTTATCTTTCCGAACTGATTCCCAAAAAATCCCGCGGCGCGGCGTTCGGCTTTCTCCAGGCGATGAGTGCCATTGCCTTCCTGGTATCTTATTTCCTGTCCTGGCAACTGACCCCAACCTCGATCTTCGGCTATGATGGATGGCGCTGGGTTGTCTGGATCGGCTCCATCGGCGCCGTCGTCATTTGGTGGATCCGTCTCGGCCTGCCGGAGAGTCCACGCTGGCTGGCCCAACAGGGCCGCATCGAGGAAGCCGAGCGGGTGATGGCGACGATCGAGGCTCGCGTCGCCGCCGACTACGGCGCCCCATTACCCGAGCCTGAAATGCCGCACTATCAGGATCCGCGCAGAGGCAGCGTCTGGGAAATCTTCAGCCCGCGGTACCTGCGGCGTACGATCATGCTGATACTGTTCAATTTCTTTCAGACGGTGGGCTTCTATGGCTTTGTCGCCTGGACACCGACTTTGTTGATCGCCAAGGGCATCCACGTCACGCAAAGCCTGGAATACAGCACGATAATCAACGTGGCCGCGGTCATCTTTCCACTACTGATCATGTTGTTCGCGGATAAGATCGAGCGAAAATGGCATGCTTGTTTGGCCTGCCTGGCGATCGCCGTGTTCGGCATCTGGTTCGCCAACGTCGATAATACCTGGGCATTGATCGCTCTGGGCGCCTGCCTGGCGATGGCGGCACAATGGCTGTCGTTCGGGCTGCATAACTACCAGGCCGAGCTGTACCCCACACGGATCCGCGCGCGCGGCGTGGGATTTGTGTACTCGTGGAGTCGACTGAGCGGCATCCTGACGCCGTTCTTCATCGCGTTCTTCCTGCGTGATTACGGCGCCAACGGCGTATTCGCGTTCGTCGCTGGCTGCATGGCGATCGTGATCTTGTCGGTTGCAACTTTGGGCCCTCGGACGAAGCTGTTGGAAGTCGAGGCAATCGCACAGTAGGCAATTCCAGTAAAATCTTCAGGCCGGCGCGACCTCCTGTCCTTAACAACGATCTTAAGAACGCCCTTAAGGTCGGGTCAGGCGGACAAAACGGTGCCTCCCGGATGCTTACCGCGAGGCTGGATCGCATACGCATGCTCCCCTGACGCTGCCTCAAAGCCGATGCGGCCGAGGTCGGCGAAGGGTCGGGGAGCAGCCGCTTCGTTCCAGGTTCATGAATGTCCGTCGCCCGACTCAACGCTAATGTCCGCGGTTGGCCATCATCTCCTGATCTTGAGGGTCTCCGCTTCGGATCGGCACTCGAATTTCAAACTGATTCACCACCTCGCCAGAGGCCGCTTTCCCACCGTTCCCGCCCAGTGTTTACTACCGTCACAACGCGGCCCGCTGACCGCGCCAACAATAATCGCCGGCACCAGCACCGAGCGACCCGAAGGGGGAAACCGTGCCTGAATCCATCGAGCGCGCAACGATCCGCACCGTCGCCTGGCGGCTGCTGCCGCTGGTCTTCCTGCTGTACCTCCTCAGCCTCGTCGACCGGGTCAATCTCGGCTTCGCCGCGCTGACCATGAACCAGCAACTCGGCTTCACCCCGTACACCTACTCCCTGGGCGTCGCCGCTTTCTTCATCGGATACATCCCGTGCGAGGTGCCCAGTAATCTGATCATGGAACGGATCGGCGCGCGGCGGTGGATCGGGCGCATCGCCATCACCTGGGGCATTACCGCCAGCGCCATGGCGCTGGTCTCCGGCCAGAACAGTTTCCTGTTCGTCCGCTTCCTTCTGGGCATCGCCGAGGCCGGGTTGTTCCCCGGCATGCTGCTCTACCTGACCTACTGGTTCCCGCTGGCGTACCGCGCCCGCGTCAACGCCGCGCTGGTGCTGGCGATTCCGGCCTCGGGCGCGATCGGCGCGCCGGTGGCGACCAGCTTGCTGGAACTCAACGGAGTCTTCGGACTGGACGGTTGGAAATGGATGTTTCTGGTGGAAGGCATCCCGACCATTCTGCTCGGCTTCGTCGTGCTGCGGCTGCTGACCGACCGGCCAGCCAACGCCACCTGGCTGCCGCCCGAGAACCGTGCCTGGCTGGAAGCGACGATGGCGCGAGAACGCGCCTCGGTTGAAGCCGTCCACAGTGAACTGAGCGTCCTGCGCGGCCTGGTCGATCCACGCGTGCTGCTGTTGTGTTTCACTTATTTCGCATTTGGCACGATTTCCTATTCCATGGGCTATTTCCTGCCGTTGATCGTCAAGGGCTGGGGCGTCAGCAACTTCGCGGTCGGCTGGATCGTCGCGGTTCCGTCGCTGGTCGGTATTTGCGCCATGATCGCCGGTAGTTATTTCGCTGACAGATTGAAGGACAAACGGCCATTCCTCTCGGGATTGATGATCGTATGCGCGTGCGGTTGGATCGGCATGGGCCTTTATGCAACCTCCGCCTGGGCATTGCTCGCCGTCACGCTGGTCGAAATCGGCATCGGCATCGCGCGGCCAATGTTCTGGACCGTGCCGCCGCTGTTCCTGAGCGGCACGGCCATGGCGGGGGCGCTCGCGCTGATCAGCGTGTTCGCCAATTTCGGCGGGATCATCGGTCCCGTCGTGATCGGCTGGCTCAAGACCACGACGAATAGTTTCTCCGGCGGGCTGTATTATGTCGCCGGCTGCGCGTTCGTCTCGGCGATCGCCATCATGGCGCTGCGCACCGCCCCGCGCGCCGCACGAGCGGCCAGGCCTGGCCAGTAGCCGTCACGCGCAATGGCTCTGGCCGTCGCATCGGCGTCAATGGATTGACCCGCCTGCCCGCCTCCGACACGCTTTCCAGAGGGTCCGGGAACAAACGGCACCGGGAGAACTGATATGACCGAAACCAACCGCGCCACCAGCGCCATCCTGCCTCGTGTGGAACCGGAAGCGGCCGGCATGTCCTCGGCGCGGCTCGCCCGGATCATTCCGGCACTGAATCGCGAGATCGAAGCCGGCGTGTTGCCCGGAGCGGTCGTTGCCATTGCCCGGCATGGGCAGTTGGTGTTCCACGAGGCCGCCGGCCACCTCGGGCCGGATCGAAGCACGAAGATGCCGCGCGATGCTCTGTTTGCCATCGCATCGATGACCAAGCCGGTCACCGGCGTGGCCGCGTTGATGCTGTGGGAGGAGGGACTGCTCGGCCTGGCTGATCCGGTCGAACGCTTTCTGCCACAACTCGGTAATCGCCGCGTGGCGGTGCTGAATGAACGTGCGCTCGCCGGACAAGGCCCCATCGAGACCGTGCCCGCCGAACGATCCATCACCATGCTGGACCTGATGACGCACACGTCCGGCCTGACCTATGGCGGGCGAGGCACGACCGCGGTGCATCCATTCTATCCAGGCTCCTCCAACATCGCCGGCGCCACGCTCGATTCCGCCGCGTTCCTGGAACGACTGGCGGCCGCGCCGTTGCTGTATCAACCCGGGACCGTGTGGGACTACAGCCTTTCCATTGACGTCATCGGCCTGGTGGTGGAAGCGTTGTCCGGCCAGACTCTTGGCACGTTCCTGGAACAGCGATTGTTCAATCCGCTCGGCATGGTGGACGCCACGTTTCAGGTGCCGGCCGAGAAGGTCGCACGCCTCGCCCGCCCCCTGCCGCGCGACCCCGATACTGGGGAGGCGCAGTCAGTGCCCGATCGTACCCAGGCTTTGCGCTTTGAATGCGGCGGCGGCGGGCTGGCATCGAGCGCTCTGGATTACCTCCGCTTCGCGCAAATGCTGCTCGGTGGCGGTGTCCTTGGCGACACCCGTATCCTGGGGCGCAAAACGGTGGAGGCGATGCGAACCAATCACCTGACGCCGGAGATCGAGAACGGCATCGCGGCGCTGTCTCCCAATTCCGAAGGTTACGATTTCGGACTGACGGTCGCGGTGCGTGAGCGTCCCGGCACGCTGATGGGAAGCCTTGGCGAATTCTACTGGAACGGCGCCTGGGGGACGCTGTGGTGGGCCGATCCGAAGGAAGATCTCGCGGCGGTTTGCATGGTCCAGGTACCAGGGGAACAGCGACGGCGCTTCCGGCCGCTGATCAATGCGCTGGTGTACCAGGCGCTGACAGAATAACGCATTTCACGCGTGTACAAAATCTGTTCGCGCGCGCCGCGTTTCAGACGATCTCTTCCTCGACTTTATGAACCTTGCGCAGAAAACGCCGCGTGCGCTCCTGAGCCGGCCGATCCAGCACCGAAGCCGGAGGTCCTTGTTCGACGATCACGCCCTCGTCCATGAAGAGGATGCGATCGGCGACCTCCCGGGCGAACCGGACTTCATGGGTCACGATGATCATTGTCATTCCGGCCTCCGCCAGTCCGCGGATCACGGCCAGAACCTCGCCCACGAGCTCAGGGTCGAGCGCGGAGGTTGGTTCGTCGAACAGCATTACCCGCGGCGCCATGGCCAGTGCCCGGGCGATCGCCACGCGCTGTTGTTGCCCACCTGACAGGCGATGCGGCAGATGGCCCGCATGCCGCGCCAGACCGACGGCGTCGAGCAAACGCGCCGCCACCGCGCGCGCCTCATCCAGCTTCTGACGACGGACCGTCACCGGCGCTTCGCTCACGTTTTCCACCGCGGTCAGATGCTCGAACAGGTTGAAGTGTTGGAACACCATGCCGATGCGGGCGGCGACACGCGCCTGCGCCAGTCTTGTCCGGAGCGGGCGCACGCCGCCGCCAGGCAAACGCTCATAGCCAACGAGTTGACCCCCGACGGTGATCTCCCCCCAATCCAGCGGTTCCAGGTGATTGATCATACGTAACAAAGTGCTCTTGCCGGAGCCGCTCGGTCCCATGATCACCACGACCTCGCCGGTATTCACCGTGAGGTCGATGCCCTTCAGAATGTCCCGCCCGCCATAGGACTTCTGCACATTGCGGCATATCACACTGGGCTCATCCGCACCGGCGATGTCGCGGCAAAGTTCGCCGATCAGCGCGGGCAGAGTCTCACGCCCGTTCGTCACCGGCAGATCATCCGGCTCTGGTTCCCGAACAAGGCCCAGAAACGACCGGACGCGGCGCGTGAGCCCGTCGCCTTCTTCGCGCAGAAAATCGAAATGCCGCTCAAGCGCGATCTGGGCCAGCGCGATGGCCGACGTCATGATCAGGTAAATCAGGCCGGCGGCGGCGAAGACCTGGAAGAACTGGAAGTTTTGTCCGACAATCTGTTCGGCGCTGAATGTCAGTTCATTGACGAAGATCACCGATGCGATCGAAGTGCCCTTGATCATGCTGATCGTCTGATTGGCGACACCAGGAAGGATCGATCGCATCGCCTGCGGCAGAATGATCCGCCGCAGTGTCAGCAATGGCGGCATACCGAGCGCCGCCGCGGCGATACTCTGATTTCGGCTGACCGATAATATGCCGCCGCGAATGATTTCAGCGCTGAACGCCGCTTCGTTCAGAGAGAAGCCCAGAACCGCCGTCGTGAACGTGCTGAATGTCAGACCGATCGACGGCAGCACGTCAAAGATGAACACCAGTTGCAGCAACAGCGGCGTGCCGCGGACGAACCAGATATAAAACCATGCCGCGCCGCGCACAGCGGCATGGCGCGAAAGGCGCAGCAAAGCCAGCACGAGTCCCAGCAGCAATCCCAGGACCATGGCGAGGGCGGCGATCTTCAGCGCGAGCAGAGCACCTCGCAGCAGGAACGGCGAAGCCAGGTAGGTCAGGAATTCCATGGGATGCCAACGACCTTCACCTTATCGGCGATATCGTCAAAACGGTTTCGATGGATAATCGTACTCCGGGCTCGGTTTGAATTCGGTGATCACACTCGCCCGCATGGACTTCAATACCGTTCGGACTTCGGCCTGATCCGCGTCCGCCACGCCGATTTCGCGCGCGGCGGCGACGAACATGTCGATGAACTGGTCGAACGCGAGTTCCGTGACCAACTGACCGTTGTGCGCCGCTTGCAGCGTGGCGCCGCGATACACCGCTTCGGTGTCGCCGAACGCCTTGCGCAGAAACCCGCGTTGAGCGGTCTTGAGGCGATCGATATCGACGCCCATGAAGTATTCGCCGAGATAGTCGTCAGCGAGCATCCGTTCGTATTGCAGATCGATCACTCGCGCGAGGCCGGCGTCGCCACCGAGGCGCGCGAAAAGGCTTTGTTGTTCCGCGGATGACACGCCACTCATGTCGCGGGCCTCCTTATTTCGTCAGAATGTTCGGCGGCCTGATCCAGGTTGGATCGAGCTTGTAATGCTCGTAGATTTTCGCCATTTCGCCGTTGGCCTGGACCGCCATGATGGCGTCGGCCAAAGCCTGCTCAAGTTCGTTCTGACCCTTCGCCACCGCGACGCCGACCTTGATGTCGGGCAGGAAGCTGAATCCCGCTTCCAACAGCGGTTTTTGCTCGGCGATCGCCGTGGCGATCATCGCGTTGGACAGCATGATATCGACACGTTCGGTTTCGACCATTTGCCACGCCTGCGAGCGATCCTGAAATGTGTTCAGTTCCATCGCCGGTTTTCCGGCGGCGACGCATTTGTCGCTCAGGTTCTGCAACAGGACGATTTCAACGGTGCCCAGTCCGGCGAGGGCTTTGACGCCGCAGAGATCGTCGAGGGAGTGGAGGTTTTTCGGATTGCCTTTGTGGGTGATGGCGCGATCCGCCAGGGTGGAATACAGCACGAAATCCACCATTTTCGCACGTTCCGGGGTGTAGTACAGCACGTCCCACATGATATCGATGCGGCCACCGGCGACGGCGGGCAACAGGCCGGACCAGATGCCGGTCACGAACTCGACCGGCACGCCGATGCATTTGAATACCGCGCGCGCCAGGTCGGCGTCGGAGCCGATGATCTGATCGGGATTGTTCGGATCGCGGAAATTGAATGGCAACGAGACACCATCCTGGCCAATCTTGATCGTCTTGCCCGCCAGACCTGGATAGCGGGTCGCTACCTTTTCAGGTTCGCAGGGCCTGACTTCGTCAGCGCGCGCCGCGACGGAAACGCTCACCAGCACCATCCCGAACAGCAGCGCCGCGAGCCAGTTCCCAGGCCTGTCAATCATGGTTGCAATCCCCGCTTGCGTGACGATCCAATCGTACACACCGAAAGTGCAATCGGTGTGCCATGGCTAAATCGTCATGGCCGAGGCCATGACGATAAGGTGGCGATGCGACCCAGCCGGCCACCGCGTCAGTCGCAACGGAACAGCCCACGCCGGATGCGGCAATGGATCCCCTGGTTGCCGTCCACCACCTGCGTGACCGCGAAATCGGCGGCGACGCTCATCAGGGAATAGGCATCGTCGCGGCTTAATCGCCGCTGCTCGGTCAGCAGGGTCATCATGTCCAGGCTGGCGCCACGCATCGCGACGTTCAGGTCCTCATTGAACCCGTGCACGATCCAGTACAGCGGCGTTTCCAACAAAGGAGACGGGAACTGAAAGTCCTTGCGCACATGCACTTCGAACAGCACGTCGAGCGAGGCTTCGATCGCTGTGCCGCTGATCTCGCCGTCGCCTTGCGAGACATGCGGATCGCCGACCGAGAACAACGCGCCCGGTACTTGCACCGGATAGTACATCGTCGCGCCCGCGCCAATGCGCCAGTTGTCAATGTTGCCGCCATGTCTCCCGGGCGGGATGCTGCTGACGCGTCCGGTCACGTCGGGCGCCACGCCGGCGGTGCCCAGATGCGGCCGCGTCGGGATGCGAATGCCGGCAAGAGCGGGCTGGCAATCACAGGTGGAACAGTCGGTGATGCGGCCGGGCACGAGATACTTCTCCGCCACATCATAAGCGAACTCAGCCGTCGCCACGTTCGCTTCGCGATGCAGACGATAAATGGTGACGCGCTCTCGCTCCGCCATTTCGCGATACAGGTACCCCCAGTGCGCCGCGAGGTTGGAGCCGTAATCCAGCCGCGGAGTCATTTCGTGATAGCGCACCTCCAGCATGTCTCCTGGCATCGCGCCTTCGACATAAATTGGACCGGTCAGAATATGCACACCGGGCGCTCGGTCGGACTCGGGGATCGCCGCGTAGAGATCGCGGATGGTGGCGTCCATCATCAGATGCGGCGCGTCGCCGGCGTGGTGTGTGATCGCCTCCGCGCGGATCAGGTCGCCACTGTTGACACGCAATGCCGGAGCAAGCGCCGCGTCGAAATAACCCCAGTGCACGTTGCCCGCGCGTGCCGGAAGGTTATGCAGTGCACTCATTCCGCGGCGGCGCGCAATGGCTGGGCGGCACGCTCCTGCCACGTCGCGCGATAGCGATCGACCAGCCATTTATTGAATTCGCGATGGGTTTGTTCCTGCCAGGAATAGCGGCCGCGGATCGCGAAGCGCGAGCGCAATCCCCGCTGCACGAGCGTGTCGACATGGCGGTCCTGCGCGCCGATCTTGATCGAGGCCTGCACGTTGATCTGACGCCGCTCCTCGAACAACGGTTCATCCATCGCGCCGGGCGCGTAGAGCACACCGGATTCAGCCGTCGTGACCTCGGCGCCGTCGGCATGCAGGATGAAATAGCTGATCTGATCCGAGCGAAACCCCATCGTGAGCGTCGGCGGAACATTGGCGAAGATCACTTCGTCGCGTTGTTTATCGGACAGGTCCGGGAACAGTTTCAGAATGCAGCGCTGCAGCGGGTTCACCGCGCCGTCCCGGTGTGTCGTGCCATTGTAGCGAAAGTAGCCCGCGGTATCGGCCGGCAGTTCCGGGAAGCGCGCGAGAGCGCTGGGGATCACATCATGCATGCCGCGATGCAGGCGATTAGCGTGGTAGCCGTCATTGTTGTTCTCGAACATGACTTTCCAGTTCCACGGATAGGTCGTGGATCCATCCGGCCGCGGCCCGTCCGCCAGCTCCGCCTTATAATTCTCAATCGCCAGCCGAAGCGTCTCCAATCTGGGTGCCAGGGGACGCGCGTTCAGATCGAAGTTGATGAAGACAAAGCCCAGCCAGATTTCGAGTTTGAATTCGGCGAGGTGAATTTGTTTTTTGTCGAAACCGCACGCGCGTTCCATGGCCGGTGCGCCGATCAACTGGCCATCCAGCGAGTAGACCCAATGGTGATACGGGCAGAGGAATGTTTTGGTGCGCCCGTGGCCCTCGGCGACGAGCATGGCCCGGTGCTGGCAAACCGTGGATAAAGCCTTCAGGACGCCGTCGCGATTGCGGACAACGACGATGGGTTCGCCACAATGACTGGTGGTAAAGAATTCGCCAGGTTCCTTCGCCCATGACTCGCGGCCGACGCAAAGCCATTCGTGGTTGAAGATCGCCTCTTTTTCGAATTCATGGAATTCGCCGTCGGTGTAGCAAACGGGGGGCAGCATTTGCGCTTCGTCAACGCCGGCGATCGAGGTTTCGAAGCCAGCGAAGAGTTGGTCGTTCAGAATGCTCGTTTTCATGGCAAGCTTTCCCTGGTGGCCGCCGCAGAATAGACCAGTGGCGACAACGCGACCAGACACGCGCGCGCCGCTTCTGGCCTTATTTTACCGATCGGTTCCGAGTTTGCCGTCTGATTCATCATTTAATGACCGTGTTGTGGTCAGATGATAAGAAAACAGACACACCCGCAAGGCCGGCGAACTCAGAACGCCAGAAGGTTGTCGCGAAACAGTTCGTGGCCATACGCGGCCCGGGTTAGTCCGCGGCGTTGCAGCGCGGGAACCAGACCGTCAGTGATCTCGACGATCGCCTTGCGGGTCAGCGGATCCTGAATCAGAAAGCCGTCACCACCGATCTCTTCCATCACCGACGCCATGTCACTGGCGATGCTGTCGGCGGTGCCGGCAAAATCGATGCCGCCGCTGCCGGGATCCAGCAGCATCTCGCGCAGCGTTCGGGTACCGTCGCCCGACAAATGCGCCTCGAACGAGGCGCGGGACGCGTTGATGGTCAACTTCGGCAATGGCGCGTCGAGTTCGAACTTCGAGCAATCGATACCACTTAGATACGACATCGCGGCGAGCTTCGCGTCCATCCTGTCCACCAGACCAGCCGCCATGCGGGCCTGTTTTTCGTGTGCCTCCTCCATCGTATCGCCGATAATGACCGAGGCGCAGAACATCACCTTGCAATCCTTCGGATCGCGGCCGTGTGGCGTCATCAGCGCGGAAATGTCGCGGCGGTATTGCTTCGCCGCCGCGACCTGGCGCACCTTCGCGATGATAAGATCGGCGTGTTTCGCGGCGAAAGCACGCCCGGAGGGCGACCCACCGGCCTGACAGATGACCGGCCGGCGCTGCGGTCCGGGCGCGGTGTTCAGCGGCCCACGCGACCGGTAAAAACGTCCTTCAAAATGAATCGGATGGATTTTGGTGTGATCGGCGAATACGCCGGTTTCCGGATCGGCGACGATCGCTCCGGGCTCCCAGGATTGCCAGAGCCGGTCGACCACCTCCATCCACTCATCGGCCATTTCATAACGCAGGTCGTGTTCGTAATGCCGATCGAGGCCAAAGTTTTGCGCCGACCGGTCATTATGAGCGGTGACGACATTCAACCCGACCCGCCCGTCCGTCAGATGGTCCAGTGTCGCACCCAGACGTGCCGCCAGGTACGGTGGATAAAAGCTTGTGGTAATGGTGGCGACGATCCCAATGCGGCTGGTCACATGGCCAAGCAACGGTACCAACGGCATGGGATCGCTCTTGGGCACCGAAAAGGCGTTGCGCAGAGACCACTCAGGCGAGTCCTGAAATGCGTCGGCGATGAACGAACCATCTTCGATGATCAGGCAATCGAAACAGGCTCGTTCCAACGAGCGCGCCAGATCCATGTAGAGATCGGGCTTCATCCAGTCGCCGCCGATGGTTCCGCTCCAACTCTGGCCCCAGTTGTGCGGCGAATAGCCTTTGCCGATGAACCACCCGAGATGAAACATCCAAAGTCCTCGCGTTTGCCTCTCTTTTCAGGCAATCGCCGTGCCACGGGACTGGTCACGTCCATTTCTGGCGAGCATTCTTCCTTCTGGCGGTCGAAGTGAGAACAGATCGTCAGCCGAACTCAGGACAGCAAAGTATGGACTCGTTCCAAACGCGCCGCGGGCTTGCTATCGCGGACGGTGATGTCGAATTCTACAGCCTGCCGGCGCTTGGCGATGCACTCGGCGTCAGCCTCGATCGGATGCCGGTCTCGCTGAAAGTGCTGCTGGAGAATCTGACGCGGCACGAGGACGGCGTCACCGTAACCGCGGACGACGTCGCCGCCCTGGCGCGCTGGCCCGACCCGGCCGCTCTGGGACGGGAGGTTTCGTTCCACCCGGTCCGCGTGTTGATGCCGGATTCCTCCGGCGTGCCGCTGCTGATCGACCTCGCCGCCATGCGCGACGCGATGGTGGCGCGCGGCCTCGACCCGCGCCGTGTCGATCCGGTCATTCCCACCGAACTGGTGATCGACCATTCCGTTCGCGTCGATTTCGCCGGCACGCCGGACGCTTTCGCCCGCAACCTTCGCGCCGAACTGGAACGCAACGCCGAACGTTACGGTGTCGTTCGCTGGGCCATGGACCAGTTCAGGAACCTGCGTGTCGTGCCGCCCGGCAACGGCATCGTCCACCAGGTGAATATCGAGCGTTTCGCACAGGTGGTGGTCCGCGTCACGCGCGACGGACGCACGCTCGCTTATCCCGACAGCCTGGTCGGCATGGACAGCCACACGCCCATGGTCAACGCGCTTGGCGTGTTCGGTTGGGGCGTGGGGGGGATCGAGGCGGCGACGGCGATGTTTGGCCAACCGGTAGGGTTGCCGACGCCACGTGTCGTCGGATGCCGCCTGCTTGGCAGGGCACGGCCCGGCGTCATGTGCACGGACATCGTGCTGGCTTTAACCCGCTTCCTGCGGGCCTCCGACGTGCTCGCCGCCGTGGTGGAGTTCTGCGGCCCGGCGCTGGATCATTTGTCGCTGCCCGATCGCTCCACGATCGCCAACATGGCGGCGGAATACGGCGCGACGATGGGGTTCTTCCCGGTCGACGGGGAAACGTTGCGCTATTTGCGCCAGACCGGGCGCCCCGAAGCACAGATCGATCTCGTCGAGCGCTACTGCAAAACGCAAGGCTTATGGCGGGACACTGAACCGGCGTTCCAGACCATGCTCGAATTCGACCTGAGCGCGGTCGAGCCGTCGCTGGCGGGACCGTCGCGACCGGAGAGCCTTGTGTCGCTGCGCGATGCGCCGGGGCGTTTCCGCGAGGCATTCGCGGCCCAGGGTGCGGGGGATGCGCCGGCTGCGCCGGTCGAGGCGGCGGATAGACCGTTACGCCACGGCGATATCGTTATCGCTTCCATCGCCTCCTGCACCAACACGGCGAATCCGTATCAGATGATCGCGGCTGGACTGCTCGCCAGGAACGCGGTCGCGAAAGGGTTGCGCGCGAAACCATGGATCAAGACCTCGTTCTCGCCGGGCTCGCGCGTCGTGCCCGCGATGCTGACCAAGGCAGGCCTGACCGAGGGGCTGGATGCTCTGGGCTTTAACCTCGTCGGTTTCGGTTGCATGAGCTGCGGCAGCGGGTCCGGCGCACTCGCCGAGAATGTCACGGCCGAGATCGCCGCGCGGAATCTTGTCGCGGTTGGCGTGATCTCCAGCAATCGCAATTTTGATGGCAGACTGAACGGTTCGGTGCGCGGCACCTTCCTCGCCTCGCCGCCGTTGGTGGTGGCCTACGCGATCGTAGGCTCGATCCTGCACGACCTGACGAGCGAGAAGCTTGGCGACGGGCCGGACGGGCGGCCGGTGTTCCTGGCCGATCTATGGCCCGACGACGCTGAGATCCGCGCCACGCTGGACCGCGCGCTGACTGGCGATTTGTTCCGCGATGCTTACGACGTATTCGCCGATCCGGGACCGGAATGGGCGAACATCCCGCACAACACGGCCCCGGTCTTCGCCTGGGATTCCGCCAGCTTGTTCCTGCGACGTCCGCCCTTCCTCGACATAGGCGGCGACGGCGGCGCCCCGATCTCCGGCGCGCGTATCCTGCTGATGCTTGGCGACGATCTCACGACGGACCACATCTCACCGGGTAGCACGATCCCGGCCGACACCGACGCGGGCGCCTACCTCGCCGAACATGGCGTGCCGGTCCGGCAATTCGGCAGCTATATCGGCCGGCGCGCGAACCACGAGGTGATGATCCGCGGCACCTTCGCCAACGTCCGCCTGCGCAACGAACTCGTCACCGGCCGCGAGGGCGGCTTCACGCGCCATCAACCCAGTGGCGACGTCATGAGCGTGTTCCACGCCGCCGAACGGTACCGCGCCGAGGCACAAGCCGTCGTCGTCGTCGCCGGCCGCAACTACGGTTGCGGCTCCTCCCGCGATTGGGCCGCCAAAGGCACGAGCCTGCTCGGGGTGCGCGCGGTGATCGCCGAGAGTTTCGAGCGCATCCATCGTTCGAATCTCGTCGGCATGGGGGTGCTGCCGCTTCAGTTTCCCACCGGAATGACCCGTCAAACCCTGGGTCTTACCGGCAACGAAACATTCGACATTCCCGGCACCGACATTTCTCTCGTCCCCGGCGCGGCGGTCCCGGTGCGGCTCAACCGCGCCGGCGGCCAGTCGGAAACGATCGTATTGACCTCACGCGTCGACACACATCGAGAAGCGGACTGGGTGCGCGGCGGCGGCGTCCTGCCTTACGTGCTAAACGAGCTGGCCGCGGCATGACGGCTCCTGAGCCCAGCCTGACGGCCCGAGTGTGCGAGCGGATCGTCGCGAGCGGACGGGAGCCGCTCGATGCGCGCCTGCTTCCCGCCGCGCGCCAGTTGTTCCTGGACGGCGTGGCGGTCGCGGTCGCCGGTGCGCGGCTGGAGAGCGCGCCACGCATTCTGGCCGAGCACTTCGCCGATCCTCTGACGGGCACCGGTGGCGGGCTCCGCCGCTTCGCTGTTGGGCCTGAACGCGCGGCTGGGGACGGTCCAGGCGGCACTGGTCAATGGCGCGTCAATGCATGTGCTCGACTTCGAGCCGATGTGGCTGCCGGCGACGCATGCGCTGTCCCCTGCCCTCGCGGCGGTGCTGGCGCTGGGTGAGGCTCTGGGCTGTGATGGCGCGAAAATCCTCACCGCGATGGTGCTTGGAATCGAGATGCAAGGGCGCCTGCGCCTGGCGGCCGGTGCGCTCGAATCGCATGAGTTGCGGTTCCATCCGCCGGGGTTCGTCGGCCCGATCGGCGCGGCGGTCGCGGCGGGTCATCTGCTTGACTTTGACGCGGACCAGTTCGCCAACGCGATCGGGATCGCCGGATCCCGCCGCGGCGGTTTGTTCATCAATCTTGGCACCATGACCAAGGCGACGCATTGCGCCTACGCGGCGGCTCTGGGCCTGGAGGCGGCGCTGCTGACGCGGCGCGGCTTCACCGGTTGTCCGACGCTGTTCGATCCGGCGCCGCAAAGTTACGCGGATGCGTTTTTTCCGCGCGGCTTCGCGGGAGAAACGCTGCTCGATTTCGGGCAAACATTTCGGATCGTCGATCCGGGCTACGCGATCAAGATCTTCCCGGCGAAATTCTCCACACATTACGCGATCACCGCGGCGCTGATGGCACGCCCCGGCATCCCCTCACCGGATGCGATCCGCGCGGTGCGAATCATCGCGGCCGACGTGCCATCGAGCGACCGGCAGCGGCCGCGAAGCGGGCTCGATGGCAAATTCAGCCTGCAATACACGGCCGCCGCGGCGTTGCTCGACGGCCAGGTTGGGCTCGCCAGTTTCACCGATGAACGACTGGCGCGGGCCGACATGCAGGCCTTGCCTGGCAAGATCGAAGTGAAGCTGTCGCGCGACATTCCAAGCATCTACACGGCCGGACGGTATCTCGATCTTGAAGTGACGCTTGCTGATGGGTCGGCCGTGCGGACTCGCTGCGAGCGGCCGCGCGGGTCGTGGGGCGCCGCGCCGATCACCGAGGAAGAACATCACGCCAAGGCACGTGACTGCCTGGCGACCTTTCTGTCGCCCGACGCGGTCGCTGCCTCCGTCGTGCGCTGCGACGCGATCGACAGCCTGGACCCGTCCGGCGTGAGGGCGCTGCTGCGTCTGGCCAGTACCGGGGAGGACGCGGTGTCCCGTTGATCGATAACGACGTCGCCGCGGCCGCGGATTTTCGCGGGTGACCATGAGACCATCGGATAGCGCGCGAGGATACGCCCGGCCGCCGCGGTCACGAGCCAGCGCGGATCAGTCAGTAAGTCGCCACAGTCTGTTTCACTGGAGCGGCGGCGGAGGTGTCGCCCGCGCCCAGCATGGCGCGCATGCCTTCGCCGTTGATGCGCCACCACTCGTGCAGGATGCGTACGTCCCAGCCGATGCAGAAGTGCTTCACGCCCATCTCCAGGTAAGGCGCGGCGCCTTTGATGTCGGCCAGCTCCACTCGTGGATGCAGACCTTTTTTCAACGCGGTCTCTATGGTCTTGCGCTCGGCGCGCACCACGTCGGGGTGATTACGCTGCCCGGTCAATCCCAGGCTCATCGAATAATCCGACGAACCGAACTGCACCATGTCGAGGCCTTTGACCGACAGGATGGCATCCAGGTCCTCGACGCATTCGCGCTTCTCGACCATCACGGCGATGACCACCTCGTTGAGCGCGTCCACATAGGCCGGCGAGCCGCCTTCGCGAACCGTGCCCACGTCGCGCCGCATGCCGACGCCGAGGCGGCCGCCGGTTCCCGGGGTCTCAGCGCGAACGGCCGCGACGCAGGCCCGCGCATCTTCGACGGTGCGCAGGTCGGCGAACAGGATGCTTTGGAACCCGGATCCGATCGCGCGCATCGCCTGATGCGTCCATTGCGTCTGCTCGACCTTGATCATCCCGGCGAGGTTTTTCAGTTCCAGCGCGCGGCCGAGGTTGTCCAGATCGTGCATGTCGAATGGCGAGTATTCCGCCGTGAACTCGACATAGTCGTAATTGCCGGCCTGACCGACCAGTTCCACCAGCGTTGGCCAGGTCGAAAGCAGATGGGTGCCGATCGTGGGCTCTCCGGCGGTCAGCAGCGCGCGCAGGCGATTGGGGCGCATGACGTGTTTTCCTCCTTAGGGTCGGCGGGCAGGGTGAGCGATCATCCGTCGCGAGTCGAGGGCGGGCGGACGGGCCGGGTGCGATTCCGCCCCGTGCCATCGGGCGACGCCCAGGCGGGACGCGGCCCGGTGCGCGTTCAGAGCATGGGGTATCCCCAGACATAGAAGTCTTCCTTGTAGCACTCGTTCAGGTTCGCGATGGACGCTTCGTCGAGGTAGTCCGTGAAATGTCCGGGCATGACGCGAGCATTGATCTTTCCCGCGAATACCAGCGATTTCGCGATCTCGGGCAAAAAGACCGCGAGCTGTCGAAGGCAGTCGGGCCATTCTTCCAGCTTCATGACGAGATCGACAACCCGCTTTTGTTCAAGGTAAGCGAAATCGAACTGCCTTCCGAAATGACGATAGTCCAGGCTCAGGGTCTGGGTCTGGGCGCGTCCGAGGTTGGTCATGAACTGATTGAGACGTTGGCGATAAGCCGGCAACCGCGCCGGCGTATCACCGGTTTCGAACGTTTCCTGATACAGCCTCGAGTGACTTTCGTTGAACGCCGAAACGGCGCGTGCATAGGGGTCCCTGACGACCATGAAGCAGAATGTTTTTTCCACGATACTGAAATACTCGGGGTATATGCTTTTCAAACTGGCCAACGGCAGGTGTGCCTTGTCGAACTTCTGGCCGTTTGACTCGGCGAATTTCCAAAAAAAATGTCCGGTCGTGTCGAATGGCAGCAGTGCCCTCCGGATGGAAGTTCCGCCACTTTTCGGATTATGAATGAATACGAAGTTTCGTCGCTCGCTGATCAACATTGTTGCTTCCCGTTTTTAACCACCACTCGCCGGATGGCAAGGCCACCTGGCGGCAATCGATACGATGCCCAGGACAGGGCTTTCCCTGGTGGCGGGAAAAGCGGTTCAGTCCCCGTCGGCGAAATACACGCCCGAATTCCGGTCACGCGGTCGATAGAGTCAGTCATCCCGCTAAACGCCGAAAGAACAGATTCGACCCCTGCCGGGGAAGTTCCTCGAACATCGGGCGAATGGCCTTCCGCACGGCTGCCTCGCACCCTGGTCGAAAGCGATCATGTGTCTCGATGATGATGAGATTGATTCTTGGCAGCCATTCCTCCGCCGCATTGGAAAAAACCTCCAGTTCAGCACCCTCTATATCGACTTTAAGGATATCGACACTGGCCAACCCGGCGCTATCGAGAAGGGTTCCGAGTTTATGACACTTTGTCGTTTTTCCCGACGCGCCTGGCTGTTCTGAAACACGCGCACCCCATTCACCAAGCGATAATCCATTCTCATCCTCGGTATGGAGATTGATGACGGCGTCTCTTATCCAAACGGCGGCGTTCCGGGTATGGACCCGGTCTCCCAAAGCGCTCACATTGGCCACCGTTATCGCATAATTGTTGTCTTCTGGTTCGACGGCCAGGATCCTCGCGCCGGGATACTTGATCCCGAAGAAGACAGTGGCGAGGCCGATATTCGCACCGAGGTCCACGATGGCATTCGCGGTAACGGGCAGATTTGG
>Ga0182018_10000362_pt1 | contig 59752 bp, 37 predicted proteins | sample 812P2MmetaG_FD_120490 | JGI IMG/M metagenome (GOLD analysis project Ga0182018, IMG submission 120490) | Permafrost microbial communities from Stordalen Mire, Sweden - 812P2M metaG | ecosystem: Environmental > Terrestrial > Soil > Wetlands > Permafrost | place: Sweden: Stordalen | collected... | reverse complement strand
TTGATCACCGTCACGCTGTTGCTCTCCCTGTTGGCGACGTAGATCGTGTCGGTCACCGCGTCCACCGCTATGGCATAGGGAAAACTTCCCGTGGCCACGCTGGCGGTCGCGTTCGTGGCCCCGTTGATCACGGTCACGTTGCTTGTCGTTTCGTTGGCGACATAGACCATGTCCGTCACCGTGTTGACCGCGATGGCATAGGGATTGGTTCCCGCGGCGACAGTGGCGGTCGCATTGGTGGCCCCGTTGATCACCGTCACGTTGTTGCTTCCGTCGTTGGCGACGTAGATCGTGTTGGTCACCGTGTTGACCGCGATGGCGAAGGGAATGGTGCCCGCCGCCACGGTGGTGGTGGCATTCGTGGCACCGTTTATCACCGTCACGTTGCCGCTCCCCTTGTTGGCGACATAGACCATGTTCGTCACCGGGTTGACCGCGATGGCATAGGGGTTGGTACCCGCGGCCACGGTGGCGGTCGCATTCGTGGCCCCATTGATCACCGTCACGTTGCCGCTCGTCACGTTGGCGACATAGATCATGTTCGTGGCCTCGTTGACCGCGATGGCACAGGGGAAAGTTCCCGCCGCGACCGTGGTGGTCGCATTCGTGGCCCCGTTGATCACGGTCACGTTGTCGCTCGTCTCGTTGGCGACATAGATCATGTTCGTCGTCGCGTTGGCCGCGATGGCGTCGGGATTGGTTCCCGCGGTCACGGTGGTCGTCGCATTCGTGGCCCCGTTGATCACCGTCACGCTGTTGCTGTCGAAGTTGGCGACATAGGACGTGTTCGTCGCCTGGTTCTCCGCGATGGCCACGGGAAAGGTTCCCACGCCGACAATCTGGGCATGGGCAGTCGGCCCGGCGATCGGGGAAAGAAGAAAGGCAGCCGACGCGAGAAATGGGACGAAGCGGCCGCCGGCCTCGCGGAGCGCGCCCCGGACAATGCCTATCGGGCGTCTCCCGCGCTTGATGCTGGCCGCCATGGTCACATCGATAAAGAATCCCCGGGAATTGGAACTCAAGGTTCCAATTGTCATCGGCCGGTTAAAACCGGCGGGGCATCGCCGGATAAAGGCCGGCCGCCCGGGCACCCACCACCCACGGGCGCCGGCGGAAACTCCGGGCCGCCCCTCATTGCCCGGTATGGGACTAATCTTATCTGCCGACTCGAAGCCGAATGCGGGGCGAGCGGGCTCGCAGGTCTTGGCCTAGTTCCTGATCTGCCACTGTGTGGGGACGTTACCCAGGAATACCGAGGACTCGAAGGTGGTGCCATTCATCAGCCAGACATAGCGGTCTCCGGTCGTCGTGTTCTCAAAGACAAGGTCGGGCTCGCCGGCGCCGGTGAAATCCTCAGTCGCCGCAATGCGCCACTCAATGGGGACATTGCCCAGGGAAACCATGGAGCCAGGGTTGCCGTCGTTCATCAGCCAGAGGCAACGATCCCCGGTCACCGTGTTCTCCAGCACGATGTCGGACTCGCCATTGCCGAAGAAGTCGCCGGTGTCCGCGATACGCCACTCGAGGGGCAGGATGCCAAGGGATACGGTCCCCTCGTACGTCGTTCCATACATGAGCCACATCGCCCGCTCGCCCGTCGACGTGTTGGTGAAGATGATGTTGGTGCCGGCAACGGCGCAGACCGACCACCCTGCCGACACGGTGCCAAGCCATACGGTGGAGGCATAGCTGGTGCCGTTCATCAGCCAGATCGCGATCTGGCCGGTCGACGTGTTCTGCCAGAGGATGTCGGGATAGCCATCATAGTTGAAGTCGCCGGTGCCGACGATCTGCCATTCGGTGGGCAGATTGCCGATGAAGACGCTGGAGGAGAAGCTGGTGCCGTTCATCAGCCAGATGTAATGGTCCCCGGTGCTGGCGTTCTCCCAAAGGATGTCCGGCTGGCCGTCGCCCAGGAAATCGAGCTTGGCTGGCTCGATCGCCGGCACTCCCGACTGGAACAGCTCCCAGTCGGCGCTGATCGCCCAGAACGTGTATACGTTCACGAGGGTGGCTCCGCTCAAGGTCGCGATCTCGCTGTACGCCCCATCGGTCACGAACAGGTCCGGCGCGCCGCCGGGTGCATTGTTGCCGACCGCAGCGATATGAGCCCCGGGAATGATGCCAATCGACAGGGTGGAGCTGTAGCTCGTCCCATTCATGAGCCAAACCAGCCGGTCGCCGTTCAGCGTGTCGGTCCAGAGGATGTCGGGGTTGCCGTCGCCGTTAAAGTCGGCAACGCCGGAGATGGACCAGTTTGTCGGCACCACGCCGAGCGAAACGCCGGACGAGAAGGCGGTGCCGTTCATGAGCCAGATCACCCGCTCACCGGTCGCCGTGTTGGTCCAAAGGATGTCCGGGGAACCGTCTCCGTTGAAGTCCCCCACACCGGAGATGGACCAGTTGGTCGGCACCACGCCCAGGGAAACGCTTGAGAGGTAGGTGGTGCCGTTCGTGAGCCAGATCACGCGCTCGCCCGTCGTCGTGTTGGTCCACAGGATATCGGCCTGGCCGTCGCCGCTGAAATCACCGGTTCCGTCAATCTCCCAGTCGAGGGAGACCACGCCGAGCGAAACGCTGGAGGTGTACGCGATGCCGTTCATCAGCCAGACCACGCGCTCGCCGGTCGCCGTGTTTGTCCAGTACAGGTTCGGGGTGGTCGGCGCCACGGCCGCGGTGATCGGGCCCGACGTTCCGGTGATCGACGAGGTCACCGTATCCGTGGCCGTGGGCGTCCACGTTCCGGCGGTGTTCAAAGCCACGGCAAAAGTTCCCACGCCGCTCGCCATGCCGGCGTTCGGAGGCAGGAGCGCCGCGCCATCGGTGCTGGTGATGGCCACGGTCCCGGAATAGGTGGGAACAGTGTCGCTGGATGCATCCAGGGCCGTGACCGTCACGTTGAACGCCCTGCCGAGGGTCGCCGACGTTTGAGCGCTGACGGCAAAGTGGTCGACGGGGCCTCCGGAGGTGGCGTGGGCGACGCTGGCTGCGAGGGAGGCGCACAATAGGCCCCTTAGCCTCGCAAGCCGCATGCGCCCGCGGCCACGGGTGCTTTGCGGTTGTGAAACGATTTTTGGGTCGCTCGGCATTCGAAGTTCCACTCCCAGCTTCGTGTTGATCTGCGGTTTAGCGAATGGGGAGGCGCCGGCCGAGAGACCCGGAACGCCGGCTGGGACTCGTGGCGCCCCAGCGAAGCCGATGTCGACCTCTAGGCGCAGGCCACGCTCCCCTGGTTTGCAGCCCCGTCGGACGCCATGTACATGAATCGGGGAGCAGAGATGGGCGGTTGCTTACACACCTGATAGCCATGACAGCCGGCGGCCGGAAACCCTCCATTCCCGCCGACGGAATAATGAGGCCATCAGGCTAAACCGCGGCTGTTGGCCGAACGTGAAACCAATTCTGGAACAATGGGTTGACATCATGTTTTAGCGAAAATCCGGATCTTATCGACAAGCCGCGATAGTCCCCAAGCATTGGCTTCAATATGGGCCAGCTCGATCACCTCTTTGCGCAGAACAAGGCCTGGGCGGACGCAGTCCGCGCGCGCGATCCCGAGTTCTTTCCCAAGCTTTCCCGGCAGCAGTCTCCGGAATATCTCTGGATCGGGTGCTCCGACAGCCGCGTGCCCGCGAACGAGATCGTCAACCTGCTCCCCGGCGAGATGTTCGTGCACAGGAACATCGCAAACGTCGTCGTGCACACGGACCTGAACTGCCTTTCGGTGATGCAGTTCGGCGTCGATGTCCTGAAGGTAAAGCACATTATCGTCTGCGGGCATTACGGCTGCAGTGGTGTTCGCGTCGCGCTGCGTTGCCAGCGGATCGGGCTCGCGGACAACTGGCTCCGGCATGTGCAGGATGTGTCGGAGAAGCACCGGGCATGCGTGCACGCGCTCGAGGGCGAAAACGCTCGCACCAACATCCTCTGCGAGCTGAACGTGGTGGAGCAGGTCAGCAACGTGTGCCAGACGACGATCGTCAGGGATGCATGGGACCGGGGGCAGACCCTGACCGTGCACGGCTGGATCTATGGCATCAACGATGGGCTGATCCGCAGCCTCGGGCTGAGCGTCTCGTCGGCGTCCGAACTGGGGACTCAATACAGCGCGGCGCTGGCGGCAATCAGCTCTTGAGGCCGCTCCCGATGGCCGGATAACCCCTAGACCTGCGGCCACTTCGCCCGGCTCAGGAATGGCGTGGTCTTTTCCTCCTCGGTTTATCCGGGCAACGCGGCCTCGCAATGGCAGATCAGGAACTGGCCTGGCTCACTCCCAAGTGTAACGCCTTCAGCACGTCCCACACCCGGACTGGCGATTCCGTTGCCACGATATCCGCTGCTGCGCCTGGTGCCGGGTCCGCGTTGCCAACGAAGGCATTTGACGCCCTTGGCAAACAGTCGAAGAACACCATGGCATATGAGACCAGAAACCCCGGCTCGGATGCCCCTCCCCTTGAACGACCGGCGGATCTTGATCAAACCACCGCGGCGCATCCGACACCTCGGAATGAGGCTCGCCGTCACCGGACTGCTTTTCACGGCTGTCCTAGCCCAGGCGGCCCCCGGTTGGAACACAGGTGCCGTTCTCACCATCACCCGCGCGTCGCACACGACCACCCTGCTCCAGAACGGCAAGGTGCTGGTCGCAGGCGGATCGAGCGGCCCGGGCATTGAGCCCACGGCGGAGCTGTACGATCCGACGACCAATACGTCTGTCGCCACGGGCAGCATGGCAGCGGCCCGCGATAAATTTACCGCCACCCTGTTGCCGAACGGAAAGGTGCTGGTCGCGGGGGGCCTGAACACCGAATCCGCGAGCTCGTCGCTCGCCAGCGCCGAGCTGTACGATCCTGCCACCGGCACCTGGAGTCCGGCCGGCTCGATGGCGACCGCCCGAAACTACCACACGGCCACCTTGCTGGCGAACGGGGAGGTGCTGGTCGCCGGTGGAGTCAACAGTGGGGTCTACCTTACCAGCACAGAGCTCTACAACCCCACGAGCAACACCTGGAGCGCGGGAGGCTCACTTGCCACCGCGCGCGAAAATCATACCGCGACCCTGCTTCCCTCCGGCTTCGTCCTGGTCGCCGGGGGATTCGGCGGCGGAGGGGGACCTTCGGCCTTTCTCAGCTCGGCCGAATTGTACAACCCCACGAGCAACTCCTGGAGCCCGGCCGCCTCCATGTTCGTGGGGCGCACGTCGCACAGCGCAACCCTGCTCCCGAACGGCCTGGTGCTCGTCGCCGCCGGAGACGCGTCCTCGGCGACACTCAACGAATGTGAGCTCTACGACCCGGTCCACAACTCGTGGAGCGCCGCCGCGAGCATGTCCGCGGCGCGCTTTTGGCACACCGCGACGCTGCTGCCCGACAGTCAGGTGCTGGTGGCCGGTGGACAGTCCACAGGCAATTTTTTCTCGCCGCTGGCGAGCGCGGAGGTATACGACCCGGTTGGCAACACCTGGAGCTCGGCTGGCAGCATGGCTTCGGCGCGCCTGTACCACACGGCGACCCTTCTGCCGAACGGCCAGGCTTGGATGGTGGGCGGCGACGCTCCCGGTCCGATTCTGCTGGCCACCACCGAGCTTTATGACCCGACCGTCACCGCCTGGGGGACCGGCGCAACGCTCACCGCCGGCCGATTCCTCCACACGGCAACGCTGCTCCCGAATGGCCAGGTGCTGCTCGCGGCCGGGCAAGGCATCCCCGGAATCCTGAACACCGCCGAACTCTACAACCCGACGCTCAACACGTCGACGAGCACCAACCCGCTTGCGAACGGACGTTATTTCCATAGCGCCACCCTGCTGGCCAACGGCCTGGTGATGGTCGCAGGGGGCAATGGCGCCTCCGGCACCCTCACGAGCACCGAGCTCTATAACTTTTTGTCAGCCGCCTGGGGCACGGGAGGCAACCTTTCGCAGGCGCGCGAAGAGCATACGGCCACCCTGCTGGCCAATGGCCAGGTGCTGGCCGTGGCGGGCGAAGGTTCCGGCTCGACGCTGCTGGGGTCCGCCGAGGTGTATGACCCGACCGCCAACGCGTGGAGCACGACAGGGAGCCTGGCCACGCCGCGCTACCAGCACACCGCGACGCTCCTGCCCAATGGCAAAGTGCTCGTGGCGGGCGGACTGGGCGCCGTGAATTACATCGCCGCATGCGAGCTGTATAACCCCTCGACCCAGACCTGGAGCTCGGGAGGCAGCCTCGCGACGGCTCGCTCCGAGCACACCGCGACCCTGCTGCCGAACGGCATGGTGCTGGTTGCCGGGGGAGAAAATGGCACCGGGGATCTCTCCAGCTGCGAGCTGTACAACCCTGCAACCAACACGTGGAGCGCCGCGGGCAGTCTCACTACAGCCCGCTTTGGGCACACCGCCTCGCTGCTGCCGAGCGGCAAGGTGGTGGTCGCGGGCGGGTTTACGCCCGCCGGCTTGACCGCCAGCACGGAGATTTATGACCCGGCGGTCAATTCCTGGAGTTCCGCCGGCAGTCTCGCCCAGCCGCTGGAGCAACATTCCTCCACGCTGCTTCCGGATGGCGACGTGCTGATCGCGGGCGGAATGCATCCGGGCTTTTCACCGCCAACCGTTTGCGGGGTATTCAATCCCGGTTCGGATCCTGACCCCATCCGGCAGCCTACACTGAGCGGTGTCACGGCACTCCTCAACGGCGCCAATGCGCTGGTCGCTACCGGTTACGGTTTCCAACCCACGCTCGAGGCGTCCGGCGGGGCCACGTACAATTCGTCCACCAATTATCCGCTGCTTAAAATCCAGCGCCTGGACAGCGGCCAGACCCAGTGGCTCGCGCCCGACGAGTCCACCACGGCGAGCAACACGAGCTTCACGTCAACGGAGACGAGCCTCGCCGGATTTCCCGACGGCTACGCCCTGGTGACCGCCTACGTCAACGGGGTCCCCAGCTTCGCCCAGATGACCGTCTTCATTGCCGCCCCAAGCACGAACCTGTACTGGACCGACACGTCGACAGGCAACCGGGTTATCTGGCTGATGAACGGCACCGCCTACGCCTCGAGCGTGCCGCTCGGCAATGTCGCGACCGACTGGGAGATCGACGGCACGGGCGACTTCAACCACGACGGCCAGACCGACATCCTGTGGACCAACACGACGACGGGCGAGCGCGTGATCTGGCTGATGGACGGAACTACCTTTTCGTCGAGCGTTTCGCTCGGCGTCGTCGCGACCAACTGGTCGATCTGCGGGGTCGGTGATTTCAACGGCGACGGCTACCCCGACATCCTCTGGACAAACACAACGACTGGCGAAAGGGTGATCTGGCTGATGAATGGCACCAGCTACAGTTCCAGCGTGTCGCTGGGCGTGGTCCCGATGTACTTGTCCATCGATGGGGTCGCCGACTTCAACGGCGACGGAAGCCCCGACATCCTGTTCACGAACACGGCAACCGGTGAGCGGCTGGTCTGGCTCATGAGCGGAACCGCCTACAGCTCCACCGAATCCCTTGGGATCGTTCCTGCCCAATTGCGGATCTCGGCGGTCTTTGGCGGCGGCGGCGCACCGGACCTGGTCGTGACCAATGCCGAGACCGGCGCGCGATCGATCTGGGTGATGAACAACAATACAGTCTCAAGCACGGCGTCACTGGGCATTGTCACCCAGAACTGGGTGCTGGGCCAGTCGGGCCTGCAGCCGGTCGAGCTGGCGAAGCTCGACTTCAACGGCGATGGCCAGCCGGACATCCTCTTTGAGAACACCTCCACCGGGGACCACTATGTCTGGCTGATGAATGGCACCAGCTTTGCCTCCAGCGTGTTCATCGGAAACGTCTCCACCCAGTGGCAGGTCGCCGCGACCGGCGACTTCAGCGGCGACGGCAGCCCGGACATCCTCTGGCAGAACACCTCGACCGGGGAGCGCGTGATCTGGGTGATGAACGGCACCACCTACGTCTCCACCGTCTCGCTTGGCGTGGTGTCGACCGATTGGACCATCGCCGCCGTCGGCGACTTCAACGGCGACGGCAGTCCCGACATCCTGTTCACGAACACGACGACCGGCGAGCGCGTGATATGGCTCATGAACGGCACGAGCTACAGCTCAAGCGTTTCGCTCGGAATCGTGGGCACACAGTGGCAAATCGCGGACACAGGGGATTTCACTGGCGACGGCCAGCCGGACATCGTCTTTCAGAACACCGCTACCGGTGACGTCTATGTCTGGATGATGAACGGCACCACGTTCGAGTCCTCCGTCTACCTGGGCAACCCCGGCACGCAGTGGCAGATCGCGGCAACCGAGGACTTCACCGGCGCAGGCCAGGCGGACATCGTCTTTGAGAACACCACGACCGGGGACCGTTATGTCTGGCTGATGAACGGCACCACCTTCGAGTCCTCCGTCTTCCTGGGCAATGTCGGCACCCAGTGGCAGATTAGAAACTAACCAGCAAGAGTCCGTCCTTTTGGGGCCGCCAAATGTACGGGTTCCCCGTGAAGGAGGGACTTACACAGTGGGAGCCGTTGCAGCCGATGCTTGGATCATGGCAGCTCGTACACCTCGAGGAGCGCAATGCCTGTCGAGCCGCCTGCACCGCTCACCTGCGCCGTGTAGGCGCCAGGCGAAAGGGTGACCACGATGGCCGAGTCCTTCGAAGTGGGAGGAAGCGGGAACGCTGAGGCCGCGTTGAACGCCGCCTGGAGCGCAGCCGTCCCGCCCCAATCGTCGTTAAAGCCCACCACATTCTGATTCGAGTCGAAGACGGTCAGTTGGGGATCCGCCATGGATCCGCCCACCGAAAACTCCGCAAGGGTGGGACCTATGCCCCGGATGAGAACCGTCATGCTCGAGGACCCGGTGATCACAAACCCAACCGACAGCACATTGGGCCCGGTGCCCGAGAAACCGCGGTTCGACACATCGACAAATCTTGCGGCTGGGGCGGCCGTCGTGTCGGCGTCATAAGCCTCCAGGAGCACCACGCCCGGCTCGCCGTTCGCCCCTGTCGCCTCCGCGGTGTAGGCGCCCGGTTGGAGGCTCGTCAGTACGGCGGCGTCCGCCGAGGCCGTCGGAAGCGAAAAGGCGCCCGACTGCGCGAATGCCGTGGACAGCGCGGCGGTCCCGCCCCACGTGTCATTGGACGCCACGACAACCTGGTTTGAGCCGAAGAGAGTCAGCTGCGGATCGGCCAGGGCGTCTGTCACGCCGAAACTGGTCAGCGTGGGGCCGACCGCGCGAATGAGCGTGGTCTCGGTGCCCGTTCCCTCTACCACGAACCCGATGATGAGCACCGGGTCCATGGCGCCGACAACGCCGCGGGCCGACACGTTGGTGAGTCGGCTGGGCACCGCCACCAGCGTGACGGTCAGGAGCGTCGGGACCGAGTCGGCCGTCGAGAAGGCGTTGGAGACCACGACGTCGTAAATCCCGGCGTCCGAGGCCTGCACGTCGTCAATCGTGAACGAGGGGCTTGTCGCCCCGGCGATCAGGGCCTGGTTCCTCCGCCACTGGTACATGATCGAGGCGTCTCCGGTCGCTGCCACCGTGAAGGTCGCGGCGCCGCCTGCCGTCGTTGAAACGGGTGTCGGCTGGAGCTCGATCGACACCGGATCCGGCGGACCGCCGGCCGGCGTGACGACGAGGGCCGCATCCGAGCTTGTCACCGACCCGGCCGGATCCGTGATTGCGACGGAATAGACGCCCGCATCGGATTGCGCCACGGTCGAAAAAGTCAGGCTTGGCGAGGTCGCCCCTGGAATCGCAATCCCGCCTTTCGCCCATTGGTAGGTGATGGGAGGCGATCCGACAACGCCCACATCCAGGGTAACCGTGCCTCCGGCGGAAATGGAGATCGGGCTTGGCTGGAATTCGAAGATGGGCGCGAATGCCGCCGCGGACACCGTCAGAACGGCACCGGCGCTCGTCGATGAGCCGTAGGGGTTGCTCGCGACGGCCGAATAGGTGCCTGCATCTGCAGGCTGGACGGACGGCAACGTGAACGTTGCCGTCGTCGCGCCCCCAATCGGCACGCCGTCCGCAAGCCATTGATAGGTCAGCGGCCCGGTGCCGGACGCCCCGACCGTGAAGGTCACGGGTGAGCCGGCGGTGGCGAGGGCCTTGTAGGGCTGCGAGGTGATGGACGGCGGGACGAAGAGCGAGAGGATCGTCAAGCCGACCGGTGCCGACACGATGGCGCCGGTCGAATTCGCCACCGTGACCGTGTAGGATCCCGCGTCCGTTGCGTTGACGTTGGCAAGTGACAGCGTTGAGGCGCTTGCGCCGGAAATCGGGATGTTGTTGAGCGACCATTGATAGCCCAGCGCGCCGGAGCCAACGGCGGTCACCGAAAATTGCGCATTGGAGCCGACGGTTGCCGACTGCGGCTGCGGCGCGACGAGAATCAGCGGGGCGGTGGGGCCGGCGGCGCCCGTGGCCGGGTCCGTCACGGTGAAAGTAATAGAGGTGGAGGGGCCGGAGCCCAGCGCGTTGGCCGCGTTTGCTGACAGCGTGTAGGTCCCCGCCGTCAATGGCGTGCCCGAAACCACCCCCGTCGCCGGATCGATCGAAAGCCCCGACGGCAGGCCCGTCAGGTCATAGCTCGCAGGGCTGTTGTTCGCGGTGAGCGTGTAGGCGAATGCGCTCCCAGCCATTCCCGACATGCTGGTCGCGCTCGTGACAGCCGAAAAGTTTCCGATCGTCAAAATCAGGTTCCGGGGGAGGCTGCTGCCATAGGAGTTGGCTGCGGAAATGGGGATGCTCGCGACCTGCGGCGCGCCCGGCGTGCCGCTGATGAGCCCTGTTGAGGCATCGAGCGAGAGGCCCGCGGGAAGTCCGGCAGCCGAGAAGGATGTCGGGCTGTTTGTCGCGGTTATCGCATAACTGAAGGCTGCGCCGGCGGGGCTGGATTCCAGCGCCATGCTGGTGATGCTCGGGATGGGCCCAGCGGGGCTGATCGTGAACATGAGGACGACGATCCCTCCTTGGCCGATTCCGTTGTTCGCGCTGATCGACGTGAAGAACAGGCCAGGCGTCGTGGGCGTGCCGCTGATCAGGGCACCCGATGCGGTCAGCCCAGGCGGCAATGGGGCGTAATTGTAGCTCGCCGGGCTGTTTGACGCCGCGATCGTGTAAAGAAACGGAGTTCCCACCGTTCCGAATGCCGATCCGTCGCTGGAGATCGTCGGCGCCCCCGCGGCGGCGTCCACCGTGATCTGGTCGGGGTAGCTGCTGCTTGCGGAGCCGAACGAGAAATACAGGGTTCCCTTGAACAGTCCCACGGTCGATGTCGTGCCGCTGACGACACCCGTCGAGGCATTGATGGAAAGTCCCGCCGGCAGCCCGTCAGCGGCGTAAGCCGTCCCCTCGGGCTGGGGTGGATTTGTCGCGATCTGGAATGAATACGGCCTCCCTGCGGTTGGGTCCGGAAGGATCGTCTGCGCATGGACCGCGATCGTCGTCCCGAGGAAGGCAAGTGCGATCGGCAGAACGCGAAACGACAAGAGTGCAATGCAACTCGTGGCGGGCGGGCGGTTGAACCCGGCATCCAGAGAAGGACGAAGGTATGAAAGGGCGATTGGCATATTGTGGGCTTTCCCCAAAACATATGCCGCGGGCGGTTTCGCCGATATGGGGCCCTGTCCTACTCTCGCGCACTCCGTGACCCCATCCACCTGGCAGGCCCATAATTCGCCAACCGGTGGGACAGCGGGATATCGTCTTTGGGGACACCTCGACCGTGGACCGATATGCCTGGCTGATGGACGGCGCCCCCTTCTAGTCCTCATTCTAACTGGGCAATGGGGGCGCCCGATGGCGGATCTGGAACTAAGCCGGGCAACGTCGCACCTGCCGATCGTCCATGCGCGTAGGGTTCCGAGACTTCGAAGCCGAGTTGAAGCCGCCTTTGTAAGCAAGGCCGGAGACGCCGCGGCTTGCGTAGCGCTCATCCCCTGCCCAATTTGGAGGGTTCCCATGGCGTCCCTGCTCACCCTGCTCGACCTTACGCTGCACTTCGGAGGACCGGCGATTCTCGACAAGGTCAATCTCCAGCTCGAGGCGGGTGAGCGGGTCTGCCTTGTCGGCCGCAACGGCGCGGGAAAGACGACCCTCATGAAGGTCATAATGGGAGACATGAAGCCCGACACGGGCGATGTGTTCCGCCCGCAGGGCGCGGTATTTGCCCGGCTGGCGCAGGAGGTTCCCACCGATCTCCAGGGCAGCGTGCATGACATCGTCGCGAGCGGACTTCGGCCCAACGACGACGGCCACGAGGAAGACTGGAAGCAGGACGTCCGGGTCGAGGACTTGATCCGCGACGCAGGCCTCGAGCCGGGGCGCGGGTTCCAGGAGCTTTCGGGGGGCCTCAAGCGCCGGGCGCTTCTGGCTCGGGCGCTCGCGGGCGAGCCGGACCTGTTGCTGCTCGACGAACCAACCAACCACCTCGACCTCGAATCGATCCTATGGCTGGAAGGGTTCCTTTTGGAGAAGCAGCCGACTCTTTTCTTCGTCACGCACGACCGCGCCTTCTTGCGCAAGATCGCCACGCGCATCGTCGAACTCGACCGGGGCAGCGTCATAGGCTGGGCCTGCGACTACGACACCTACCTCGTCCGCAAGCAGGACGTCCTTGAGGCGGAGGAAAAGCAACGCGCGGCCTTCGACAAGAAACTGGCGCAGGAGGAGGAGTGGATTCGCCGGGGCGTCCGGGCCCAGCGTTCGCGCGCCACGGCGCGCATCAACGCCCTCAAGGCCATGCGCGCCGTGGCCCGGGCGCGGCGCGAAGGGGTCGGCTCCGCCCAACTCAAGCTCGCCGAGGCCGAGCGCACCGGGCAGAAAGTGATCGAGGCGGAAAAGCTCTCCTTCGCGTGGCCCGGGGCGCCGGTCGTGGTGCGCGACTTCTCGCTTGTCGTCCAGCGCGGGGACAAGATCGGCATCCTTGGCCCCAACGGGGCCGGCAAAACGACCCTCATCAAGCTCCTCCTTGGCCAACTCGCGCCCAGCTCCGGTTCGGTCAAACTCGGAACGAAGCTGGAGGTCGTCTATTTCGACCAGCTCCGCGCCCAGATCGATGACGATAAGACGGTCGCCGACAATATCGCGAATGGAAACGCGACTGTGACGATCGAGGGCCGCTCGCGGAATGTCATGAGCTATCTGCAGGATTTCCTATTCGAGCCGGCGCGGGCGCGCACCCCGGCGCGGGTCCTTTCCGGCGGCGAACGCAATCGACTGCTGCTCGCCCGGCTTTTCACGCAGCCGGCTAACGTGCTCGTCATGGATGAGCCGACGAACGATCTCGATGCGGAGACACTCGACCTTCTCGAAGACCTGCTGGTCGAGTTCCAGGGCACGCTTCTGCTTGTAAGCCACGACCGCGCGTTTCTCGACGAGGTGGTGACGAGCACCCTCGTTTTCGAGGGCGACGGCCGCATCGGCGATTATGTTGGCGGGTACACGGACTGGCAAAACGAAAAGAGAAAGCAGGCGGCAAGAAAGGCCGCCTTGGCGTCCGCCGGGCCAAGGGTTGCAGCGCAGGAAAGCGCCGACGCATCGGGCGCAGGCCGCGCCGCAGTCTCTCGAAAACTCACGAACAAGGAACGCTTGGAGCTCGCGGCGCTTCCGGCGCGCATCGAAGCACTCGAAAAGGAGCAGGCCACACTAATCGTCAAGCTGGCCGATCCCGGATTCTACAAGACAGAAGCGGCTCGATTCGCGGAGGTGAAGGCGCGGCTCGAATCGATCGAACGCGAACACGTCGCCGCCCTGGCCCGCTGGGAGGAGCTGGAGAGCGTTCCCCAAGGCACGAAGTAGGCTAAATGGTGCGGGAGCCGGGAGTCGAACCCGGATCAACGGCTTCGGAGGCCGCTACACTATCCATTGTGCTACACCCGCGCAGTGAGCCTAAGAAGCCGAATCAAACTGTTCGCCCGACAAGGCGTCAAGCCGTTGCAAGGAATCGGCCTATGCGCGCGGTGACCCGTTCCCTGCCGAGCACCCGCAACAGCCCGTAGAAGCTGGGCCCGACGCCTGTACCCGACACCGCCAAACGGGCGGGATGGATATAGTCGCCGGTTCCCACACCGTGCTTCGCCGCAAGACCCTGAACAAGCGCCTCGAGCGCCGTGTCGCTCGTGAAATCCGCCGAATCGAGCGACGCCAGCAATTCACCGAGGCGCGCCTTCGGGTCCCCCTTCGCGAACACCTTCTCCCTCGCCTTTGGGTCGATTGCGAACTCCTCGCCAAAGAAGTAGCCGATGAAGCCGGGCAGATCCTCGATCGCGCGCACCTTGGGCTGGCAGAGCGCGACCACTTCCCTCAGGTAGGCCTCGTCGGGTGGTCCGCCCGCGAAGAAATTCCGCGCGTACAGGAAGTCCCGCGCAAAGACGAAGCAGCGCTCGGGCGCCATCTCATGCAGGTAGACCATGTTCATGTGGGCCAGCTTCTTCTCGTCGAAGCGCGTATTGCTCTGGTTCACGCCCGGCAGGTCGAAGAGCCGGACGATCTCCTCCAGGGGAAGCTTCTCCCGGTCGTCCTTCGGGGACCAGCCCAGCAGGCACAGGAAATTGACGAGGGCCTCCGGCAGGAACCCCCTCTTCTGGTACTCCTCCACGAGGGCGCCCTGGTCACGCTTGGACATCTTGCCGGGTCCGTTCTGCTTCAGGATGAGCGAAATGTGGGCGTAAATTGGTATCGTCGCCCCGAATGCCTTGAAGAGCTCCGTGTGCTTGCTCGTGTTCGAAAGGTGGTCCTCGCCCCGGATGACGTGGGTCACCCGCATCGCGATGTCGTCCACGACATTCACAAAATGGAAGATGGGCTTCCCGTCTGAGCGGACGATCACGAAGTCCTTCTCCTCGGTCCGCTCCACCCTCCCCCGTATCGCGTCCTCGATCACCTGGGGCTCGCCCGAGATCTTGAAGAAGAGGGCTCCGTCCTTCTCATACGTCCGCCCCGAGGCCTTCAGGCGCTCAAGGTATTCTGCGTAGACGGCCCCGCGCTCGCTCTGGAGATAGGGGCCGCAATCCCCGCCTGCCCCGGGACCCTCGTCCCAGTCGAGGCCCAGCCAGTGCAGGCTGTTGTAGATGAGGCCAAGGAATTCCGCGCTGTTTCGGGACTGGTCCGTGTCCTCGACCCGGAGGATGAACACGCCCCCGGTGTGTCGGGCGTAGAGCCAGTTGAACAGGGCGGTTCTCGCGCTTCCGATGTGGAAAAACCCGGTCGGACTGGGGGCAAAGCGGACTCGGACCTGTGGCATTCGAGGGAGCGTGGATTGCTGCTTGTGATTCGGGCGAGGGACCAGCAAGAACCAACGTATGTCCGCTGTCAAAGCCGCACCTGTCTACCCGCTCGCCCTGGCCGCGCAGTTCGAGGGCGCAGGCGCCAAGGCCGGATTCCGCTGCGAGACCTTCGGCGAACAGGGCGGATTCCCGCTGATCGCGCTCACCAAGCGCACCCCCGGACCGCGGCCGCGTATCTATCTCTCTGCGGGGATCCACGGAGACGAGCCGGCCCCTCCACTCACCCTCCTGTCCCTGATCGAGTCGGGTGAGTTTGACGAACGGGCTGTCTGGTTCATCTGCCCGATGCTCAATCCCGAGGGCCTTGCCCGCGGGACGCGGGAGAACGCCTCGGGAACGGACCTCAACCGCGACTACCGGCATCTTGCTTCCCCCGAGGTCAAGGCCCATGTGCGCTGGCTTGCCCGGCAGCCGAACTTTGACCTGGCCGTGTGCGTCCACGAGGACTGGGAGTCGGTGGGCTTTTATCTCTATGAGCTGAACCCCGACGGACGCCCCAGCCTCGCGGAACCGATGATCGCAGCGGTGTCGAAGGTTTGCCCCATCGACCACAGCACGCTGATCGAGGGGCGCGAGGCCAAGGGCGGAGTCATCCGTCCGGTACTGGATCCTTTCGAGCGCGAAAAGTGGCCCGAGTCGATCTACCTCCAGGTGCACCACACCCGGCTTTCTTACACGATCGAGACGCCGTCGTCCCTGCCGCTCGAGACACGCATCGCCGCGTTGCGGGGCGCCCTGGGCGCCGCAATTGCAGTCGTCTGCCTGGGAATCCGGGCCTGACCTTCACAAGGTTCCCCGCTGCGGCGGCTCGCGGCGGTTCACATGGGCCCGAGCGGTCCGGGAAGTTGCGATGGCGGATCTGCCTGCCCCGATTGTCTCAACTCCGGAGCGGACTCCAAATCCCTCGATTTCCCAGCAGCCCATCGCGCCTGAACCCTGTCTCTCAGACCGTGCGTTTACCGAACATCCTAAAGCTCTACTTGAAAGCATGTTCTGGTCGACCCGGCCTTCGCTCGGTTACGCTGTTGGCGGCTCTCCTGCGACGCAGGCGCATATCCTCCCCAGCGAGACCGACGGTCGATGGTCGCGGCAGATACATTTGATAGGCGATCTTCCCGCCCGGCGGAGGGCGTGGGCGAATTGCCGATCCACGACCTGGCGATTTCCCGTGTTCTCGGCTGGATGCTTACCTGCGCCGCCTTCGCTGCGCTCGCTTGGCGGCAGATAGGCTTCGTCAATCGCTACGCGGTAAACGTTCTTTTCTTCGATCAGTGGGGCTTTTATTATCCGCTGTTTCACGGTCAGGGATGGTGGGAAACTTTCGATCGGCGGCATGGACCGCACCGCGAGGGCGTAGGCCTGGTCTTGACCAGGATTCTTGCCGATTTAAGCGGCTGGAACTCACGCTGGGACGCCTTTGCCGTGAGCGGAGTGATCATCTCCTCCGCTCTTCTCGCGCTCGTCCTCATGAGGCTATGCGGGAGCCGGGCCGGATCTGCGGCGGCGCTGGCGGTGCCGGTGCTCTTCTTCAACGTCCACCAGTTTGAAGCCTTTGTCGGGGCGTCCAATCTCTCCCACGGGGCTATGCCGGTGTTCCTGGTTCTGGCCTTCTGCGTGGCCTGTTTCATCCGCAGCGCCGGGGCGCGGCTGACGGTTCAAAGCCTGCTTGCCTTCCTTCTCATCTTTACCGGATTCGGCCTGTTCGCGGGCCTGCTCGCACCCCTGCTCTTCGCCGTCGAGGGGATTCAGGCCCTAAGGGATGGGGCGCGCCGCCATGCCTTGTTTGCAGCAGTCGCCCTCGGCTCGGTTCTCGCATCTTGGGCGCTTTTCGCGCGCGGCTACATCTTCGATCCGGCCGTCCCCGACTTTCATTTTCCCTATGAAAGACCGCTCCAATATCCGGTTTTCGTCGGAAGGATGATCGCCAACTTCTTCGGTTGGGCGACCCCGGGCGCCGGACCCGCGGTCCTCGGCCTGGCTCTCGCCGGCGCCATGGTGGCACTGTGCGTGCTCCACGCGAAGCGTTGCCTTCGGTCCGGCGTCATGAACGAGCCCCGAAGCGCGGCCCTCTTCGTCCTTGCGGGCTATGAGATCCTATACTGCGCGAGCGCCGCTGTAGGCCGGGTCATGCTCGGGGAATCCGCCCCACTCGCGTCGCGCTATGTCACGCTCCTCATCCCGGCGGGACTCGTCATTGTTCTCGAACTCTCGGCCCTTCGGCCGCCCAAGGCGGCATTCTGGGCCTGTTTGCTCTTCGCCGCGGCGATCGCTCCGGGAAGCCTCATGCTCAGGTCCAGCGAAATGAACACGGTGAACTGGTACCATGACATTCGCGCCACGTGGAAGGCCGCGTACCTGGAGACACATGACGAGAAAGAGGCGGACCGCCGAGCAGGCTTCGCAATGTATCCGAGGCCTTTGACCTATGAACTTTCATACCTCGAGGACCACCGTCTCAACTTGTTCGAGCCGCCTGCCAATCCCTGACTAGCCCGGCAGACGGCCGGTCCCCCGAAATTGCAGGCCGTGGCGATCGCAAAAGTCGCGCATGTCGCCCGGAAGCGGCGCCTCGAAGGCAAACGGTATCCCTGCGGCCCCAAGGTCAATCCTTGCGCAATGGAGCGCCTGTCGCGGCAGGATGAGCCGGGCCTCGAGCTCGGGCGTCCAGCCCCCGTCGATGAAATCGAGGTAAAGCCGGGCGTCGTGGCCATAGATCTTGTCGCCCACGACGGGATGGCCGAGCCACTGGGCGTGGGCTCGGATCTGGTGCTTGCGGCCGGTCTCGGTGGTGACCTTCGCGAGCGTGAAGCCGCCCGCATGCGAAAGGCACTCGAACCGTGTCACCGAGGGCTGTCCGTCCGCACAGACGGCCGACTTGATGAATATCGGGCTCGCCGTGTCATTTCCAAGGGGCTGGTCGACGGTCACCGCGCCCGTGAGCTCCCCCGTGAGCAGCGCGTCGTAGGCCTTGCCCACCTTCCGTTCCTGCATGGCCGTCTGCAGGCGCGAGGCCATGGGCGGGTCCTTTGCCAGCACGACGACCCCGCTTGTCTCCCGGTCGAGCCTGAAGACGAGGTGGACCGTCCCAAGGCCGGTGTGCTCGCGGGCGGCTCCCACGAGGCTCGACCACGGCCCGTGCTTCGACGGATGGCACACGACGTCGCCCGGCTTGTCCACGACGAGCAGGCGGTCGTCCTCGTGGATGATCCATGATCGCAGCTCCGCGGGGTCGATTATCCGGGCGGGTCCCTGGGCAAGGCGCCTGGGCCACGCGGACACCCTGGGCCCGCTTTGGCCGGGCTCTTTCACGGGACCATCTGATTCTTCCTGTACCGGACCATCACGCGCGCCGTCACCCTCGCGGCAAGGGGCTTGGGCAGCTTTGTCACCAGCGCCGCCATGAGCTTGTTCTTCCACCCGCTGACGACCATGGCCTTGCCGGCGGCCATGGCCCGCAGGGTCGCCATCACGACCTGCTCACAGGTTTCCCCCATGAAATCCGGCACCGTGTTCTCCTTGAGCCCCGCGCGCCTGAAGAATTCGCTCGAGGTCGGGCCCGGGCAGACCGCGAGCGCGCTCACCCCCGTCCCGCGGAGCTCCTCGTTGAGCCCCAGGCTCCAGTGAAGCACGAAGGCCTTCGTCGCCCCGTACGTGTCGAGGTAGGCCGTGGGCTGAAACGCGGCCGTGGACGCGACGGTCACGACCACGCCGCCGCGCGCCTTCAGGGCCGGCATCAGCGCGGCCGTCAGGTGGACGACCGCGCGCACGTTGACGTCGAGCATCTCCAGCTGCTGGCCGACGCCCGGCTCGGGGAACACGCCGTAGACGCCGAATCCGCTGTTGTTGACGAGGAGGATCCTGCCGGCAGGCGCCTGAATTTTCAAAAAATCATCAATGCCCGCCAGCGCGCGCACGACCTGCGCGTGATCGGAGAGGTCGCAGGCGATGTGGCGCAGATTAAGCTGTGGATTATTTATGGACGGCGCACGCCGAGATAGGTTGCAAAACGCGAGTTCCGGCCGCATCTTCGAGCACAGTTCAATGAACGATTTTCCAATCCCGGAAGATCCGCCCGTGATGATGACCGCGGAGAAGCTTTTGAGAGCGGCGTCGGGCGTCGGCATCGAACGTGGGATGTTTAATTTTCGCCTTCGGAACCCGGTCCGTTCGCGTCCCGTCAAACAAGCATCAAACGCACACCCATGAACAGACAAAACCAGCAGGAATTGATCGTCTCGGGCATTCACCTCGAACTCACGCCGTCCCTCAAAACGTTTGTTCAGGAAAAGGCCGAGCGATTGTTCCGGCACGAGGAGCGCATCCTGCGCCTGCGCGTGGAGCTCGAATGCGACCCGAAAGTGGATTTTGGCACCCGGTTCAAGGCGAAGGGCCACGTGACCATCAACGGCCCGGCGATGAACGCCAGCGTCGAGTCCGACGAGTGCCACAAGGCCGTGTCGCTCCTCGCCGACAAGCTGGACCGCATGCTCAGCAGGCGCGCGCAGCTTTTCCGCGTCAAGCGCAACCACCCCCACGCGGTCGAGCTCGGCGTGCCGCTGCCGAAGACCGTCTAGGCGGCGCCGCGCCTCACCACTTGACCTCGTCCGTCAGACCGAGCTTCGCCACGAGGTCGGCAGGCGGGCCGTCGAACTGCGCGAGCGGCACGTTGCCGACGTAGCCGATGTCCTTCATCCCGACCGGCGTCGTGTAGAACCCGCTGGCGACCAGGTTCCTGAACCGCTTGAAGAATTCCGACGCGGGCTTGAGAGCCGGGTCGGCGGGCTCGTCGTACGAGATGGCCTCGCAGAGGGATATCCGCTGGGCCTCGGTCGCCTCGGCGAACACGGCGCCGAAGCGCTTGGTCGACTCGCCGTCGAGCCAGGCGAGCCCGTCGACGATCTTCTTGCCGTCGCGGACGTAGTCGGGATACGGGGCGCTGACGAACTCGTCTATGAAGTCCGTCACGCCGACGGCCGAGGCGCTGGGCGAATGGTCGTCGGCGGGAATCACGACGTCGCAGAGGGCCGCGACCTCGCGGCGCTGGGCGGCGGTGAACGTGAGCGGCCACAGGTCGCCGGGCTTGTACCCCTTGACCAGGTCGGGGTCCGGGCCGTAGCCCGTCGCCGGCTTGCCCGCGGCGCCCGGGGACGGGTCCGGGGCCGCCCCTGCGAAGGAGGGCGTCCCGATGAGCATGGCCCCGGCGCTGGCCGTGAGCATCCACTTGATCGCGACCCGCCGGTCGATGGAGATGGGGTCTGGAGTATTCATCGTGTTGGTTTTCCTGGATTCAGTTCCCTAGATGTTTCCCTTTCGCATCTCGTCGAGGATGCGGTCGGCGGTCCGCCACGCCAAGGCCATGATCGTGAGCGTCGGGTTCTTGTCCGCATTGGAGGCGAACACGCCGCCGTCGGCGACGAAGAGATTCCTCACGTCCCAGGCCTGCGACCAGGAGTTCGTGACCGAGCTGGACGGGGAGCTCCCCATGATGGTGCCGCCCACCTCGTGGATGATGGACCCGCCGGGCTCGATGGCCTTCCGGCCGTCGGGACTGGGCGCCTTCCTGTTGACGCCTCCCATGGCCACGATCCAGTCGGCGAACGTCCTCTGCATGTGGGCCGCCTGCCGGATCTCGTGCTCGGACCATTTCCAGTTGAAGCGCAGGACCGGGATCCCCCATCTGTCCACGACCTTGGGGTCGATCTCGCAGTAGGAGTCGGCGTTGGGGATCATCTCGCCCCTTCCCGTGAGCGAGACATACGAGCCGAAGAACCGGCGGGCGTCCTCCTTCAACCTGCGCCCGAACGTCGCCCGGCCCTCGTATTCGGGAACATACACCCCGTATCCCCCCGGCATCCCCTTTCCCGTCCCTATCTCGACATGGTATCCGCGCGCGAACCCGAGCTTTCCGGCCTTCTGGTCGCCGTAGAGCCACCAGGGCGAGTAGACGTGCTCTCCGCCCGCCCCGTCCTCGTTGAGCGGGGGGAGGCTCTCGAGGAGCGGGATATGCCCGTCCCAGTCGGCCCCGACCGTGTCCATGATGTACTTCCCCACCAGCCCGCTCGAGTTCGCGAGGCCGTTCGGGAACATGTTCGACCTCGAATTGAGCAGGAGCCGGACCGTCTCGCACGCGCTCGCCGCCAGGACGACGGCCCGCGCGGAGGCGCGGTGCTCGAGTCCGGTCGCCTTGTCGACGTAGGTCACGCCCGTGGCCTTGCCGGCCGGGTCGAGGGCCACCTCCCGGGCCATCGCGTTCGCGAGGATGTCCAGGTTGCCGGTGGCCAGCGCGGGGGGCAGGTGCACCGTCGTCGACTGGTAGTTCGCGCGGATCGAGCACCCGCGCCCGCACGGCGTCGCCCAGAAGCACGCCGCCCTGGCCTGCATGTCCTCGGCCAGTATCCGCTGCGCCTTGGGGTTGCCCGGGTGAAGCTTCGCCGGTATCGTCCGGTGGTCGAGCTGGCGCGTGAGGACGGCCCGGCGTATGGGGATGACGGGGATGCCCAGCCTGCGCCCGCGCTGGCGGACGAGGAGCTCGCCGATCCTAGCCTTGGGCGGGGGCAGGAGGCAGCCCTCCGGCGAGTCGGGGGTGTTCTCGAGGCCCTCATTCGACCCGTGGACGCCGATCAGCATCTCGACCTTGTCGTAGTACGGCGCCACGTCCCCGTAGGATATCGGCCAGTCGAACCCGAGGCCGTCGCGGCTGTGCGGCTTGAAATCATACGGCCCGTTGCGCAGCGCGATCCGGCCCCAGTGGTTGGTCCTGCCCCCCATCATCCTCGCGCGCCACCACTTGAACTCCCGGCCCTCCCCGCTGGACGCGTTGGTGTACGGCTCGCCGGGCACCGACCAGCCGCCGCCGATCGTCGCGTCGTAGAACCCGAATGCCTTGTCGGGCGTGCTCTGGGCGCGCAGGGGCGCGGCATCGTTCGTCTGGAACATCGGCGTCTCGGTCCTGGGGTCGTAGTTGCGGCCCGCCTCGATCATGAGCACCCGCGCGCCCTCCATCGCGAGCGTGTAGGCCGCCTGGCCGCCGGCCGCGCCGGAGCCCACGACGATCACGTCATACTTGTCCGCTGCGGTCGCCGGGGTGATCAACGCCATTGTCTTGGTGCTGGAGGGTCAAAAGGGAGCGTCGCAAAGGGATCGATGTCCATGTCGATCGCGGGAGCGCCGCGGGGCCTGTTGCGCGGCGTCCCGCACGGTCAGAGATTGCCCCTTCTCATCTCGTCCAGGATCCTGTCGGCGGTGCGCCACGCGAGCGCCATGATCGTGAGCGTCGGGTTCTTGTCCGCATTCGACGCGAACACAGCGCCGTCCGCCACGAACAGGTTCTTCACGTCCCAGGTCTGCGACCAGGAGTTCGTGACCGAGTCGGACGGGGACGCGCCCATGATGGTGCCCCCGACCTCGTGGATCACGGCCCCGCCGGGGGAGATCGCCTTGCGCCCGTCGGCGCTTGGCGTCCGGTGGTTGACCCCTCCCATCGCCTCGATCCAGTCGGCGAACGTCCTCTGCATGTGCGCCGCCTGCCGGATCTCGTGATCGGACCACTTCCAGTTGAAGCGCAGGACCGGGATGCCCCACTTGTCCACGGCCGAGGGGTCGATCTCGCAGTACGAGTCGGCGTTGGGGATCATCTCCCCCCTTCCCGAGAACCCGACGAAGGAGCCGTAGTAGCGGCGGGCGTCCTCCTTGAGCCTGGAGCCGAACTCGGTCCGTCCGCCCGTGTCGTTGCCGAAGCCGCCGCGCCCCCCCGGCATCCCCCTGCCCGTCCCGAACTCGACATGGTAGCCGCGCGCGAACCCGAGCTTCCCCGCATTCTGCTCCTTGTAGAGCCACCACGGGGCGTACACGTGGAGGCCGCCGGCGCCGTCCTCGTTGTGGGGGGGAAGGTTCTCGAGCAGTGGGATCTGCCCCCCCCAGGAGCCGCCGACCGTGTCCATGATGTACTTTCCCACGAGCCCGCTCGAGTTCGCGAGGCCGCCGGGGAAGAGCTTCGACTTTGAATTGAGCAGGATGCGGACCGTCTCGCACGCGCTCGCTCCCAGGACGACGACGCGCGCCGATGCGCGGTGCTCCAGCCCCGTCCTCTTGTCGACGTAGGCGACGCCCGTCGCCTTGCCCGAGGGATCCACGGTGACCTCGCGGGCCATCGCGTTCGCGAGGATGTCCAGGTTGCCGGTCGCCAGGGCCGGCGGGATGTGCACGGTCGTCGACTGGTAGTTTGCGCGGATCGAGCACCCCCGCTCGCACCGCGTGGCCCAGAAGCACGCGGCCCTCCCCTGCATGTCCGCGGCCAGTATCCGCTGCGCCTTCGCGTTGGACGGATGGAGCTTTGCCGGAAGCGTCCGGTGGTCGAGGGGCCTCGTCAGGACCGCCCGGCGTATCGGGATCACCGGGATCCCCAGCTTGCGGCCGCGCTGGCGCGCGAGGAGCTCGCCTATCCTCGCCTTTGGGGGGGGCTGCAGGACGCCCTCCGGCGAGTCGGGGGTGTTCTCGAGGCCCTCGTTGGTCCCGTAGACGCCGATCAGCATCTCGACCTTGTCGTAGTACGGCGCGACATCCGCGTAGGAGATGGGCCAGTCGAAACCCAGCCCGTCGCGGCTGTGCGGCTTGAAGTCGTAGGGGCCGTTGCGCAGGGCGTGGCGCGACCAGTGGTTCGTCCGGCCCCCCAGCATCCTCGCGCGCCACCACCTGAACTGCCGGCCCTCCTCCGCGGAGGCGTTCGTGTAGGGCTCGCCGGGCACGTTCCACCCGCCGCCCACCGTCGCGTCGAAGAACCCGCCCTGCTTGTCGGGCGTCGCCCCGCCGCGAAGGGGCGCGACATCGTTCGTCTGGAACATGGGCGTTTCGGCCACGGGGTCGTAGTTGCGACCCGCCTCGATCATGAGCACCCGAGCGCCGTCCATCGCGAGCGTGTAGGCCGACTGCCCGCCCGCGGCGCCGGATCCGACCACGATGACGTCGTATTTGTCCGAGATTGTCTGCGAGGTTACAAACGCCATTGAAACGGGATTGGCGTAATGGTGAGCGACACTTGCGCCGAATGTCGATTTTGAATACCGACCCGCTCCGACGTTGCTTGCCTCAGGGCGCAAAGCGTGGAGACTGGGCGCGGTGCGCCTCATCCGAGTACTCGCAGCGCTTGTGTTCGTGCCCGCGGCCCTTGCGCAGGTCGAGGCGCTCGATCCCGTGACGGTGAGCGCCACGCGCTCGCCGGAGCCCCTGTCGCAGGTGCCGTTAACGGTCGAGATCATCCCGGGCGACTCGTTCAGCGACGGCTCGTCCCTGACCGTGGACGACGCGCTCCGGGGCGACGCGGATTTCAGCCTGTTCCGCAGGAACGACAGCATGACGGCAAACCCGACCTCCCAGGGGGTGTCCCTGCGGGGCCTCGGCCCGAGCGGGGCCAGCCGCTCGCTCGTCCTCCTCGACGGCGTGCCGCTGAACGATCCCTTCGGCGGCTGGGTGCCGTGGAGCCTCCTGCAGGTCGATTCGATCGCGCGGGCGGAGATCGTCCCGGGCGGCGGCGCAGCCGCGTGGGGCAACGAGGCGCTCGCGGGAGTCATCCAGCTTTTCTCCACGCAGCCGCCCCCGGGCTCAGGCGACGCGGTCGTTCGGTGGGGCGACTTCGACACCCGGAGCGCGGCGTTCACGGAGGCGGTCGCCCTGGGGCCGGGCGTCGTCGAGCTGCGGGGCCAGGAATTCGCGACCAGCGGGACGGTCCTCGTCGCCCCGGAGAACCGCGGGCCCGTGGATATCGACGCAGCCAGCCGCCACGACTCGGGCTCCGCGCGCTGGCGGGGATCGCTCGGCAAGGACGTGTCGGCCACCGTGACAGTCCGGAGCTTCGACGAGTGGCGCGACAACGGGACGGCCTACCAGCAGAACCGCACCCGGCAGGTCTTCGGGTCGCTCGCGCTGGCGGGCCAGGCCACTCCGGACGAGTCGTGGACCGCGACCGCCTACCTCCAGGACCAGGGGGCCTCGCAGACATTCAGCTCGGTCAACACCGCGCGCACCGCCGAGACCCCCGCGAGCGACCAGTTCGCCGTTCCGACGACAGCCGAGGGATTCGCCGGCTCGTCCACCTGGGCCGATTCATCGGGCGGAACGACGACGGCCGGGGCCGACGTCCGCGACATACGGGGGGAGACCCGGGAGGACTATTCATACGCGAACGGCGGGTACGCGGACCAGCGCTTCGCCGGGGGCCGCCAGACATTCGCCGGGCTGTTCGCGGAGCGCAGCCAGCCCCTGGGAAAGTCGGTCAGCCTCCTTGCCGGCGTGCGCCTCGACAGGTGGGAGGACAGCGACGGGCACCTCAGGAACACGAGCCTCGCGACGGGCGCGCTCCTCGCCGAGGACATCTATCCCAATCGCACCGGCACGGAATTCAGCCCGAGCGCGGGGCTCACCTGGAAGGCCGCCGACGGCCTTGATCTCCACGTCGACGCCCAGCACGCGTTCCGGCAGCCGACGCTGAACGAGCTCTACCGGCCCTTCCGTGTGGGCTCGACGACGACCCTGGCCAATCCCGGCCTCTCGACGGAGCACGCCGACACGGCCGAGGTCGGCGCGACCTGGAGCCGGGGCAACCTCCGGGTCTCCCTTGAGGGCTTCGCGGCGCGCCTCGAGGACCCGGTGGACAACGTGACCTTGGTCCAGGGCCCCGGAACGTTTCCGGGCTTTGGAACGCTGCCCGCGGGCGGCGTGGGCCAGGAGAGACTCAACCTGGGGCGCATCGACACGGACGGCGTGCAGTTCGGCTTAACCTGGAAGCAATCCGACTCGTGGAGCGTCGAGCTGTCCGTCCTCGAGGAGGACGCCACCGTCGCCTCCGCGCCCGTGGCCCCCGAGCTCGTCGGGCTTTCGCTTCCGGAGGTGCCGCGCTGGAACGCGTCGCTCGGGGTCGCCTGGCACCCCGCGAAGCGGCTGTTCGTGACCGCCCGGGTCCGAAGGATGGGCTCGCAGTACGACGACGACCTGAACCAGCTGCCGCTCGCCGCGGCCACGGTCGCCGACGCGTCGCTGCGCTTCGTGCTCTCGAAGCACGCCGAGGCCTTCGTGAGCGCGGAGAACCTGGGGAATTCCCAGGTCGAGACCGCGCACAGCGCGCTAGGGGTCTACAACGTCGCCCCTCCCCGGATGGCGGGCGCCGGCGCGAGGGTGACCTGGTGAAGGGAGTTTCCGGGCCACAGGGGGGCGCCGTTCGCCCGTAGGACCCGCCGTTAATACAATCTTAACGGTTTGGCTTCGGTTATTAACTGAAGGCATTGCGAAGCCGGTGCTAGGATTGCGGGCATGAACCTGCATGAACGCATCCGCGGCCCGCGCAGGGCGCCCGCCCGGGCCAGGAAAACGAGGGGCCACCCGTGAACGACACCGCATTCATCGCGATATCGATAGCATTCTTCGTCATCTGCGCGGCCTACGCCTATTTCTGCGAAAAGGTGCGCTGAGACCCGATTCGCCCGTCCCGACCTTCCCTCTCCATGGAAAACATCATCATCGGCCTGATCGCCCTCGCCTGCCTCGCCTATCTGGTCGTGGCCGTCCTGCGTCCCGAGTGGTTCTGAGGCCTCCCGGCAATGAACAATCCAAACGCATGGCTCCAGTTCGCGCTCTACGTGGGCGCCCTCCTGCTCATCACGAAGCCCCTCGGGCTCTACCTGGTGCAGGTCCTGGACGCGCAGGGCCGGACGTTTCTCGACAGGATCGTCAAGCCGATTGAGAAGCTCACGTACCGCGTGTGCGGCATCCATCCGCTGCAGGAGCAGGGCTGGACCGGCTACACGCTGTCGCTGCTGGCCTTCAGCCTCGTCGGGATGCTGGCAACCTACTTCATCCTGCGCTTCCAGGACCACCTTCCGCTCAATCCCCAGGGATTTCCCGGCCTGGCGCCGCACCTCGCCTTCAACACGGCAGCGAGCTTCACGACCAACACCAACTGGCAGAGCTACACCGGCGAGTCGACGATGTCGTACTTCTCCCAGATGTTCGCCCTGGTGATCCACAACTTCACCTCGGCCGCCGCGGGCATCGCGGTCGCGGCGGCGCTCGTCCGGGGCATCGCCCGCCAGTCGGTGAAGACCATAGGCAACTTCTGGACCGACACGGTGCGCATCACCTACTACGTGCTCGTGCCGATCTGCCTCGTGTTCGCGCTCTTCCTGGTCTCGCAGGGCATGATCCAGAACTTCAAGCCCTACACGGTCGCAAAGACGTTCGAGCCCTTCACGATCCAGGTCCCCAAGGTCGATGCCGCGGGCAAGCCCGTCATGGCCGCCGACGGCAAGACGCCCGCGACGGTCGACCAGTCGGTGGACACCCAGACGATCGTCCAGGGGCCGGTCGCCTCGCAGATCGCGATCAAGATGCTCGGGACAAACGGCGGCGGGTACACGAACGCCAACGCGGCGCATCCCTTCGAGAACCCCACGCCCCTGTCGAACTTCATCCAGATCCTCTCCATCTTCGCGATCCCGAGCGCCCTCACCTACTACCTGGGGCGCATGGTCAAGAACCAGAGGCACGGCTGGTCCGTGTGGGGCGCCATGTTCGCGATGTTCCTGTGCGGCGTCCTCGTGTGCTGGAAGGCCGAGCTCTCGGGCAATCCGATCCACCAGAAGCTGGGCGTCGCGGCGGCCGACGGGAACATGGAGGGCAAGGAGGTGCGCTTCGGCATCTTCAACTCCGCGCTCTTCGCCACGATCACGACCGACGCCTCGTGCGGGGCGGTCAACGCCATGCACGACTCCTTCACGCCGATAGGCGGCCTGGTCCCGCTGTTCAACATCGAGACGGGCGAGGTGATCTTCGGCGGGGTCGGCGCCGGCCTCTACGGCATGCTCATCTTCGTCGTCCTCGCGGTGTTCATCGCGGGCCTGATGGTCGGCCGCACGCCGGAGTACCTGGGCAAGAAGATCGAGGCCTACGACGTCAAGCTGGTCATGCTCGTCCTCATGGTGCTTTCGGCGACGATCCTCGGCTTCACCGCCTGGGCCTGCGTCACCGACTGGGGCCAGGCCGGGCTCAACAACGCGGGGCCGCACGGCTTCAGCGAGATCCTCTACGCGTACAGCTCGAACGTCGGCAACAACGGCAGCGCGTTCGCGGGGCTGACCGCGGCGCCCGCGGACGGAAACCCCCGCTGGGACACGACCCTCGGCATCGCGGCGCTCGTCGGGCGATTCCTGATGATCGTCCCGATCCTCGCCCTGGCGGGCAACCTCGCCGGCAAGAAGCTCATTCCGTCCAGCGCCGGCACGTTCAAGACCGAGGGCGTCACGTTCATCGTGCTTCTTATCGGCACCGTGGTCCTTGTCGGCGCCCTCACGTTCCTGCCCGCCCTGGCGGTCGGGCCCATCGTCGAGCACTACCTCATGGGGGCCGGCACGCTGTTCTGAGCGCGCCCCCCTTTCGCCTCCGCAAATTTCCCAGCCACAATGAGCACCAAATCAATTTCACTCTTTGACCGCGAGATCATGAAGAAGGCCGTGGTGGACTCCTTCGTGAAGCTCAACCCGCGGCTGCAGCTCAAGAACCCGGTGATGTTCGTGACCCTTGTCGGCTCGCTCCTCACGTTCCAGCAGCTCTTCACGTCCAAGGAGCCCTTTGGCTACGTCCTCCAGATAGCGCTCTGGCTGCTCTTCACCGTCGTCTTCGCCAATTTTGCGGAGGCGGTCGCCGAGGGCCGCGGCAAGGCGCAGGCCCGCGCGCTGCGGGCCTCGCGCAAGCAGCTGGTCGCCAAGCGCCGGGGCAAGGACGGCACGACGGAATTCGTCGACGCCTCGGTGCTGCGCAAGGGCGACCTCGTCGTCGTGGTGGCCGGCGAGCTGATCCCGGGCGACGGCGAGGTCGTCGAGGGCGCCGCTTCTGTCGACGAATCGGCCATCACCGGGGAGTCCGCGCCCGTGATACGCGAGGCGGGCGGCGACCGGAGCGCCGTGACCGGCGGCACGGGCGTCCTCTCGGACAGCCTCGTGATCCGCATCACCGCGAATCCCGGCGAGGGGTTCCTGGACCACATGATCAGCCTGGTCGAGGGGGCCACGCGCCAGAAGACGCCGAACGAGATCGCGCTCACGATCCTGCTCTCGGCCCTCACGTTCATCTTCCTGCTGGTCATCATCACGCTCAAGCCCTTCGGCATATACTCGAGCGTCGCGTTCTCGATCACGGCGCTGATCGCGCTGCTTGTCTGCCTGATCCCGACGACGATCGGCGGGCTCCTGAGCGCGATCGGCATCGCCGGAATGGACCGCCTGCTCCAGCGCAACGTCCTCGCGATGAGCGGTCGCGCCGTCGAGGCCGCCGGCGACATCGACGTCCTCCTGCTCGACAAGACCGGCACGATCACCCTCGGCAACCGGATGGCGTCCGACTTCCTGCCGGCCCCGGGCGTCTCGCAGGAGCGGCTTGCCGACGCGGCCCAGCTCGCCTCGCTCGCCGACGAGACTCCGGAGGGCCGCAGCATCGTCGTCCTTGCGAAGGAGAAATTCAACCTGCGCGGCCGCGACCTCTCGGCGCAGCGCGCGACCTTCGTACCGTTCACGGCGCAGACCCGGATGAGCGGCGTGGACCTCGCCGCGGCCGACGGCTCCCCCGCCCGCTCCATCCGCAAGGGAGCCGCCGCCAACGTAAAGGCCTGGGTCGAGGCCCAAGGAGGGGCCTATCCCGACACGGTGGCGGCCGCGGTCGACGAGATCTCCCGCCGGGGCGGAACGCCGCTCGTGGTCGCCGAGAGCCGGGATGCCCTGGGCGTCATCTTCCTCAAGGACGTCGTCAAGGGCGGCATCAAGGAGCGGTTCGCCCAGCTCCGGGCGATGGGCATCCGCACCGTGATGATCACCGGCGACAACCCGCTGACCGCCGCCGCGATCGCCGCCGAGGCCGGCGTCGACGATTTCCTGGCCCAGGCCACGCCCGAGATGAAGCTGGCCCGCATCCGCGAGGAGCAGTCCGCCGGGCACCTCGTCGCCATGACGGGCGACGGCACCAATGACGCGCCGGCGCTCGCCCAGGCCGACGTCGGCGTCGCCATGAACACCGGCACCCAGGCCGCCAAGGAGGCCGGCAACATGATCGACCTCGATTCCAACCCGACGAAGCTCCTCGACATCGTCGAGATCGGAAAGCAGCTGCTGATCACGCGCGGCGCGCTGACCACCTTCAGCATCGCCAACGACGTCGCGAAGTACTTCGCGATCATACCCGCGATGCTGGTCGGCGTGTTTCCGGCAATAGCGCCCCTGAACGTCATGCACCTGGTCTCGCCCCTCAGCGCGATCCTGAGCGCGGTCATCTTCAACGCCCTCGTCATCATAGCCCTCATACCGCTCGCCTTGAGGGGCGTCGCCTACAAGCCGATCGGCGCCGCCGCGATGCTGCGGCGGAACCTCTTCATCTACGGCTTCGGCGGAATCGTCATTCCCTTCATCGGCATCAAGCTGATCGATGTCATCATCAACGCGGTCCACCTCGTCTGAAAAATGAAGACACTACTCACGGAATTAAGGATATCCCTGGTGCTCACGGTCGTGTTCGGGGTGCTTGTCTGCGGCGTCTACCCGCTTGCCGTCTGGGCGGCCGCCCAGGCGCTGTTCCCGGCCAAGGCCAACGGGAGCCTGCTCGTGGACAAGGACGGGACCGTGCGGGGCTCGACGCTCCTCGCGCAGAATTTCTCGAGCGACAAATACTTCCAGCCCCGCGCCTCGGCCGCGGGCACCGGCTACGACGCGACCAGCTCGGGTGGCACCAACTTCGGTCCGACCAGCCAGAAGCTCAACGACAGCGTCAAGGCTGCGGTCGCCGCCTACAGGACCTCGAACGGCCTTGGCGCCGATTCGCCGGTGCCCGCGGACGCGGTCACCTCGTCGGCCAGCGGCCTGGACCCCCATATCAGCGTCGCCAATGCGCTCATCCAGGCGGCGCGGGTCGCCAAGGCCCGCAGCCTCCCCATCGAGCGGGTGCAGGCGCTCATATCGGCAAGCACCGAGGGCCGCGACCTCGGCATCTTCGGGGAACCCGGCGTGAACGTCCTTCGGCTCAACGTGGCGCTGGACCAGGCGGCTCCCGCCAAGTAGCCGCAAGCCCTGAAATCGGGCGCGCCATCCATTGAAGGATTGCCCGATTCGACGGCCCAGCGATGATCTCGGGCCGTGAGTGAATCGCAACGGCCCGACCCGGACGCCCTGCTCGCGTCGCTCAAACGCGACGAGGCGCGCGCCCGCCGGGGGAGCCTGAAGGTCTTTTTCGGGATGTGCCCGGGCGTCGGCAAGACCTACGCCATGCTGCGCGCCGCCCAGCAGGAGCTGAGCAGCGGGGTCGACCTCGCCGTCGGCGTTGTCGAGACCCATGGCCGCGTCGAGACGGAGGCCCTCCTCGTCGGCCTGCCGGTGATCCCCCGGAAGCAGATCGCCTACAAGAACATCCAGCTCACGGAGATGGACCTGGAGGCCGTCCTCGCCCGCAAGCCGCATCTCGTCCTTGTCGACGAGTTTGCGCACACGAACGCCCCGGGCTCGCGCCATCCCAAGCGCTACCAGGACGTCATCGAGCTCCTGGACGCCGGCATCGACGTCTACACGACGCTCAACGTGCAGCACATCGAGAGCCGCGCTGACGCCATCCGCCAGATCACGGGCGCGACCATACACGAGACGGTGCCCGACTCGGTCTTCGGCCTGGCCGACCAGATCGAGCTTGTCGACATCACGCCCGAGGCGCTGCGCGAGCGGCTCGGGGAGGGCAAGGTCTACATGGACGGCCGCGCGGCGGCCGCGGCGGAGAATTTCTTCAAGGACACGCACCTGACGGCGTTGCGCGAGCTGGCGCTGCGCTTTGTCGCCGAGCACGTCGACAAGCGCCTGCGCGAGCTGCGTTCCTCCTCCACCCTAAAGACAGTCTGGCGCTCGGGCGAGCGGCTCCTCGTCGCGGTCGGCCCGAGCCCCTCCTCGACGCAGCTCGTCCGCTGGACGCGCCGGATGGCGGCGTCGCAGGGCGCGTCCTGGATCGCGGTGAGTGTCGAGGGGTCCCGGCCGCTCGAGAGCGATTCCCTGCGCCGCGTCCAGCAGAACCTCTCCCTCGCGCGCGAGCTTGGCGCGGAGATCGTCGTCACCCATGACGACAACGTCGCCGACGCCCTTGTGCGCGTCGCCCTCCAGAACAACGCCACGCAGATCGTCGTCGGCAAGTCGCTCAGCCCGCGCTGGCTCGACCTGCTGCGCGGCGGCAACCTTGTCGACCGCCTGATGCACATAGGCGGGGCGATCGACATCTACGTCGTGCCCGCCGAGCGGGCCGCCGAGAAGCCCGCCGCGTGGATCAACTGGCGCCCGGCCGACGCGTGGCCGGCGCGCGAGTACGCCGAGGTGTTCGGGACGCTGGCGGCCCTCACGGCCGTGAGCTGGTTCGCCGTGCCGCGCTCCGGATACCTGTCCGTGGGGCTCTTCTACCTGCTCGCCATCATCGGCCTCAGCCTGCGGGTGGGGCGCGGCCCCATCTTCGTCGCGGGGATCGCCAGCGCGCTCGCGTGGGACTTCCTATTCATCCCGCCGGTCTTCACGTTCGTCATCGCGAAGCTGGAGGACCGCCTGATGTTCGGCACCTTCTTCGTCGTGGCGCTCATTTCCGGCCATCTCACGTCCCGGATCCGCGCCCAGGAGCGGAACGAGCGCATGCGCGAGGACCGCGCCACCGCGCTCTTCCACCTCACGCAGGCGATCAGCACCGCGCGCACGATGGATGACGCGGTCTTTGCGGCACTGCGGCAGGCCGACGCCTATTTCGGCGCAAAGACGGCGCTGCTCCTCGACGACGGGAACGGCTCCGCGCTCATGGCGCACTTCGCCGGCTCGTACACGGTGACCGAGAAGGAGCGCGGCGTGGCCGACTGGGCCTGGCGCAACCGCAAGAAGGCCGGGCGCTTCACCGACACCCTCCCCTCCGCCGAGGGATTCCACGTGCCGCTGGTCCGGGAGGACGCCGCCGTCGGCGTCCTGATCCTGCGCCTGCCTCCGGAGGCCGTCCTCACGCTGGCGCAGCGCGATCTCGCCGAGAGTTTCGCGACGCAGCTCGCGCAGCTGGTCGAGCGCGAGCAGCTGCGCGCCGTGGGGGAGAGGGAGAAGCTCCTGGCCGAGTCCGACAAGCTTCACCGCACGCTCCTCGACGGGGTGTCCCACGAGCTGAAGACGCCGCTTGCAGTCCTGAGCGCGGCGGTCGAGAACCTTGCGACCGCCGACGAGGCCACGCGCGCCAGCCTCGCCGGCGAGATCCGCACCGCCACCCGCCGCCTCAACCGCCTCGTGAACAACCTCCTCGACCAGACGCGCCTCGAGTCGGGCGCGCTCAAGCCCCGGCTCGACTGGTGCGACGGGCACGACCTGGTCAACGCCGCGATCGAGGGCGTGAGCGAGTCGCTCAACGGCCATCCGTTCGAGACCGACATCCCCAAGGACCTGCCCCTGTTCCGCGCCGATTCCGCGCTGATGGAGCAGGTGATCGCGAACCTCCTCCTCAACTCGGCGCTGCACACGCCCCCCGACACGCCCATCTTCCTGGCCGCCGGCGTGGACACGGCCAAGGCGCGGATATTCTTCACCGTCGCCGACCGCGGCCCGGGCCTGCCGCCGGCGATGCGCGAGCGCCTGTTCCAGAAGTTCCAGCGCGGCGACGCGGCCAGGGCGGGCGGGCTCGGGCTCGGCCTCTCGATCATCCGGGGATTCGTGACCGCGCAGGGAGGCGACGTCGTCGCGGGCGAGAATCCCGGCGGCGGCGCGGTGCTGACCGTCTACCTGCCCTACATACCGCACGGCAGCGTGCCCGAGGAATGACCGCAACGCCGACACGCCAGACGATCCTCGTGATCGACGACGAGGTGCAGATACGCCGGCTCCTGCGGATCACGCTCGACGCCGCGGGCTATTCCGTCGTGGAGGCCGACACGGGGAAATTCGGGCTCGACGAGGCCGCGCGGCGCCAGCCCGATGCGGTCGTCCTCGACATCGGCCTGCCGGACATCAGCGGGCTGGAGGTCCTGCGCCAGCTGCGCGAGTGGTCGCACGTGCCCGTGCTCGTGCTGACCGTGATCGCCGGGGAGCCCGACAAGGTCGCCGCGCTGGACGCCGGGGCGGACGACTATCTCACCAAGCCCTTCGGCGCCGCCGAGCTGATGGCCAGGCTGCGGGCCATACTGCGGCGCGCGCCCGGGGAAAACGAGCCCGCCGTGATCGTCTTCGGCGACATCGAGATGGATCTCGCCGCGCGAATCGTGCGCCGGAGGGGAGCCGAGGTCCGGCTGACGGCAAAGGAATACGCGATGCTTCGCCTCCTCGTCCTGCACCGCGGCAAGGTGGTGACGCACGGGCAGATGCTGCGCGAGCTGTGGGGGCCCAAGTCGGAGGGAAACACGCACTACCTTCGCGTGCACATGACCCACATCCGCCAGAAGCTCGAGGACGAGCCGCACAAGCCCCGCCACCTGAGGACAGAGTCGGGAATCGGCTACAGGCTGGTCGAGGAGTGACGGGCCCCGCGGCAACGCGCGCCCGCGCGGACCCGCGCCTGCAAAATCGTTCTAACCGAGTGGCCTGCATGGTGATTGCCATGTTTTTTCGCCGGCCGCCCCGATATGGGTCGTGTTCGGGGCGGCGTCGTCCTAAAATGCCCGTCGATGAGAGACGATTACATCAAGGAAGCGCTCAAGGTGATCGATGACCCGAACATCCTGGTCAACGTCGTCTCGCGCCGGGTGAAGCAGCTCAAGCGAGGCAACCGCCCGCTTGTCGAATCGCTCGAGAAGCTCTCGGCCGAGGACACCGCCCTGCGCGAAATCATCGAGGGCAAGATAAGCTACGAGCTGGCGAGCACGACGGCGAGAAGCTAGGCCTGCGGCGAGGGATCGGCAGGGCCCCCCTTCAGGAGCGGCGAGGCCCGGTTCCATGTCGAGGCGAGGAGCGCGCACCCGATGACCGCCGAGGCGGCGTAGAGCCATAGCGCGCCATTCCAGCCGTAGCGGTCCACGAGCATTCCGGTGGCCAGGGTGCAGAACGTGGCGCCGAGGTAGCCAAAGAGCCCGGTGAGCCCCACCGCGCTCGCGGAGGCCACCTTGGTCGCGAAGTCGGCCGCAGCCACCGCGACGAGCATCTGCGGGCCGTAGACAAAGAATCCCAGCGCGGCGAACAGCGCGGTCATCGCGGGCACGCGGCCGGCGGGCACCGCGAAGAGGGCCAGCACGGAGGCGATCAGGCAGACCATGAACCCGGCGGACACGGGCCCCCTGCGTCCCCCGAAGACGGAGTCCGAGAGCCAGCCGGAGGCGTAGGCCCCGAAGATTCCGGCGACCTCAAAGGCGGACAGGGAATAACCCGCATCCTTCAGGGTGAAGCCCTTGGATTCCATCAGGTATTTGGGGGCCCAGCTCAGGATCCCGATCCGGACGACATAGACGAAGAAATTGGCCACGCTGACGACCCACACCCATTTGTTGCGGACGATGTGCCGCCTGAATATCTCGCGGAACGGCGCCGCGGCGTCCGCGGCGCGTTTGACCCCGTCCCTGTAGACCTCGATCGGCGGCAGCCCCATCGACTCGGGCGAGTCGGTCAGCCGGTTCATCAGCCAGAACGCGCCGACGACCGCGACGATGGCGGGCGCCCAGAACGCGGCGCGCCAGCCGTGGTTCGTGACGAGGTATCCCGCCCAGACGGCGATGACGGCGCCCCCGATCTGGTGCGAGGCGTTCCAGACGCCCCAGGCCCGGCCGATCTCGCGGGGGCTGTACCAGTACGTCAGCAGGCGGGTGCAGGGGGGAACACCCACGCCCTGAAAAAGGCTGTTCAAGGCCCAGAGGGCGGCGAAGCAGGCCAGGCTGGCGGAAAGGCCGAAGGCCAGGTTGATAAGCGCGGAGGCCAGGAGCGCGAGCCCCAGCAGGTAGCGGGGGTTGGCGCGGTCCCCGACCACGCCGCTCAGGAACTTCGAAAACGCGTAGACGATTGTCCCGGCGCTGAGCACGGCGCCCCATTGCGTGTTGGAGAAGCCGAACTCGTCGGTGATGGACTTGGTGGCCATCGACAGGTTGTTGCGGACAAGGTAGAACACCGCGTATCCGGCCGTGGTCGAGTACATCACCCGGACGCGCCAGTAGCGGTACTTTCGGGCGATTTCCCCGGCGTCCTGGATCGTCGGGGCCGGCGGCTGGGTCCTCAAGCGGGCGACGGCGGACTTGAATGAAATCATTGGGGTCGATCTCCGCTCACTCCGTGGGAGGTGTTGCGCCCGCGCCATCGGGCGCGCAAGGGAAAAGTGGAAGGCCGCCGACCGGCCGGATGACTAGGGGCCGCTCCCCGCGAACCTGGCCCGGCTGTTGCAGCCGGGCCGTTCCCGGTGGAGTTTCCCCCCTCGCGGCGCCGCCCGGCCGGCTGCCGGCCCACACGATGCCCTCACCCGACCCATCCGACGAAGCGGCCGGCGACCCGCTGCCCGGGGAGCTCGCGGAGGCGGGCGTCTACCGGACGGCTGCGGAGGGTTTCGACCACGGCCTGGTCGTGCTCGCCATGGGGCTGCCCTATTGGCTGGCCCCCTCGGACGCCCGGTTTCGTCTCCTGGTTGAGCCGGAGGCGCTCGAGCCGGTCCGCTTCCAGCTCGCGTGCTTCGACCGTGAAAGCGTCGGCTGGCCGCCGAGGCCCCCGGCGGAGATCCCGGCCCGGAGGTTCGAACTCGGGACACCGCTTCTCTGGGCGCTCCTGATCATGGCGGTCTACTGGTGCCAGTGCCGTTGGCCGGACCGGCTCGAGGACGCCGGGGCCCTGGACGCGCAGGCGGTGTTCGACCGCGGCGAATGGTGGCGGCCCTTGACCGCCCTGTTTCTCCACGCCGACCTCGGGCACCTAGTCTCGAACGAGCTCTGCGGGATCTTCGCCTTTTCCGCCGTGCTCTCGACAATCGGTCTCCTGCGGGGGTGGCTGCTGCTGGCTCTGTCCTCGGTCACGGGAAACCTTGCCATCGCCGCGCTCAACTACCCGGGAGCCTACCGGTCGCTCGGGGCGTCCACGGCGATCTTTGCCGGCCTCGGGCTGCTGACGGGCCGGGCGATCCGCGCGGTCGGGGCGGACAATCGTGCGCGCCGCTGGCAGTCCGTATTCGCGCCCATGGCTGCCGGTGTCACGCTGCTGGGTTTGTTCGGGGCGGGGGGGATCCACGTCGACGTCGGGGCCCACGCCACGGGATTTGCAGCCGGCCTGATCTGGGGATTTGCCGCGGGCAATTCGGGCCACGCCATGGGGCACGCGGGGCCGGGGCAGCCCTGAGATCGAGCGTGTTCCCCGCACCGGCGCAAGCCGCTGCAACAGGGATCCGAATCGCCCCTCTTTGGGCGCCATTGACCCCAAAATCGTTTCCCTTTGGGCCGCGCTCCCCCAGCATGGGCCGCATGGAATTTGAGAGGGGAACAATCCCCCAGGTCTCCTGGGTGCTGCGCTTCGGCATCGCGATGGAGTTCATCGGCCACGGCGCGCTCGGCCTCGGCCATCCGCATGCGTGGACCGCGTACTTTGCCGTGATGGGCATCCCGGAGAACACCGCCCTGGCAATGATGCCGTTCGTCGGCGCCTTCGACATCGCGATGGCGCTGGTCGTCTTGCTCTATCCGATGCGCGGCGCCCTCCTCTACATGGCCCTCTGGGGGCTTTGCACCGCGCTGTTGCGCCCGCTTGCGGGCGAGTCCGCATGGGAGGCGGTCGAACGGGCGGGGAATTTCGGGGCCGCGGCGGCGCTCTTCCTTATGGCGGGCGGAAGCGGCGCGAGATCGTGGTTTCGATCCGGGGGCTTCGACCTGTCACGAATCGGATCGGGCGATCAGGTTTGCTGGGTGCTGCGGTTGACGACGGCCTTCCTGCTCGCCGGCCATGGAGCCCTGGGCCTTCTCGTGCACAAGACCCTTTTCATCACCCAGTACACTGCCATCGGGCTTCCTGGTGCGTGGGTTGAACCCTTCGTCGGTGGGTTCGAATGCGCGCTTGCCGCGGCCGTCCTCCTGCGCCCGGGATTCGGGCTCCTCGTATTTGTGTTGGCGTGGAAGATCGCGACTGAGGCTCTTTCGCCGATAGCCGGCTCGCCGATCTGGGTCTTCGTCGAGCATGGCGGCAGCTACGCCGCGCCTCTCGCCCTGGCCTTGTTGTATCGGGGCCGCCTCGGTGCGGCGCACCTGCCCTTCCGCCCGTCGACGGCCTAGCTTCGGGCGCCCGGGCAGGCCGGGTTCACTTTTCGGCGCTGTCCAACCCGGTGACCAGGATGAGGCCTGCCAGGACTAATACTGCTGGGATCATGTTTGGTCTTCCGGTTTGAGTTCTGCGGTTGTCGGTGTCGCACCCTCCTATATACGAACTTCCCGGGCCAAAGGATTCACGTTTCGCTAACATCCTCGGGGCCAATTTCTTGCCCAGTCGCCGAATTCACCGTGCGGATCGCGCGATTCCCGTGGCGTGAGGCGCCGGCGGTGCCGCAAGGATCCCATTCCTAATCCGGTTGAGATTCGCGGGGCGCGGGCCACGCTGCCAGCCCCATGACGTTCCATCGCATCCTGGCAGCACGCGCCCTTGCGCTGCCCGCGCTTCTCGTTGCCTCGCCGAAGGAGTCCCTGGATCTCATGTTTACCACCCAGCAGTACAACGAGATCGCCCTCGCTCCCGACGGGCGCCATCTGGCTTGGATCGAGGCCAGGCCGAATGCCGACCATACGCCGACGGGAAACGCGTCAATCTACATGATCGACACGGCCGGCGGGGCGCCGCGGCGCCTCTCGGGCGAGGGCGCGGGGCTGTGCGACGAGGAGGGTCTCGCGTGGTCGCCCGACGGGCGCCAGCTTGCCTTCCTCTCGGACCGCGAGGTCAAGCAGCAGCAGCTCTTCGTGGCCCCCGCCTCGGGAGGCGCGCCGCGAAGGCTGACAAACCTCTCCGGCTACGTGGGGCATCCGAAGTGGTCGCCCGACGGCCGCACCATCGCCCTCCTGAACATCGCGGAGACTCGGGCCGCGGCCGGCGCCGTGGAGGCCGCCGCGCATGAGACCGGCGAAGTGGCCGAGCATATCGCGGAGGCCCGGCTGGTGCTCGTCGACGCCGCCACGGGCGCGGCCCGTGCGATCTCACCGCCGGACACCTACGTCTACGAATTCGACTGGTCGCCCGACAGCCACCGCATCGCCTTCATCTCGGCAAAGGGATCGGGCGACAACAACTGGTGGCTCGCCCGCCTTGGCACGATCGACGCCGCGACCGGGGCCGTAAGCGAGCTCTACAGGCCGAAGGCCCAGATCGCCGTCCCGAGGTGGTCGCCCGACGGTGGCCAGGTGGCCTTCATCCAGGGGCTGATGAGCGACGCCGGCTCGACGGGCGGCGAAATCTGGACCGTGCCCGCGGGCGGCGGTCCCGCGCGGGACCTGACGCCGGGCCGCGGGAGCTCTCCCTCGTGGATTCACTGGCAGCCGGGCTCGAGGCGGATTCTGTTCAGCGAATTTGTGGGTGGAGGGTGCGCGATCGGCGAGCTCGACACGGCAAGCGGACAGGCGACGACGCTCTGGAAGGGCGACGGATATGTCGACAGCGGCAACACCGGCGAGGAGCTCAGCCTGTCGGTCGCGGCGGACGGCGTGACGTCCGCCGTGGTGCGCCGGTCGTTCGACAGTCCGCCCGAGGTGTGGCTCGGCCCTGTTGGCCGCTGGCAGCCGGTCACGCGGGCGAACAGGAACCTCAAGCCGCTCTGGGGCCCCGCGGAGAGCATCGAGTGGATGAGCGACGGCTTCAACGTGCAGGGCTGGCTGGTCTATCCGCGAAACTTCGACCCGCAGAAGCGCTATCCGCTTGTCGTGGTGGTCCACGGCGGCCCCGCCTCCGTGGCGGCCCCGGCCTGGGGCGGGCTGGCCCTGACGCTCGCGGCCGAGGGCTACTTCGCCTTCGTGCCGAACCCGCGCGGCAGCTACGGCCAGGGCGAGGCGTTCACGGCGGCAAACGTGCGCGACCTGGGCTATGGCGACCTTCGCGACATCCTGGCCGGGCTCGACAAGGTCCTGAAGGACGTGCCGGTCGACGAGCGCCGCGTCGGCATATGCGGATGGAGCTACGGCGGCTACATGACCATGTGGGCGCTCACCCAGACAAACCGATTCCATGCGGCCATGGCCGGCGCCGGAGTCGCCAACTGGCAGAGCTACTACGGCCAGAACCTGATCGACCAATGGATGATCCCGTATTTCGGCGCGTCGGTCTATGACGATCCCGCGGTGTACGCGCGGAGCTCGCCCATGACCTTCATCAAGCGCGTGTCTACCCCCACCCTGATCATCGTCGGCGACAGCGACAAGGAATGCCCCTCGCCGCAGTCCTACGAGTACTGGCACGCCCTCAGGGCCCTCGGCGTGGAAACGAAGCTCGTGGTCTACGAGAACGAGGGTCACTTTTTTCGCAACCCGGCGCACGTCGAGGATCGCCTCACGCGCACGGTGGGCTGGTTCGACGAGCACCTGCGCTGAGCCCCGGGCGCCGCCTGGGAAGGGACCCGGACCGGCTGTCCAGGATGCCCGGGCCCATGCCAGCCAACCTCTTATCGCTCCTTGAATTACACCGCAAACGGGCTGCGATCGATTCATTCCCCATTGCGTTGACGTTGCCCCGTGCCGCGGGTAAAAAAACACCTTACACCCCATGAATCTTGGCAAGAACGCCGTCACCATCCTGGTCAGCTGCACGCTCCTCCTGATCGCAACCTTCATTCTCCTGGCCGTGGAGAGCAAAGGCGCGGTGGTGGAGAGCCGCTTTGGCTTGGTGTTCGCCGCGGTCATCGCCCTGCTCATTTTCCTGACCATTTTCTTTGCGTGGCTTGGACAGCCGAAGGATCCGCCGGGCCCGAACAACAATCACAGCAGTCCCCGCCGGCTCAATTAACCCCCACAGTCACATGCCATCAGAAGCACCGGGCATAAGCCCCTTGGCCAAGCTCATCGTTGTCGTCTCCCTCTTCGCGGTCGTGGTCATACTTGGATTGTCCACGTTCGCGACGAAGACCATCCAGGGCAACCAGGTCGGGGTCCGCGAGACGTGGACGGGCGGCGTGGACCCGAACCCGCTTCCGCCAAAGACGTATTTCTTCAACCGCTGGATGACCCAGATCTTCGCGTATGAGACGTCCGGCCAGGTCTACGCGATGAACGACAAGGACGAGCCCTTCGCCTCCGGACGCCGGGTGGACCCCCTGATCGTCAATTCCAAGGACAACCAGCAGGTTGTCTTTCACATCCTCGTCACCTGGAGGATAGACCCGTCCCATGTCGTGGCCCTGCACAAGAACTACAGGGACAACATAGACGAGCGCCTGCTCCGGCCTGCGATCGTCAAGGCCGTGAGCGTTCGGGCCACGCTGCAGGAGGCGATCGACCTCTACTCCGGCGAGAAGCTCAACCAGCTCCGCACCGACGTGGAGCACGACCTCAAGGACCCGGCGGGCAACCTGGTCTCGAACGGGATCGTGGTCGACTCGTTCGTCATCGAGAAGCCGACGTTCATGAACAAGGAATACGTGGACAACATCGAGAAGCGCCAGGTCCAGATCATCATCCAGTCGCGCGCCCATGAGGAGCAGCTGGCGAACGAGGCCCTGGCGCTTGCGGCCAAGTCCGCGGCGCAGAAATCCCTCAACGAGCAGGTCGTCCAGGCCGACGCGGCGAAGCAGGTCGCGATCCTGGAGCAGGAGGCGAAGGCGCAGCAGTCGATCATCCAGACCTCCGCCAACGCCAAGAACGCCGTCACCCAGCAGGAGGCCGAGAGCAAGAAGATCGTCCTCGCCGCCCAGGCCGAGGCCGACCGCCAGGTCGCCATATCCGAGGCCAACAAGAAGGCCGAGCTGAACCGGGCCATCGCGATCGAGGCCGTCGGCAAGGCCCAGGCCCAGGCGAACCAGCTCCTCCTCACGTCCTATTCCGTGGCGGGCGCCGATCTCTACACGCGGATCCAGGTCGCAAACAGCTTCGCGCAGGCGATCAACAACGTCCGCTTCTATCCCGCCAACGCCACGTTCAACACGATTGCCGGGGACTTCGACAAGGGCCTTTCCCTCCTCGTGGGCCAGCCCGTCAAGACCGCGTCGCCTTGATCGGGCTGGAGGGGCGGTCGGGCCACGGGACACGGGATGTCGCCGGCGCCCAGCGTGCCCGTAGGATGCCTTGTTCTTGGTTTGGGCGTCGGAAATGGCCTAACGGGCCGGGAATCAGCCCTGTGGTTTGCCGGCTTGCCGCCGGCGCGCCTCGCTTTGCCGCATCATCTCGCTCAGGTCGGCGGCAGGTCGGATTTCCCACGGGCCGAACTTCGCGCCGGGATGCTTCGAGATCAGCTCGACGGCGTGGTTCAGGTCGCGCGCCTCGAGGATAAGGATGCCGCCGAGCTGTTCCCTGGTCTCGGCGAAGGGCCCGTCGGTGGCGACGACGCGTCCATTCGCATAGCGCAGCGTCATCGCGGTGCTCGGCGGCTGCAGCGCCTCGCCGCCCTTGAAGTGACCCTTGGCGCGGAGCTGGTCGTCGTAGGCGAAGCAGCTGTCCATCATCGAGTTGGCTTCGGCGTCCGAGCAGGAAGCGAAGGTATTGGAGTCAATGTAACCGAGGCAGATGTATTTCATGGTAGATTTTGGGCAACGGGCCCGGAATAGGGACCGTTCAACAGCTAGTCGATCCGCCCGGGCGGATTTCGACACGCGTTCGAAAAGATCTTCAGACAAGTTCGCAAAGCCGTTTCTCCAGGAAACGCATCTCCGGTTCGGATTTCGCCAGCGCGCGCGCCCGCTCGTACGCGGCTCGTGCCTCGTCACGGCGCCCGAGCCGGCGAAGCAGGTCGGCGCGTGCCGAATGCGCGAGGTGGTAGTCCCGCAGCTCACCGCGGGTGAGGAGCGCGTCGATGAGCGCCAGCCCGGCTGCGGGCCCCTCGTGCATCGCGATGGCCACGGCGCGGTTGAGCTCGACGACCGGCGAGGGCTGCATCGCCAGCAGCGCCGCGTACAGCGCGCAAATCTGCCGCCAGTCGGTGGCCTCCGGCGTGCGCGCCTCGGAGTGGACCGCGGCGATGGCGGCCTGCAGCGTATAGGGCCCGAAGCGTCGGGTCGACAGGGCGCGCTCCACCAGCGCGATGCCCTCGCGGATGAACGCGTGGTTCCACGTCGACCGGTCCTGCCGCTCGAGCAACACGAGCTCGCCGTCGGCTCCGATGCGGGCCGGGCGCCGGGACTCGTGCAGCAGCATGAGCGCGACCAGGCCGATGACCTCCGGCTCCGGCAGCAGTTCGAGCAACACGCGGCCGAGCCGGATGGCCTCGGCCGACAACTCCGCACGGGTGAGCGAGGGACCAGACGACGCGGCGTAGCCTTCGTTGAACAGCAGGTACACGACGGCGGTCACCGCGGCGAGCCGCTCCGGCAGTTCCGCGCCCGAAGGCACCTGGTAGGGGATGCGTTCGTCGCGGATCTTCGCCTTCGCGCGGACGATCCGCTGGGCGATCGTCGGCGCCGAGGTGAGGAAGGCGCGCGCAATCTCCTCGGTGGTCAGCCCGCACACTTCGCGCAACGTGAGGGCAGCGCGGGCCTCGGGCGCAAGCGCGGGATGGCAGCAGGTGAAGATGAGCTTGAGCCGGTCGTCAGGCAGTTCGTCGTCGCCGGCGGCCGGGGCGGGTTCGCCGCCATGCAGCGCGTCGGCGATGTCGTCCTGCGACGCATCGAATCGTGCGCGGCGGCGGATCGCGTCGATCGCCTTGAAGCGCGCGGTCGAGATCAGCCATGCGCGCGGGTTCGTCGGGACGCCCTCCACGGGCCAGCGCTGCAGGGCGGCATTGAACGCGTCGTGCATCGCATCCTCGGCCGTGTCGAAGCCGCCGAGCAGGCGGATCAACGTCGCCAGGATTCGGCGGGATTCCGCGCGGAACACGGCGTCGAGGCGGGTGCGAATCTCGTCCGTGGGTGGCTCGGACATGCGGGGAACGAGGAGAGCGGAAGGCGACCGACGGCGGCAAGGATAATGGGGCGGTGCCGTGGCTCCGAGTCTTGAAGAGACGGCCTCGCGGATTGCATTTTTCGGGCGCAGGCGTGCCCGTTGGAGCCCGACCGCCGCTGCACGCTCCCCGGGAGCCCCGATCATTCGTCGCCGGGGCCTGCGGCGACCAGCAGGGATCCGGCCAACCGCGCCGTCATCAGCATTATCGCGGCGGCCGCGCCCACAAGGGCCGCATGCATGAGCCAGAACTGCGCGCCCGGCATGCGATCCAGAAACCCGCCTAGCCAGCCGACCAGGTTGTTTCCCAGGAAAAGGTGCAGCATATAGACACCGATCATGGTGCCCGCGACCGGCTTCGGGGCCCCGCGCGCATACATCGCAAGCCCGATGGGAAAAACGTTGGCGAAGCCGATGCTGTTGAAGACCTCGAACGCGAGCACCCAGCCTATCCCCGCCTTGTGGCCCGCGGCGGATATCGTCGCCGCGGCCGCGAGGCACAGCAGGCCGACGGCGCTCAATCCGAGACCGATCGCTATCTTGATGACCTCGCTCGGCTCCTTGAAACGCCTCGACCACAGGCGCCAGAAAGCCAACGAGGCGACCAGGAACGTGACGCTCACCGTCGAATCGACCGTGATCAGCCACGTGGTCGGCATGGTGCGGCCGAAGAACACAAGGCTCACGTTGCTCGGCACCCAAAGCATGTAGGCGTTGAATATCTGCTGGTTGCCGATGGCGCCGATCGCGAGCACGGGCAGCAGCACGAAAAGCAGGATGACGGCCTTGCGCTCGCTGCGGCTCAGGGGCCGCCGCGCGGACGCTCCGGCGCGGCTTTTCTTCCCGTCCGGCGGCAGCCATTTCCTGCCCGACCGGTAGATGATGAGCGATATCAGCATCCCAACGCCCGCCGCGCCGAATCCGTAATGCCATCCGTAGACCTCCCCCAGCGTGCCCGCGATCAGCGGCGCGGCGATGACGGCGGCATTGATGAACAGATAATAGATCTGGAACGCGTCGGCACGCCGGAGATCGCCAGGCGCGTAGAGGGCGCCCACCTGGCTGGCGAGGTTCCCCTTGAAGCAGCCGACGCCGGTCAGCAGGCAGAGGAGCGCAACCAGGAACGAGGTATCGAAGGCCATCAGGAAATGGCCGGCGGCCATGAGGAGCGCGCCGATGGTGATCGTGAGCGTCCTTCCGAGCCACCGGTCGGCGATGAGGCCGCCGGCGATCGGGGTCAGGTACACGAAGCCGGTGTAAAGCCCGAATATGGCCGAGGAGAGCGCGACAGTCGAAAGCGGGCCACCGTATGCGCGCTCAAGCGCGGCGCGGAAAACAGTGAAACCGGCGATGCGCTCGATATGCCCCGGAAGCAACAGCTGCCGGACCATGTACAGCACGAGAAGCGTCTGCATGCCGTAATAGGAGAATCTCTCCCACGCCTCCGTGAAGGCGATGTAGGCGAGCCCGCGGGGATGACCCAGGAAGGAATGGTCGGCGTCTTTCGTCGCGCCAACAGCGGTGGGAATCGCGCTCAAACCCGCACAATCAACAAGCCGGCCCGCCTTGGCAAGAAGCCTGCACGCCTGCGGCGAGAAAGCGTTACCCGTGGTACGCGGCGTCAGATGGCCCTACCCTGCGGCCCGTTGCCGGTCCGCCGCCCGCGCCGGGGACGACTTCGGCTACCGCGGTTTCCGCCTGGGCTTTCTTTTAGCCCTCAGTCCATTCCGGCGGCGCAGCGCCCCGATCGTAACGCCGAAGCTTGGCTTGCCCCATAGTTCGCCAAAATGTCCGGAAGGGCGCCAGAGACGCCCATCTGGGATACCCGAACATGCGCGGCCATGGGTGGATTTAGCCGAGGTCATCGCCAGTTATGCAATGATCCGCGACTAGTTCAGGCGCGGTCGCTGGATCCGGTGATGGTTGGGCTGGGCTTTCGTATTCAATCCTCATCCCACTTAAAACGAACTTCGTAGCATCCTGGCAGGATGGGCGTTGTGGAAGCTGCGGGGATCGATTGTGGATAAGCTGTTTGTGACGGATCGTGTTTTTCAACGGCTGTTGGTCTGCGCCACGATGTCCAGCTTCCCTTGTTTTCATTGAATACAAAATCGAAAGGAAATTCCTCGTAAGGGCCCTCTTTGCTGCGGACAACCAGCATCTGCGGAGAATTTTCCTTATACACCAACTCCGAGTCCGCTGCGAGGCCCCCGTCAATCGGCGCGTCCCTTCTCCGTGCCAACTTGAGGTAACCGCCCATAAGGCCGCCGCGGAAAATGAGCGAGAATTTTGCCTTCTCCGTGTTCGGGTTTAGTTGGTCTGCTCGAACCTCAAATTCTAAGACATAGCTCGTTCTTATTGGAGGCTCAAAAAAGGCATCGATGTCGGCGACAATTTTCACCGCATCGTCGTTTTTCCCGGAGGTGAGCGTATTCCGGAGCTTTGCGAACATCTCCTGCAGGTGCCTGAGACTGGGCTTGGCGTCGTCCTCGAACTTGGCCCTTTGATCCGCCGGCATGTCCCCTGCCTTGTCGGGGTTTAGTTTGAGGACTCCCTTTACTGCGTCCTCCATCGTTGAGAGCAGCTGGAGCGAGGACGCGTTATGCGCCGGATCCGCAACCTGGCCCATCAGTTGTTGGAAGGCAGACCCCATCCGCTTCACCTGGATTTCCATCTCGGTCTCTCTCTCGTCGTCGGGCGCCGGGACCGTGGCCGGCGCGGTGATGGGGGGCAGCGACCCGGCAGGCGCGCCCGCGGCAGAAATGACCGGCGAGAGGATTCGAAACGCAAGGAACAAGGTAAGTGCAGCGCGAAACCTCATGATTGGCTCTAGATACGACAACTCGCGGCTCTTGGCGATCGATCAGAAGGCACAGCCGATTGATAAATTGGCGCACCCGAAGGGAGTCGAACCCCTAACCTTCTGATCCGTAGTCAGATGCTCTATCCAATTGAGCTACGGGTGCGTGAGAGAAAGCAAGAAAGAGCAGGCTAGGCTCCATCAGTGCAAGCGAGAAGTACGAATCTACTGGGCGCTGCGCCAGTTGACGAGCTCGAGCTGCAAGAGCCTGCGGTCGTTGAAGAAATTCCAGTTGAGCTCCACCGCGAGATCGAGGGGCACGCCCAGCGGCGGAATGCGGTCCGCCATCTTCCAGGCGACGCCGCCCAGCGTGCGCCCGCGCGAATCCTCGAGCCAGAACCGGAAGTGCCTTGCCTTGAATATCTCGGGTCGCCTGCGCAAGGCGACGCCGCGGAGACCGAAGACCGGCTCCGGGTTTCCCTGCCCGTAGGGATGGAGCGAATCGAGCTCGTCCATGAGCCCCTCGGTGATCTGCTCCGGGGTGAGCCAGGCCGCGATGCCGAGCCGCGCCTCCGCAATGGCGTCGCCCGCGTGGATCCGCACCGCGCGGTCGAAACGCGAGCGAAAGCCGTCGAGCTCGGCCTTCGGAAGCGAGATGCCCACCGCCATGGGGTGGCCCCCCCAGCTGGAAAGGCCCTCGGGGCACGTGGCCAGGACATCCACGAGGTTGATGCCGTCGACGCTGCGCCCGGAGCCCTTCGCCATGTCGCCCTCGTTGCCCAGGACGATGCACGGGCGGTTGTAGTGCCGGGTCACCCGTCCCGCCACGATTCCCACGACGCCAGGGTGCCACGCCTCGCTGAACAGCACGATTCCTGCATCCGCGACGTACAGGCCCTCGATCATCTTCTCGGCCTCGTCGGTGATCTTGCGCTCGATGTCCTGGCGCTCGCGGTTGAACGCGTCCAGCTGCTGCGCCGTCTCCCGGGCGAAGTCGGCGTCGTCGCTCAGGAGCAGGTCGACCGAGAGCGCGGCGTCGGCGAGGCGGCCCGACGCGTTGATCCTCGGCCCGAGGCGGAACGAGATGTCCACGGGCTGGATCATCTGCGTGCTGGATATCCCCGAGACCTCCATGAGCGCGCGCAGTCCCGGGCGCGCCGAATCCTGGAGGATGCGCAGCCCGTTCCTGGCGAGGATGCGGTTCTCGCCCAAAAGGGGGACAAGGTCCGCGATCGTGCCCATGGCGACCAGGTCCAGGTAGTCCCTGAGCTTGATGCGGGCGGCGACCGGATGGTTCTCGCCGCGCAGCTGCTTCAGGAGCCCGTGCAGGAGCTTGAACACGAGGCCCACCGTGCACAGGTGCTGCCACAGGGGCTGCGCCGCCTCGCCCGCGGGGCCCTCGACATGGGGGTTGACCAGCAGGCCCCGCTGGGGCGTGCGGTCCTTGGACCGGTGGTGGTCCACGACAAGGACGTCGATGCCCTGCCCCACCAGGTACCCCACCTCATCGTGCGAATTGGTGCCGCAGTCGAGCGCGACAAACAGGCCGGGCTTCCCCGCCTCCAGGGCGCGGTCGATGGCGCTCCGGGAGAGGCCGTACCCGTCCTCCGAGCGGCGGGGGACGACGAAGCCCGGATCCAGCCCGAAGCGCCTGAGGACCGAGACAAGGAGCGCCGTGCTGCTGACGCCGTCCACGTCGTAGTCGCCGAGGACCATGACCCTTTCCCTGGCAAGGATGGCCGCCCGCAGCCGGGCCACGGCGGGCACCAGATTGCCCACCAGGAACGGGTCCTCCAGCCGCGAAAGGTCGGGATGCAGGAATTCGGACGCCGCGGACGGGTCCCTGTGGCCCCCGCGGATGAGGAGCTCGGCAATCACGGGGCCCACGCCCGCGCGCTTGCTCAGCTCCTCGACCTCGCCGGCCGGGATTGGCGTGTGGATCCAGAGCATTTCTCCGAATCCACCGTCACCGAGACGCCTTGCTCGAGCCCGTCCACTCGTACTTGGGCGCGACGTCGGAGTGCGCCTCGACGTGCTTGCGGTCGCCCTTGTGCCACCAGTAGAAGACCTGGGCGGCGATGAAGATCGCCGAGAAGGTGCTGGTGACGATGCCCACGAGGAATGTGAACGAGATGTCGCGAAGGACGCCGCTGCCGAACAGGTAGAGCGAGAGGGCGGCCAGGAATGTCGTCGACGACGTCATGATCGTGCGCGCGAACACCTTATTGATCGCCGAGTTCACGATCTCGCGCAGCGAGCCGGTCGGGTTCACCTTGAGCTCCTCGCGGATCCGGTCGAACACGACGACGGTCTCGTTGATGGAGTAGCCGGCGATGCAGAGGATCGCCGCCACCATCGGGGCCGAGAACTTGTGGCCCGTCAGCACGAAGATGCCGATCGTCATCAGGATGTCGTGCGCGGTCGAGACCATCGCCCCGATGCCGAAGCCGAACTCGAAGCGGAACGCGATGTAGAGGAGGATGGTCAGCATCGAGACGCCGACCGCCAGCAGCGCGTTCCACATGATCTCGTCGCCGATCGTCTTCCCGAGGTGGTTCTCGCCTATCTCGGTCAGGCCGGCCCCGGGGTAGGCCTTCTGCAGGGCGTCGAGGAGCGTGGCCGACTTGCCCTCGGGCGTCTCCAGCTTGAGCTGCTCGGCCCCGCCGCCCAGCGCGCTTTCATGGGAGATGTTGATGTCATCGATCCGGGCGCGGCTGGCCACCAGCCGGATGTTGGCGTCGTCAAGCTTCTCCTTGAACGTGAGCGTGATCTGGTCGCCGCCCGAGAAGTCGATGCCGAATATCCTCTTCCCCTCGTAGAAAATGACGCCGATGCCGAGGAGGACGACCATCCAGGAACCCACGAAGGACCTCAGGCCGTAGCGGATGAAGTCCACGTGGATCGGCTTGATCAGCCGGCGCATCGTGATCTTGCGGAGCTTCCCCGAGTCGATCAGGAGCTCCAGGACAAGGTGGACCGTGATCAGGACGGAGAACATCGTCGAGAGGACGCCTATCGCGAGCGTCACCCCGAATCCCCGGATCGGCCCCGTGCCGAGGACAATCATGATCGTGCAGATGATCAGCTGGACGACGTGGGCGTCGATGATCGTCATCAGCGCCTTGGAGTAGCCGGTCTGGTTGGCGTTGGAGAGCGACTTGCCTGCGGCAAGCTCCTCGCGCATGCGCTCGAAGATCAGGATGTTCGCGTCGACCGCCATGCCGATCGTCAGGACGATGCCGGCCAGGCCGGGGAGCGTCATCGTCGCACGCAGGTTCGACATCACGCCGAAGATGATGACCAGGTTGACGGCGAGCCCCACGACCACGGCGACAACGCCGCCGGTCGCGTAGAAGGTGATCATGAAGGCCGCGACGGCGGCCAGGGCTATGACCGAGGCCCGGACGCCGCTCGACACCGCGTCCTCCGCGAGCGACGGGCCGACCTCGTACTGCTCCTTGACGACCAGGGGGAGGTCGAGAGGGTTGTTGAGGACGTTGGCGAGGTCGATCGCCTCGCGGTCCGTGAAGTTGCCCGTGATCACCGCGGCGTTGTTGTCGATCTCCTCCCCAACGGTGGGCGCGGAATAGAGCGTGCCGTCCAGGACGATCGCCAGCCTTCCCAGCGTGTGCGCCCTCTCCCCGGACTCGGCTATCGCGCGCGTCACCTCGGCGAAGCGCTTCCTGCCTGCGTTGGTGAAGTGCATCGAGATCTCGGGCTTCCCGTACATGTCGTGGTCCATGTAGGAGTTTGAGATCATCTCTCCCGTCATCTCGGGGATCCGTTTGACGAAGAGCTCCTCGGGCTCGCCCTGTCCGTTCGCGTCCTCGCGGTCCAGGGTCTTCACCTCGTAGCCGGGGGGGACATCCCCCGCCGGGGACGTGGCGGGCGTCGCGTCGGGATAGACCATCCGGAAGTCGAGCCGCGCCGGCTTTCTCACGTTTTCCAGCACCTCGGGATTGTCCTTCGTGTTGATCCCGGGGAGCTGCACCTCGATCCGGTTGGTGCCCACCTCCCGGATCAGGGGCTCCTCCACGCCGAACGAATTGATGCGGGCGCTGATGATCTCGATCGCCTTGGACAGCTTCTCCTGGCGGGCGGACTCGTCGTCCAGGCCCGGCGTCTTGAGCCCGAGGTCGGCCTCCAGCGTGAAGCCGACGCCGCCCTGCAGGTCGAGGCCCAGCTGGAGCTTCCTTTTCGAGCGTATGAGGAGCTCGTTGAGGAGGATCGTGTTTCGCTTGTCTATGCTCCTGAGCGACGCCTCGAGCCGGATGTCGGGGAAGAACTGGCTCAGGTCGATCTTGGAATCGTGGCCGATCTGCTTCAAGGCCATGAAATCGCTGGGAGCCGCGCCCGACTTCACCCGGGCCGCGGCCTTGTCCAGGAGGCCGTCGAACTCGGCCACCTTGGCGGTGGCGTGCTTCCTGGCATACACGGGAAACTGCACGTTCCTGAGCGGCAGGAGTTCGGAGGCAGCCCAGCCCGTTATGACGAGGCTCAAGACTATCTTCCAAAGGTTGCGTTTAAACATGTCGGATGTGGGTTAAAGGGAGGGGGCGCCGCGCCCCGGCGCGGCCACCGCGCCATCGAGGCGGCTTCGCCCGAATGGAGGCGCGCGGGGTGCTACGAGGGCTTCTTTTCCTCGGCCGCCGTCCTTTTCGTCACGGAATGGATGAACGCCTTGCCGACCTCTATCTTGGTGTTGTCGGCCACGCGCACGACGAACCGGTCGTCCTTCACGTTGGTTATCGTGCCGTAGACCCCCCCCGTGGTGACGATCTCGTCGCCGGACTGCAGCGCCGAAAGCATCTTCTCGTGCTCCTTCTGCTTCTTCCTCTGCGGGGCGATGAAGAGGAAATAGAAGCCGCCGAAGATGAGGGCCATCTCGACAAGCATCAGCGGGAATCCGCCACCGGGGGCCGCGGACGGCGCGGTGGCTTGGGCAATCATTTTAGTCATTTCGTATTGCGTTCTTACAAAGAGAAAACACGCATCTAACTGAATTCTCGCAGGTGAAGGCAAGCCCTCAGTGGCCGCCGCACTCCTAAAACTTGAAAAGCAAATCCGCATCCGCCTGGTCGGCAGCCAAATCCGAGGAGCACTACGGGTTCAAGCGCTGGGGCCAGGGCCACTTCTCCGTCGACACCGAGGGCTTCGTCAACGTCCAGCCCTGCGCCGACGGCCGCGGCATCCGCGTGCTGGACGTCATAGCCGAGGCGCTGGGGATGGGCCTCAAGGCCCCCATGGTGATCCGCTTCCAGGACCTCCTTCGCCACCGGGTCGTCCAGCTCAACGAGGTCTTCCGCAAGGCGATAAAGGACGAGGGATACCGCGGCGAGTACCGGGGGGTGTTCCCGATCAAGGTGAACCAGCTGCGCGAGGTCGTGGACGAGATCGTCGGGGCCGGCCGGGACTACAACTACGGCCTTGAGGTGGGATCCAAGTCCGAGCTGATGATCGCGCTCGCGATGAACGAGGGCCCCAACCGCCTGATCATCTGCAACGGCTACAAGGACCATGACTACATCAGGCTCGCCCTCATGGGCCGGAAGCTGGGCAAGAGGGCGATCATCGTCGTCGAGCAGCTCTCGGAGATCGGCGACATCATACGGATCTCGGAGGAGACGGGGGTCAAGCCGATGATCGGACTGCGCGCCAAGCTCCAGACCCGGGGAGAGGGGAAGTGGGCGATGTCCACGGGCGACGACGCCAAGTTCGGGCTCAACACCGCCGAGATCCTCTTCGCGTGCGAGCAGCTGAAGGCGGCGAAGCTCAAGGCCTGCCTGAGGCTCTTCCACTTCCACATCGGCTCGCAGGTCCCCAACATCATCACGATCAAGAACGCGGTGATCGAGGCGACCCGCTTCTACTGCCAGCTCGCCAAGATGGGGTTCCCGATGGGCTACATCGACGTCGGCGGGGGACTCGGCATCGACTACGACGGCTCCCGCACGAACTTCGAGAGCTCGATGAACTACTCGATGGAGGAGTACGCGCGCGACGTCGTCTTCAACGTGCGCGAGATCTGCCGCTCGGCGGGGGTCTCCGAGCCGGACATCGTGAGCGAGTCGGGCCGCGCCGTCGTCGCGCCCCACTCGATGCTCGTCATCGAGGTCTTCGAGCGGATCAACAAGCGCGAGTCCCTGGGCAAGCAGCACCAGCCCAAGGAGAAGCAGAAGGTGGTGACCGACCTCGAGGTGCTCCTCAAGAACAAGGCCAAGCTGGGGCGCCTCGAGCGGTTCCACGACGCGCTTCAGAAGAAGGACGAGGCGTTCTCGCTCTTCAACCTGGGCTACCTCGACCTCGAGAACCGGGCCGCGGCGGAACAGATATTCTGGCAGATATGCGAGCAGATCGCGAAGGAGGTCGAGAAGACCGGGTACCAGCCCGAGGAGCTCCACGACCTGTCGAGGCTGCTCGCCGACCAGTATGTCTGCAACTTCTCGGTCTTCCAGTCGCTCCTGGACCACTGGGCCCTGGAGCAGCTCTTCCCCATCGCCCCCCTCCACCGCCTGAACGAGCGGCCGACCGTGAATGCGATCCTGGTGGACATCACGTGCGACTCCGACGGGAAGATCAGCAGCTTCATCGACCTGCAGGACGTGAAGGAGTACATCGCGCTGCATCCCCTCAACAACAAGCCGTACTACCTGGGGATTTTCCTGACCGGGGCCTACCAGGACATCATGGGGGACCTGCACAACCTTTTCGGCAGGGTCAACGAGGTCCATGTCTTCCTGGAGGACGACGAGCCGAACGGCTTCTACATCGAGGAGGCGCTGAGCGGAAGCCGCATCGCGGACGTCATCGAGGGGGTCCAGTACCAGCAGGAGGACCTCTGCAGGAAGATGAAGGCCCAGATCGACGCGGCCACGCGCAAGGACATGGTGAAGCCCCGCGAGGGCGTCCGCCTGCTTGAGCTCTATGAGAGCCAGATGCTCAACAAGACCTACCTGAACATCGAACGCACCAACAGCCGCAAGACCCCCAAGAAATGACCCCCCACCCAGGCTGCCGCCTCCTCGCCTGCGCCCTCGGCCTTGCCGCCGCGGGCGCGCGGGCCGACACCCCCGCCGTCTACAAGGACAAGGCGGCCGCCGTGGAGGCCCGCGTCGACGACCTCCTGCCGCGGCTGACGCTGGACGAGAAGCTGTCCCTCCTCGGGGGCGACCGGGAATTCTACATCATGCCGATCCCGCGCCTCGGAATCCCCGAGGTCAGGATGGCCGACGGGCCCCTGGGCGTGCGCAACTACGGTCCGTCGACGGCCTACCCGGCGACGATCGGGCTCGCGGCCTCATGGGACTGGGGCCTCGCGAGGGACTACGGCGCGTCGGTCGGGAGCGACGCGCGGGCCCGCGGCGTCGGCATCATGCTGGGGCCCGCGGTGAACATCAACCGGGTCCCGCAGAACGGGCGCAACTTCGAGTACCTTTCGGAGGACCCGTTCCTCGCGGGAGCGTTCGCGAGCCAGATCGTGACCGGCATCCAGAGCCAAGGCGTCGTCGCGACGGTCAAGCATTTCGCGGCGAACAACCAGGAGACCGAGCGGGGCACGATCGACGCAAGGGTCGGCGAGCGGGCCCTGCGGGAGATCTACCTTCCGGCGTTCCGCGCGGCGGTGGAGCAGGGCCACGCGTGGGCCGTCATGTGCGCGTACAACCGCCTCAACGGCACGTACTGCAGCGCCAACGACTGGCTCAACAACAAGGTCCTCAAGGGCGACTGGGGCTTCACCGGCGTGCTGATGTCCGACTGGGGCGCGGCCCACGACACGCTCGGCGTCGCCAACGGCGGACTGGACCTTGAGATGCCCTCCGGCAGGTACATGAACCCGGCGAGCCTGAAGCCGCTGCTCGATTCGGGGCAGGTCTCCATGGCGACCATCGACGACAAGGTCCGCCGGATCCTCAGGCTTGAGATCGCGAACGGATTCCTTGACCGGCCGCAGGCGATCGAGGCGACGCCGAAGGACGACCCCCGCAGCGCCGCGGTGGCGCTCAGGATCGCGCGCGAGGCGATCGTTCTCCTCAAGAACGACCACAACGCGCTTCCCGTGAGCGCGAAAAGGGTGAAGACGATCGTCGTCCTCGGCCCGAACGCCTCCGGCTTTCCCGCGGGTGGGGGAAGCGCCCACGTGGGGCCGTTCCACTTTGTGAGCGTGGCGGAGGGCCTGCGCCAGGTCGCGGGGCCCAAGGTCCGCATCGACGTCATTCCCGGGCCCGGGCCCGAGCTCCTCCGGACGCTCGTGGCCACCGCGGGCTACACGGGCCCCATCAAGCTGGAATTCCTCACCCACAACTGGCGCGACACGAAGGTGATCGCCACCGCGACGGACGCCAGGATCGACCACAACTGGACGGGCGAGCCAGCTCCCGGCGTCGCGCTCGACGGCTACAGGGCGAGGTGGACGGGCTCAATCCGGGCGCCCTCGGCCGGGCGGTTCATCTTTCTCGTCGAGAACCAGGGAAACATCAACGTGAAGCTCGACGGAAAGCAGATCATCGGGAGCTGGGGGAACACGGGCGAGACGCTTTTCGCGCTGGCAACGCTCGAGGCCGGGAAAACCTATCCGATCCAGGTCGAGGCGCGCCACGATCTTACCGGTTCGCCCTCCATCCGCTTCGCGTGGGGGCCTGCGCCCCCCCTCCTGACGGACGCGGAGGCCGCGCGGGTGCGCTCCGCCGACGCCGTCGTCGTCTGCGCGGGCTTCAACCTGATGCTCGAGGGCGAGGGAGCCGACCGCGCCTATGAGCTTCCCAACGACCAGCCCGAGCTGATACGCAGGGCCGCGGCGCTCAACCCGAGGACCATCGTCGTCATGAACTCGGGCGGCGAGATGGCCACCGCCGACTGGATCGGGCAGGTCCCCGCGCTCCTCCAGGCCTGGTATCCCGGCCAGGAGGGCGGCCGGGCCGTCGCCGAGGTGATCCTCGGGGCCGTGAACCCGAGCGGAAAGCTCCCGGTCTCCTTTGGAAGGCGCAGGGAGGATTCGGCCTCGTATGCCAACTATCCGGGCTCCGGCGGCAAGGTTGACTACGCCGAGGGAATCTTCGTCGGGTACCGCTGGTTTGATTCCAAGGGGCTGGCGCCGCTCTTTCCCTTCGGGTTCGGGCTCAGCTACACGACCTTCCACTACGACAAGCTCCATGTCGACCCGACGCCCGACGGGGACTGGAGGGTCACCTTTGAGGTCACGAACAACGGGACGCGAACCGGCGACGAGGTCGCGGAGATCTACGTGAGCCCCCCGGCGCCCTCCAGGGTGCCGCGCCCGGTGCGCGAGCTCAAGGGCTTCGACAGGATAACCCTTGCCACGGACGAGACAAAGCTCGTCTCGGTCGTCCTGGGCCGGAAGGCGTTCTCCTACTTCGACGAGTCGAAGGGGGACTGGGCCGTCGAGCCGGGCTCGTACACGGTCGCCGTGGGGCCCTCGTCGCGCAACATGGTGCTAACCAGCCCCGTCAGCGTGCAGTGATCAGCGCCATTCGTGGCGGGGGTACCTGCGCGAGAGCTCGGGCTTGATCTTCGGGTAGACGGAGCGCCAGAAGCCGGCGAGGTCGTCCGTGACCTGGATGGGCCGCTGGTTGGGCGCGAGAACCTCGATCGTGACCGGCACCCGGCCCCGGCCCAGCGAGAACCGGCCCTCGACGCCGTAGAGCTCCTGGATCCGCGCGCTCAGCACGGGCGGGCCCTCCTTGGGATAGGTGAGGCGCGAGCGCCGGCCGTTGGCCATGGTCAGGCGCTCGGGCACCATCTCGTCCATCGCCGCCAGCTGCTCCGCGGTGAGCCAGTCCCGGAGGACCGGCATGACCTCCCTTCCCTTGACGCCCCGCGCGGAGGTCTCGCCGTAGCAGACCTGCTCGACGAGCGTCATCCGGTCCGACGCCCCGATCGGGTTGACCTCCAGCTCGGGGAACCATTCGGAGAGGCGGTTCACGCGGGTGATCCATTGCTCGGCGGATTCGTCCCAGGCGTCGATCGCGATCCTGCCCGCGAGCACCTCCCGCGCGAGGAGGGCGGCCGCCTCGTTCGGCGGGACGTTCTCAGACTGGGAACTCGACTCGAGCACGAGGTCCCGGAAGCGCCTCTCGCGCCTGGCGACCACGCGCTTGGCTGACGCGTCGTAGGCGACCTCGCGCACGTCGGTGAGCTCCCCGGGAAAAAGCTCCCCGAGCCATGCCTCCTCGACCGCCGTGGCGAGGCCCAGCAGCACGCTCACCTCCCCCGCCCGGCCGCCGACCTCGGTGATCTCAGCAGCCACAAGGAGCGCCGCCTTGCCGATCGCGCTCTCGCGCGCGAGGAGCCCGCGGCGCCCGTGGATCAGGTCGCACCGGAGCGTCCCCGCGTCCAGCCTGCGGGCGAGGTGGTCGGGAAACCCGGCGAGGACGCATTTGCGGACCTCGCTCCCGTCGACCCGCCGCTCCGAAGGGTCGAGGCCCTCCTCGCGCGCGATCGCGACAAACTGCTCGAAGAGCGGCCCCACCAGCCGGGCCGACTGCGCGTGGATTCCCAGGCGGCCGCACGCGTCGGCCGAGTACCCGCTGCGGTCGGCGAAGCGCCAGGCGCGCATGAGGAGGAAGAAATCGCTTTCATGCTCCTCGCCCAGGGCCTCCTCCCGCGCCTCCTCGACGTGCCTTGTCGCGCCCCGCAGCAGAAAGCTCCTGCCCTGCGTGAGCGCCGCGATCATGGCCACCGACCGGACGCAGCCGCGCTCCTGCGCCGCGAGGAACATCTTGGCGTAGCGGGGATGGACCGGGAAGCGCAGCATGCGCCGCCCCGTCTCGGTGATGGCCCCCGCCGGCCCGTCCAGGGCGCCCAGGTCGGCCAGCAGCCCCTCCGCGCGCGCGAGGCCGCGCGCGTCGGGCCGCTCAAACCAGGCGAAGCCGGCCATGTCGGCGACGCCCGACGCCTTGATCGTCAGGACGACCTCGGAAAGGTCGAGGCGCTTCACCTCGGACAGCTCGTGGGCGGGCCGCTGGCCGTGCTCGCGCGAGGTCCAGAGGCGCACGCACACCCCGGGCGCGGTCCGCCCCGCGCGGCCGGCACGCTGGTCGGCGCTCGCCGCGGAGATTTTCTCGACCAGCAGCGTGTTGATCCCGCGGACGGGATCAAAGCGCGCGATCCGCGCGAGCCCGCTGTCGATCACCGCGGTCACCCCGTCGATCGTGAGCGAGGTCTCGGCCACGTTGGTCGACACGATGATCTTGCGCCCGTCCGCGCGGGCGACAGCGCGATCCTGGGCGTCGGCCGAAAGCTCGCCGTGCAGCGGGAGCACCGCGAAGCCCCGCAGGCTTCGCAGGGCCTGGATCGCCTGTATCGTGCGCCCGATCTCGAAGGCCCCGGGCATGAAGACGAGCATGTCCCCCTCCGCGGCCCCCGCCACGCGCTCGCACTCCCTTGCGGCGATCTCCCACACCGGCTCGGAGTCGAAGTTGACGGCCTTGGAAAGGTACTCGACCCGGACCGGGAAGGTGCGGCCCTTGGATTCGAGGACGTCGCAGGGCTTCAGGTAGTCCCTGAGCGCGCCCGCATCGAGCGTGGCGGACATCACGGCGATCTTCAGGTCGGGTCGGACGGTGCGCTGGATCTCCAGCGCCTTCGCGAGCGAGATGTCCCCGTAGAGGTGCCTCTCGTGGAACTCGTCAAAGATGACCGCGCTGACGCCGCGCAGCAGCGGGTCAAAGGTCATCTGCCTGAGAAGGATCCCCTCCGTGACGAAGCGGATCCTCGTGCTCTCGCTGACGCGCGATTCCAGCCGGATCTGGTAGCCGACCGTGTCGCCCAGTTCCGTCCCCACCTCCTGCGCGACGCGGCGGGCGAGCATGCGCGCCGCGAGGCGGCGCGGCTGGAGGACGACGACCTGGCCGGAGTCGAGGAACCCGTGCCGGAGGAGAATCTGCGGTATCTGTGTCGACTTGCCCGAGCCGGTCGGCGCCTGCACGACAACCCTCCCGTTGCCGCGAAGCGCGGCGACGATCGCGGGCTCCAATTCATAGACGGGAAGGTCGCGGGGCTGCATTGCCGGATTGTGAATAACCCGTGAGTTATGTTGCTCGCAGGTTATTCACAGCATCGGAATGTGAGGGGATTGTGGATAAGAAAAGCTTCACCAAATCGTAACGGTCCCACAACTTGACGTCGTTCCTTGATAGAACAGCCGCAGCGCGAAGGCCTGAAAAACCCTTCGAAAGCACGGCTGAGATAATCCCGGGCGACCGGGGAAAGGACGGCGGCAGCTGGTGCCACCGTCCCCTCAGCGCAGCGATGCGTTCGCAGGCAATATCACCAGCTCCTCTGGACGGTGTCATGACCGTCTAGTAGCATGAACACAGGAGCTGAGCGGCGAGGCGCGATTAGAAACCGTGCCCGAGCCGAGTCAGGCACGCGGGGAGTTTCGATCCGCGTGCCGACGCAGTTACCCAGAGGGTACGGCTGCTACTGCGCAGACCAGAACGCAGTCGCGTTTCCCGGCGGGACGACCCCGCCAAAAGGCCCGGATCGGTAAAAACGAACCGGGCGCGCAAGGGAGACGGGACGGCGGGGAGCGAGCGGGCCAGGCAAATCCCGTGAAACCTCCTCAATTGGGCGGCGTGTAAATCCACGTCACCCAACTGCAAAGCGAAGGCAGCCTGAGAGTTAAGAGGTCAGACCCGTAA